>Ga0206970_10016_pt1:30000-58999 | contig 58999 bp, 49 predicted proteins | sample Alteio_BWOrgHeat_88_FD_152964 | JGI IMG/M metagenome (GOLD analysis project Ga0206970, IMG submission 152964) | Enriched cells from forest soil in Barre Woods Harvard Forest LTER site, Petersham, Massachusetts, United States -... | ecosystem: Environmental > Terrestrial > Soil >... | reverse complement strand
AGTGTCTGTGGACAGGGGCTCGGTAGTACATAAAGGCACCCTTTTATTAAGGATGGAAGCGCCCGAACTGGAACAAAAAGTTGCTGCATCCAAACTGCGATATACACAGGCACATGCTATGTACCTTACCAGTAAAGACAGGTATGCCCGTTTATTGGAGACCAGCAAAACGCCTGGTACCATTTCTCCTTACGACCTTGCAGCAGCAGAATCAAAAATGCAGGCCGATAGTGCTACCTCGCAGGGAGAATATGCCAATTACAAAGTCGAGCAGGATATGTATGCCTACCTTACTGTTTCCGCGCCTTTCGATGGTGTTATAACAGAGCGCAACGTTCACCCCGGAGCTTTGGTAGGTCCCGGCTCTGATGCCAGCAAGCCCATGCTTGTATTACAGCAGCAATCAAAATTAAGGCTGGTGGTAAATATACCGGAGCAATACAGCGCACAGATAAAGAATGGCGATATAGTCCATTTTAAAGTGAATGCCTTGCCTGGTCAGGACTTTTCAGGCGCAGTGTCCCGTTCATCGGGCAACCTGAACAGCAATTTTCGCTCAGAAACTATAGAAGTGGATGTGGCAAATGCTAAAAACACTTTTAAGCCGGGTATGTATGCAGAAGTAAGCTTGCCTATAAGCGGCAGCGCCAATGCCTTTGTAGTGCCTAAATCTGCCATAGTAAGTACAACAGAACGTAAGTACGTGATAACAGCTAATGGGGGCTCAGCCAAATGGGTGGATATAACAGAAGGCAACCAGCAAAACGATTCAACGGAGATATTCGGAAAATTGCAGCAGGGGGACAAGGTAATTACAAATGCATCTTACCAGGTGAAGGAGGGTGCACAGTTATAGAATGCAAAAGGCTCCGGAAATATTATCCGGAGCCTTTTTTTACGTATTGTTAATTAGTTTGTCTTCTTTTCCACAGTTTTTGTGTGTGTTACTTTCACACCGCTGTGTTGTTTCTTTTTGCTGAAGGTGTTGTGAACCGCTTGCGGTACAGTAGTAGTCTTCTTGACTTTAGTTTCCTCTTTTGTTGTGGTAGTTTTTTCCTGGGCAAAAGAAGAGAACGCGATAATTGTTGCTGTGCACAGCATTAAAATTGATTTTTGCATAGTATTTGTTTTTTTAATTGATATAAAAAATCGTGCCAGCGTTATTGTCTCCAGATCGGAGTGCGCCCGGATTAGTTGGATACCTCGTCTTTCCCCAGTTCTGTCAGTTTGATAACATTGCTGTCGCCGACATAATAGGTAATAAGGCCTGACTGTTCTAATGCGATGATATGAGTTGACAATTGACCCTTGTCAATATTAAATTCTGCTATAAGCGTGTCTATGTGGAGAAGTGGGCTTTGGGTTTCGTAAGAACTGCTTATTTCCTGTATCTTCAAATGAACCTGCTTGGGAGTAACCATGCGCAAATGTACGGAAACAAAAGGCCATGGGCTAATATATTATTGTTAATGAATTACCTAATACTGGCGCGAGTCTGAAGCAAAGGTCTGTGCGCGGATGACTCGTGCCTGCAAAGTCCAGCCGGACTGCGACCGGAATTTAATGCTTTGCAGCATAATGCTTATTTTTAGCCTATGTCTTCTAAATACAAAGTATATGACAACCAGGTTCCTCAGTTTATAACATGCACTGTTATTGGTTGGGTGGATGCATTGTCATGAGAAATGTATAAACAGGTCATTTGCGATAGCCTTTTGTATTGCAAGGAAGAAAAAGGTTTGTTACTTCATGCCTGGGTTATTATGAGCAATCATATCCATCTTATAGTAAGTACTGCATCCGAAAATAAGATCAGCGATTTTGTAAGGGATTTTAAGAAATTTACGGCAAAGGAAATTATCAATGCAGTAGAAAATAATGTTCAGGAAAGCAGGCGCGAATGGATGCTGAACATGTTTAAATATGCAGGTACTAATAATAACAGTAATAAAGAATACCAATTCTGGCAACAAGATTATCACCCCATAGCATTGGATACACGCGAAAAGACCTTGCAACGATTAACTTATCTGCATGAAAACCCCGTGAGGGCGGGCATTGTTTGGTGCGCGCAGGATTATAAGTACAGCAGCGCGATTGATTATTACGAAGATAAGACAGGCTTATTGCCAATAATTAAGCTGGATATCTGATATTGTGCTATCTCTCTTCGAATGCCGGTTGCAAACCGGCTGGACTATGCAGGCACGAGTCATCCACGCACTCGGCTTTGCGACAGACTCGCGCCAGTGGAGAGCGGTATGGGTAGGGGGGCAATAACGTAAGCCAGTGGATATTAGTTATATTATACTAACATTCGGCATTCTAAATAAAGCCTGTCAGGGTCTATGTCTATTTCCCCGTCCCAATTTACTAAACCCATAGATGCTTTAGCCCGGCTAAAAACAGAATGATCTTTTAAAATTTGATAAACAGGATAGTCTAAATATGGTAACACAGAAAAGTGTCCCTTTTCCCCATTGTCAAATTCAATTTCCAATGTATAATTTTCTAAAGCCGTTACCTTTTTTACTCTTGGGTTCATACAAAATCATTTTAAGGGTTCAACAGCAAATACTTTTTGTCCGCTTACAGCGAGTTGCCAATCGGCAATAAGGTCTTCTTTTCTTAATTCTATCCATGCAAGGACAAGCTTTTGTTTTGCTGAAGGCAAACTGCCTTCCAGCAAATTACCTTCCGGGATGCTGTATATGGCTTCATGCTCATTGTATTTCACGTGAATATGGGGCAAATTATGTTGTTTATTGTCTAAGTAAAACATATAAACGATCAAGCCCTGGAACAGAGAGATTACCGGCATAACAGATTTTTTGCAAAGTTAGTTGTTTTTAAAAGACTTTAAAACCCTATGGGTCTTCAAATGCCGGTTGCAAACCGGCTGGACTTTGCAGGCACGAGTCGGCTATGCACTCGGCTTCGCGACAGACTCGCGCCAGTGGGCGCAGCGCCTTTGATTATGGTGGGGTGCAAAGTTTAGTAAAGACCAGTTTTTATGATTGATGAAACACGCGTTACAAACGCTGTTCCGGGGCATCCTCGTTGCAAACGAGGACGAGTGGGGGCCAGTATGTTATTTTATTCTTGTTCCGTTATTATAAAATCGTTCTTCAATAAATTTCCCAGTAGGATCATATACTTTGTAACTACCTTCTACCTTGTCATTTCTTAAAACATAACTGTATTTCAATTTCCCATTTTCATGATATTCTGTTTTTGGACCATTACCAAGCCCTTTCTCGAAATAAACAATTACATCCAGGTTGCCGTTTTCAAACCAATGATACGATAAACCTTCCAAATAGCCGTTAACGATTCTAGCACTATCTTTTGTTTGTCCATTTTCATAATAAATTGTAACGACTGCATTCTGTACAGTTGCCTTAAGATTAGTTAGTGAAAAATCAAAAATATTTTTGTTGTTAGGATGTAATTCTCCTATTATTTTTGTTTTAAGCTTTCTTTCAGATGTATAATACAACACCAAACCATTTTTTCCATCATTTTCATAAGAAGATTGTATGACTGAGTTCTCATAATATTCTGTCCACTTATTTCCTACTAAATGGTTCTCTACAATTCCTTCGGATTGAAGTTTACCATTCTGGAAGTAGTCTTTGAAGGTTCCATTATTTATAATATAATTTTGTTCGCTATCACCTCTATATATGTCATAATAGATAAGGTTATTGTGTAACCCATATCTGAATAGTGTATCGATATCTTTCCCATTTTCCCAATTACCTTCTTGGTAAATATTCCCATTGTAATAGAACAAGGTATATTTACCGTTGGGAAGAGGAGACTCGCCTCCTATGATGAACCACCTGCCTTTGCCAGTTTTAGGATCTACCCACCATACCCAATGTTCGTTTCTCTTATCTTTGTCATCAATACTATCTTTACGACCTACACTAGCTCCCATAGCAGCCAATATTATACATGAGACCACGATTATTATAATAGAAAAGCCTTTAAGAATATCTTTCATTATTTTAGGATAGATTATATAAAGTAATGACCAAATACCCAAGCATATATGAATACACAGGCAACTGGATGCCAAGAATCAATGATTGCCTAATACGGGATTTAAGAGTTCCAGTGTGCCATAAGGTAAATAACAATGAAAATAGCAGAATAGCGATCAGGAATGATGACCCAACTATAGTGGTTGTTCTAAACCAAAGATCAGGTGGCTTATAAACAAAAATAAATAGAAAAGATGTTAAATAGAATAGGATTGTAAATAATGGCTTCCTGAAAATTTTTATTATTATCATTGTAAGGACTGATGTTTTCTAAAAAATATACCCCTTCTTCTCCAACAAAGCCTTAGCTATCCTCCTTCTTGCATCTTTAGTATTAAAATTGTCGGTTTTGCTAAAGCGTTTCAGGCCCATCAGCATCATGCGTTGCTCATCACCTTCGGCAAATGCGTTTATGGCATTTTTGCCTGCATGGTTTATTCTGTCGGCGGCATCTGCAATAAAAGTGCGGGTGGCATCCAGGGCAATGGCGGCGTGCTCATTGTTGCTGCTTGTCATTTTCATCGTGCGGAACAGCATTGTTTCTGCCTGGTAAGTATCCATCAGCATATCGGCAATATTCATCAGTATCTCCTGCTCCGTTTCCAGTTTCATCATCAGCTTCTGCGCCGCAGCACCCGCACACATCAATATAGCTTTTTTGAAATTGCTGATGGCTTTTTGCTCTGCAGCAAATGGAGTTTCGCTATCGCCAAACTCCGGTATGCTCATCAATTCCTTCTGTATGGCCATTGCCGGGCCTAAAAGGTTAATACGGCCTTTCATATTGCGTTTCACATACGTGTCTAATATCAGCAACCTGTTTATCTCGTTGGTGCCTTCAAATATGCGGTTGATGCGGCTGTCGCGGTAGGCGCGGGAAATATTATACTCGTCCGAGAAACCATTGCCACCGTGTATCTGTACGCCTTCGTCCACTACATAGTCCAGCGCTTCGGAGCCTATTACTTTCAATATAGCACATTCTATGGCATATTCCTCTGCAGCGCCCAGTAGGCTTTCCGCCTCAGGTTTCCCTTCAGCTATAAGGGCATGCTCTTTTTCGTCTATCATTTTTGCTGTGCGATACAATGCAGATTCCGCCGCAAATATGCGGATGGCCATTTCCGCCAGTTTATGCCTTATAGCGCCAAATTTGGCAATGGGCATATTAAACTGTTCGCGCGTAGCAGCATAGACAATACTGGTGGCCAAAGCCCTTTTGCTGCCACCAAGCGCGGCAGCACAGAGTTTCAGGCGGCCTATGTTCAGGATATTAAAGGCTATGATATGTCCCCTGCCAATTTCGCCCAGCAAATTGCCGACAGGCACAGCACAATTATCAAAAAACAACTGGCGGGTGCTGGACCCTTTAATGCCCATTTTATGTTCTTCCTCACCGAATGTAAGTCCGGGTGTATTGCGCTCTACTATTAAAGCAGAAAATTTATCACCATCCACTTTGGCAAAAACAGTGAAGACGTCTGCAAAGCCCGCATTGGTGATCCACACTTTTTCGCCATTAATAAGGTAGTTCTTACCATCAGCACTTAAAGTTGCAGTTGTTCTCGCCCCTAAAGCGTCAGAGCCCGAATTAGGTTCTGTAAGTGCATAGGCTCCCTTCATTTGCCCTGTGGCCAGTTTGGGTATGTATTTCTGTTTTTGTTCTTCGGTGCCGAAATATAAAATAGGTAAGGAACCAATGCCATTGTGCGCGGCCATAGCCACTGCAAAGGAATGGCCGCCGCCCAGGCACTCATTGATAAGCGTTGCAGTAACAAAATCTTTGCCCAGGCCTCCATATTTTTCAGGGAATGCAGCGCCCAGCAAGCCGAGGTCTCCCGCCTTGTCCAGCAGGGATGGCATCAGGCCTTCTTTTTTCTCATCTATTTCAACCAGGTGCGGAATAACTTCCTTATCCAGGAACTCATTGCACATGGCGGCAATATCGTGCTGTTCTTCGCTAAAATCTTCGGGACTGAATATCTGTGCAGCATCAGCGTTCTGAATAAGAAAACCACCGCCAATGATCGCTTTTTGTACTTGCGTTTCCATAGTATAAAGTTAACCAGGATTCTTTAGATTTAGAGGATTACCTTGATTTGTTTTATTATTGGGTCCCGAAACTTCGGGATGGGATTTGTTATTTGTAATTTGGTCGTTTACTTAGTTTATGGAGTATAAGTCAGGCTTTGTTGAGGTGGGGACAGAACAGCTGCATTATTTGCGGATGGGCGAGGGTAAGCGCCTGCTTATCGCTTTTCCGGGTTATGGCAATGAGGCAAGCTTATTTGCTCCCTTCCGGCAATATCTGAAAGATGAATACACCCTGATATGTATTGATCTGCCTCACCATGGGCAAAGTAAATGGCCCCGAGATAAAATATTTTCTATAGAGCAATTGCACCTGTTAATAGATAACTTAAAAAGAGACTTTGGGGCGGAAAAAGTATCTCTAATGGGCTATAGCATAGGCGGGCGTGTATGTCTTTGTATTATGGAGCAAATGCCTGCAATTATAGATAAGGTAGTGCTTATTGCACCGGATGGATTGGTATTTAACTATGGCTACAATTTCGTCACAAGAAATTTTTTAGGGAAAATGCTTTTCAGGAATTTTCTTAAAAACATAAAACGTTATTTGCCTTTTGTAGATTGGCTGAAAGCAAGAGGCATAATAAGTGCATCAAGGTATAAGTTCGGGATGCATTATTTACAAACAGAAGAAAGCCGCGACTTTTTATTGCAGGTATGGCCCGGTATGAGAATGTTAGTGCCCCACATCGGAAAATTAAAAGCGATAATAAATAAGTACGCTATGCGGGTGCATATTGTTATTGGCGCGCACGACAGGGTGATTTTACCTGCCCACGCTCAGCAGTTTGTGAAAAATTTGAAAACGGCTGATCTGCATATTGTTGACAAGGGGCATCATATATTAGAAGATGGTATGGTACCCGAAATAGCTCAATATTTTTTGTCATGATGCTGCTTTCTATTGTTTGTTCAGCGCTTACAATGGCCTATATAGCCCTTATGCTTTTCTACAGAAAGGGCTGGGATATGCAGGGCGAGTTTATACTGCCTGAGGGATATAAGGCTTCTACCAGGATAAGCATTGTTATTGCCGCCCGCAATGAAGCGGAAAATATTGGCAAATGTATTTCATCCATCCTGCTGCAGGATTATTCCAAAGAGCTCTTCGAAATTATTGTGGTCGATGACCATTCTGACGATGGGACTGCGGATATCGTAAATGCTTTTAAAAACGAAAATGTAAAGTGCATCCGCCTCGCAGAATATATGCAGGATAAAGGCGAAACAATGGCATACAAGAAAATGGCTATTACCGCTGGTATAGAAAATAGTAATGGAGAATTGATCCTTACTACCGATGCCGACTGTGTGGTTCCTGCGGAATGGCTCATGCATGTTGCGGCCTTATATGAGATCAATAAACCGGTAATGATAGCAAGCCCTGTTTGTTTTACTTCCGATAAAAGCCTTGTGCAGCAATTTCAATCTATCGATTTTATGGGTATGCAGGGCATTACTATTGCTGCACATCAACTAAAACTCGGCAACATGTGCAATGGCGCTAACCTGGCTTTTAGCAGGCAGGCCTATAATGAAGTGAAGGGCTATACAGGCATCGACCATCTTGCCTCGGGTGATGATTATTTGCTGATGATGAAAATGCAAAAGGCTTACCCGGGCCGTATTGCTTATTTAAAGTCCGACAGAGCCATTGTGCAAACCAGCCCCCAACCCGACTGGTCAGGTTTTATACAGCAACGCATCCGCTGGGCATCTAAATCAGGAAAGTATAACGACAAAAAATTGACTGCCGTGTTAGTACTCGTGTATCTCTATAATGTATCTTTTCTCGTCTTAGCGCTCTGTGGATTCTCAGATCATTATTATTGGTCTGTTGCTGTATTAATGCTGTTGGCAAAAATTATAACCGAGTTTTATTTCCTGGCGCCTGTAAGTAAGTTCTTTAAGAAACAGATACACTTGTTAAGCTTCTCATTTATGCAACTACTCCATATTGCCTATATCATTGCTGCAGGCTTCCTTGGTTTTGTGGGGGTATATAAATGGAAGGGGAGGGTGGTTAAATAGTTAATAGGTTAAATGGTTAACAGGTTAATAGGTTAAATGGTTAATAGGGAAGTAGAAAAGCAAATATTCCATGTTATTCAATTAATAAAAAAGTCTGAAGGACTGGTATGATTATAGCCAAAGCAGTATTAATAAGGCACAAACCCCAGCGGGATGATATTATTTCACCGCCTCCCAAATTTTTATTGCAGCTATATTTTAATTGGTATTTGTTATGTGATATGTAGAAGATGTATAAAATAATAAAGGAGCGATAAAGCCCCTTTATATTCAGTTTTTCGCGGACAAAAAACCCTTTATATGTTGATATAAAATTAAGCAATTATTTGCATTAATTGTGCGGGATTTAAAATATTTTTTATACCAATTGTAAGTAGCTGTGATACACTATACCATGATTATTACTGATTTTCCTTTAGGTTTGTAAACAATATGCGAAAACTGATCTTTTTTTCCATCGTCATTGTGCTTTTGTCTGTTACAGGCTATATGTATTGGTATTATTACAATCCATACAGCGACGGGTACAGAGAGGGGATCTTGCAGAAATTTTCGAGAAAAGGGAATGTGCTTAAGACCTATGAAGGCGAAATGGTGATGCTGGGCTTTGGGGCAAGGAATGCGAGCATTGTTAATGCCAATTACTTTTATTTTTCTGTTGACGAAAATGTAACAGCAGATTCTTTACAAATGTGCCTTGGCAAAATAGTGAAGGTGCATTATGTGCAGTACAGGCGTGGCTTACCGTGGCGAGGAGAAAATTATGGCATGAGCAACGCCGACAAGGGGCAATATATAGTTGATAAAGTTGCAGAAGTAAGGGATGCGCCTTTGTATTAATGGTGCCGTCAGTACGCCGCTTCGGCGTCAGACGGCTGTGCTGCTTGTGTTGATGTTGGTCAGTACAAGCCTTTTAGGCGTCAGACGGGAATTGATGATGTTGATTGCAATGCCCTGTCCCAATCTTTCCACACAGGTTCGTAACCTTGCTGCCTTATGATCTCTGCAATTTGTTGAGGAGTGCGCTCATCATTGATCTCAAATTGCTCCAAAGATTCGGTTGCAACAGTATATCCGCCGGGGTTAGTTTTAGAGCCTGCGCTTATTGAAGTTATGCCTATTTTTATCAGGTTATTTCTCAGCGTTTCCGACTCCCTTGTCGATAATGACAATTCCACTTCTTCATTAAATATCCTGTAGGCACAAATTAATTGCACGAGTTCTGAGTCGCTCATTTCCATTTTAGGAACTATACCACCGGCATGTGGCCTTAAGCGCGGGAATGATAAAGAGTATTTGCTTTTCCAATAAGTTCTTTCAAGATAATTAAGATGCAGGGCTGTAAAAAAAGAGTCTGTGCGCCAGTCTTCCAATCCTATTAAAACACCCAAACCCATTTTATGTATGCCTGCCTCGCCAAGCCTGTTGGGTGTTTCAAGCCTGTAGTTAAAAATCGACTTCTTTCCTTTGGGATGATGTGTTTTGTATTCCTCTTTATGGTAGGTTTCCTGGTAAACTAAAACCGTGGTCAGTCCTGCTTGTGCCAGTTCAGCATATTCATCGCTGTCCAGCGGCTGCACTTCCATAGCTATATTCGAAAAGTGAGGGCGTATAAGGTCTATGGCATGTTTAAAATAATCTACGCCAACAGTTATATGCGCTTCTCCGCTCACCAACAAAATATTGTCATAGCCCATCTTTTTTATAACAGCCACTTCTGACAATATTTCTTTATCATTTAAGGTTTTGCGGGGTATTTTATTCGTCAGGCTGAAACCGCAATAGGTACAGATATTCTGGCACTCATTAGAGAGGTACATAGGTATATACATCTGTATGGTTTTGCCAAAACGTTTCTGTGTAATGCGATGGCTCAGCTGTGCCATTTGTTCCAGGTAGGGTAGTGCAGCGGGCGATATCAGAGCTTTAAAATCTTCCAGTGTTCGCTGTTGAGCATTCAAAGCATTCTCCACATCGCGGGCCTGCTTGCTGTAAATGCTATGCTTTACATCATCCCAATTATATCCCTCGAAAATATTTACAAAGCTCATAAAGAATTCAAAAATGATGTTAAAGGGCTGCTTGCTTCAGCATGAACAGCTTTTGCCAGTTTTGCTTCATAGGCCATACGTCCTGCTTCCACAGCCATTTTAAATGCCATTGCCATCCGCACGGGGTTTTCAGATACTGCTATCGCAGTGTTCACTAATACTGCATCAGCGCCAATTTCCATAGCCCATGCCGCATCACTCGGTGCGCCGATGCCGGCATCCACCACCACCGGCACTTTGCTTTGTTCTATAATGATCTGCAAAAAATCTATGGTCTTTAGCCCTTTATTACTGCCAATGGTTGAGCCTAAGGGCATCACAGCTGCTGTGCCGGCATCTTCCAGTCGTTTGCACAAAACTGGGTCTGCATGTATATAGGGCAACACTATAAAACCTTTCTTCGCCAGTTCTTCTGTTGCTTTCAATGTTTCAATAGGGTCGGGCATCAGGTATTTTGGGTCAGGGTGTATTTCCAGTTTCAGCCAGTTGGTTTCCAAAGCCTCCCTTGCAAGCTCTGCTGCAAACACAGCTTCTTTGGCATTTCTTGCACCGGAGGTATTGGGCAAAAGGTTGAACTGTGCGTGGTTGAGGTGCTGTAATATATCGTCTTCGGCATTGTGTATGTCTATGCGCTTCAATGCAACCGTCACGAGCTCGCTTCCGCTTGCCAGCAAGGCATCCCTCATCACTGCACTGCTACTGAACTTCCCGGTGCCCGTAAACAATCTTGAACTAAATATTTTATCTGCAATGCTTAACATACACTATTTCTTTTTTATTAAGTTGTTGATCTTTTTTACATCTCCACCCATATCTCCCGAATTGACGATCAATCCCGAAACGGCTATGCCATGTATTCCCGTTCCCATCAAGGCTGTAACATCAGATGTTTCAATTCCCCCAATGGCAATTATGGGTACATCAATTCCCAGTTTTCCACATTCGCTGAGTATGTTTTCATAACCCTCTAGGCCCAAAACAGGGCTCAGATTTTTCTTGGTGTTCGTATAGCGGAAAGGCCCAAGCCCTATATAATCAGCGCCATTTTCTGCATGTTTTATTATATCTTCCAATGTGTTGGCGGTAGCGCCGATTATCATTTCGTCTCCAACTATTTTTCGCGCCTTATCCACCGGCATATCTTCTTTGCCCAAATGCAGGCCATCAGCATTCACCCTTTTCGCGATCTCGGGGTAATCATTAATGATCAGTTTAGCGCCATATTCATCACATATTTCCCTCGCCAGTTGTGCCAGCTCTAATATCTCATCTTCGTCCTTATCTTTTATGCGTAGCTGCACCCATTTTATACCTGCTTCACAGGCGGCTGTTATACTGCGCAGATGCGTGTATATCTCGTTTTCCTGTGTTATAAAATGCAGCTTTTCTATCATGGTAATTTATTTTTAACCGTGTTGTCCCAATAATGTGGTGCTCGACGATAAGTAACGCTCTATGTACATTTTGCCCATTTCGCAGGCTATTTCAAGGTCTTCTCCCTTTGCGAGGTAAGCCGTTATAGCAGATGACAGTACACAGCCTGAGCCATGTTTTGGATATAGCACTTCGTCTCCAGAACTATACATGGTTTTCATTCCATTGCTGTATAAATAGTCAATGCCTATCTCTGTTTCATGATGCCCGCCTTTCAGATAAATATTGCTGGACATAGAGCAAGCCATAACTTCCTCCTCATTTACAAACATTTTTTCAAACTCCGGCATGTTGGGTGTTATCATGTAAACATGCCTTAATAATTCTTTTACAGGTAGCTCATTATTAAAAAATGTGAAACCCGAACTTGATCTCAATACCGGGTCCCAAATAATTTTAGCATCGGGCTTATGTTTAATAATGCGTTTTTTCAGTTCGGTAAAAACGCGGCTGTTTTCAATAATGCCGATTTTAAAATAATTAACCTCAAAAAATTCCAACAAAACGTCCAATTGGCCAAGGATATCTTCCAATGGCATCCACCTTACATCTCTTACTTCCCGGTCATTTTGTATGGTGTTTGCGCTTAATACACCAAAACCCTGCACGCCCAATTGTTCAAAGGTTTTTATATCCGCAAGTATCCCTGCCCCGCCACTTGGGTCAAAACCTGCTATACTCATCGCTATGGGCCTTTCTAACGTCATACTATCACACGCTCTTTACTTATCGATTCTAACAATGCTTTTACTTTTTCAGACTCATTTCCATTTTCATTCCATACATAACCCAATGCTACAAGCCCGTAATACCCATTTCTTAAAGCCAGAGGCGCATTCTCTGTATCAATACCCCCAAGAGCATATATTTTCTTGCCCCTCAGTTCCGCCGGCACCTGCATTAATTCATCATTTGCATGATAGCCGCGTTTAGATATACTATCAAACACCGGGCTTATAAAGCAATAGGCGCAGGTATCGATCATTTTTCGTGCCTCATCCCAATTATGCACCGAACATGAGACAGGTATCTTGAACCCTGAATACTTGTCAAAGTCCTTATAAGAAACATGCAAACCTCCCAAGTCAAATTCTTCTGCTAATTGGGGCTGGTAATGAATGACCAATTTTTTTCTCCACTCAACAGGCACTTCCTTTAGCAAGTTTCTCAATTCTTCTCTACTGGCTTTGGGCTTCCGTATATGCAGTTTGTGTGTCACCGCAGCCAATACCTCCATCCAGCGGGCCACTTCGTCCTGCCTTACTACATCATCCGTTATCACTATTAATTTACTCACTAAAATGTTCTTCTTTGCCGTTAAATAATTTAACCTCTCAACTTATTAACCTTTCAACCTATCAACTCAATTATATATCTGGTATCCCGCTTGTTTAAATACTTCAGACATCTCGCTCATACCTTCTTCCACTGCCTTTTCTTCATTCTCTATTCCTTTCTCCTCTGCATATTTCCTTATGTCCTGAGTGATCTTCATGCTGCAGAAATGTGGTCCGCACATGGAGCAGAAATGCGCGATTTTAGCGCCCTCGGCCGGTAAGGTCTCATCATGGTAGTCCTTGGCAGTTTCTGGGTCCAGTGCAAGATTGAACTGGTCTTCCCACCTGAACTCGAATCTTGCTTTGCTCAGCGCATTATCCCTGTGTTGTGCGCCGGGGTGCCCCTTGGCAAGGTCGGCGGCATGTGCTGCAATTTTATAAGCTATCACCCCATCGCGTACATCTTTTTTATCGGGCAGGCCTAAATGTTCTTTAGGTGTTACATAGCAAAGCATTGCAGTGCCGAACCATCCTATCATCGCAGCGCCAATGGCAGATGTGATATGGTCATAACCCGGTGCAATATCTGTCGTCAGCGGGCCTAAAGTATAAAAAGGCGCTTCGTGGCAAACCTGCAATTGCCTTTCCATGTTCTCCTTTATCATGTGCATAGGCACGTGTCCCGGCCCTTCTATCATCACCTGTACATCATGTTCCCATGCTATTTTGGTCAGTTCTCCAAGCGTCTCCAGTTCTGCGAATTGCGCGGCATCATTGGCATCTGCAATAGAGCCCGGCCTTAGTCCGTCACCCAATGAAAAAGAAACATCATAAGCTTTCATGATGGCGCATATCTCATCAAAATGGGTATAGAGGAAATTTTCTTTATGATGTGCCAAACACCATTTGGCCATTATAGACCCACCACGGGATACTATACCCGTTACTCTTTTTGCAGTAAGTGGCACATAGCGCAGCAGTACGCCTGCATGTATCGTAAAATAGTCAACGCCCTGTTCTGCCTGTTCTATAAGCGTATCCCTGAAAATTTCCCATGTCAGGTCTTCAGCTTTGCCATTCACTTTTTCGAGCGCCTGGTATATAGGTACAGTACCTATAGGCACCGGCGAATTGCGTATGATCCATTCTCTTGTCTCATGAATATTTTTCCCGGTTGAGAGATCCATCACGGTATCAGTTCCCCAGCGTATAGACCACACCATTTTTTCTACTTCTTCTTCAATAGATGATGCCACAGCAGAGTTGCCGATATTGGCATTTATCTTCACCAGGAAATTCCTTCCTATTATCATAGGCTCGGTCTCGGGGTGGTTGATATTAGCAGGAATGATGGCCCTGCCTGATGCCACTTCGTCTCTTACAAATTCCGGCGTGATGTACTTTTTAGGCGTATTGGCCCCAAAGCTGTGCCCCTTGTGTTGGTCCCAGGTATTGTTCTTGCTGTTGTATAATTCGTCTATGCGCTGGTTCTCCCTTATGGCTATATATTCCATTTCAGGCGTGATGATGCCTTTCTTTGCATAGTGCAACTGGCTCACGTTTTGGCCATTTTTTGCCCTTAAAGGTTTGCGTAGGTTTTTAAAATAAAACTGGTTTCCTTCATTGCTGATGCTTCTCGTGTATTCAGAACTGTTGCCGGGCAGTTCTTCCACATCGCCGCGTTCCAGTATCCAGGGCTGTCTTAGCCTGTCTATACCTTCATACAAATCTATTTTTATTTCCGGGTCGGTAAACGGCCCGCTGCTGTCATATACCGTAACGGCTGCATTTTTTTCTATAATGCCATTACCTTTATCCGTAGTGTTGCTCAGGCTTATCTCTCGCATCGCAACCTTTATAGGGTGCAATTTCCCATCCACATATATCTTCTTCGATCCCGGCAAAGGCTTCCTGCTTATATTCTCCGTAAGCGGCAGTTTTTCGTTTTTCATGTTCAGTATTTTTAAAAGAATTTTTGATTGTTTATAAACACCTCCTCTCCTTTGGAGAGGCCGGGAGAGGTTTCAGCCCCCCTGCGTTGCCCTTATTATAGTAATATTGTCGTTTGTTGCTATTACATAAGTAGCCCACTTATCTCTTGGCAGCACCGTATCATTTATGGCAAGTGCAATACCCTTATTGGCTGCCAAACCCTGTTGTTCCAACAAAGCCAGCAAGCTACAGTCATCAGCCACATTCAAAACACTATTATTGATTCGTATCTCCATACAGAAGTATTTACTTTAGAGATACACGGACACGGAAAGGACCTTACTTTTTCCTACGCCGGTATTAACCGTACAGGTTCTGAGGGTATTATCTCAGCCATTCCTGGCACCCCTAAAGTTTTATTAATACAAACCTACGCAGAAAACAGGAATGGAACGATATATTTTATTTAAGCATAAACAAGCCCCACCAAAGCAGGCACTTCCTGTCCTGCGCTGGTATCTTCCTTCAAGCACCCGCGCGTACCCGCAAAGGACGAACAAAGGGATTTATTTTAATGGATCAGCCTTTTCATTGGCTGTATTCTGAACATCTGTCTCAGGCAGCCTTGCGTTTTTATGCTTTGAAAGAAAATATTTTACGCCCAGGTTGAGGGTATAAGTGTAATTGCTAAAATAGCTTGCCTGATTGTCATAGCGGGTTGGGATCATATATTGAACATCAGGGGCTGCTATAAGGTAAAATTTGGGGCTCAGTTTATAATTTACTTCCATTTGCATAGAAGCAAACGAATTTGTGCCTGATTCAGGCCAAGACATTTTTTGAGTTGCGAAAACACTAGTACGATTTTTTTCAAACCCTAAAGTGTATCCAAGGTAAGGCGCAACTGAAAAACGTTTATTTATTTTTATATTATATCCTATAGTAACTGGTAAGGCAAGATAGGTTTCATATCTATAACCCGCATTCAATTGATATTCTGGTTGCATGAAAGGTAATGTCCTGGTATCAACGTAACCGCTATTAAAATAAGAAAAGCCCGCTTTAAAAATAATATTCCGGTATTTGTATCCAAATAACAATCGAAGATTAGATGCTGGTTTATAAGTACCATTTAAAAAGCTGGAATAAATCGTTGCATTTGTGTAACCGACTCCCGCGCTTGGCTGTATAAAAAAGCCGTTTTGAGCAAACACTTGGAAATGGCAAGCAAGCAAGAACAATAGTAAAAGCTTTTTCATAGTTTTTCACATTTATATACTTTAAGACATCTTATTTATTCATTTCGTTGGGAGTAATATTTTCATTTACTGTACGCGGAGCATCTGGCTCAACAACTGGCATTACACATTTATGCCGCTTTGAAACAAAATATTTTACACCAAGGTTGAGGGTATAAGTATAATTGCTGAAGTACTTTGTGTCATTGTCAAAGCGGGTAGGGAACATGTATTGCGCTTCAGGTGAAGCAGTAAGATAGAATTTCGAACTCAGTCTATAATTTACTTCCAATTGCACAGAAGCAAACGAGCTAGTACCTTTTTCAGGCCATGACATGCTTTTGTATTCGGAAGCAGTAAAAATAGTTGTACGATTTTGAGCAAATCCCAGAAAATATCCGAGATAAGGAGTAATGGAAAGGTTATTGGTTAATTTTATATCATAGCCAATGGAAACCGGTAATGCGAGGTAATTATCTGATCTGTAAGCGGGGCTTTTAAAACTTCCTGTTTCCGTGCCGGCAAGGATTGCAGTAAAAAGATAACCCGCATTAAAATAAGATAAGCCCGTTTTGAAAACGATGTTGTTTAGCTTGTATCCAAATAGAAATTGAGATTTGCAGGACGGTTTTGCCATATTGCCAAGTGGGGTGGAGGAACTTGTAGCCACCGTAGCATTTGTAAAACCCGCCCCAATAATAGGCTGCACAAAAAAGCCATCTCGGGCAAACAATTGAAAATGGCAAACAAGCAGGAAGAATAGTAAAAGCTTTTTCATAGAATATCGTTTAGGTATATAAAGATAACGGATAATTTATTTGTTTATTATAAATTTTAAACAAATAAGCGGCAGCATTATTTAATACGCATAGTCCAATAATGGCTTTCAGTGATTTTTTCACCTCTTACGCCATTTTTCTATATTTTTATCACCGATTTGTCCGGCCTTTTACTGGTATATCAAGAATTAATACTAAAATAATAAAAGATGAAACAATTTACACTCCTGTTTTCGATGCTTTTTTTGTGCTCCACAATGTCCTTTGCCAATCCCGGCGATACGACCATTGTTACAACCAGCCCTGTTTTAAATGCAGATAACAGCACCAGTTTCGATACTCTGATAGTGTTGCCCACTAACAAAACATACAGGAAGATATTTCTCGTTTATACTCTTAATTCGCATGCATGTTCACCTTCGTCCCAATATTGCCATCAATGGGATTATATAGGAAATGTTACCCTTAAATCTCCTCATGGTGATACAGCCGAGCTTGCCCGTATCATTACCCCTTTTGCTACAATTGGCTGGTCTCGTTTTCCGGCACCTCCCAACTGGTCAATGGACTATGTATTTGATGTTACCGATTTTGCGCCTTTTCTGCAGGATAGCATTACTATTAACAGCGCACTTGGGGTAGGCTCTCCGGGCTATGGCATATACACCAAGTTCATTTTTATAGAAGGCACGCCAGATAGAAATACGATTGCCATTAATCGCTTATACGCCCACGGCGGAACTTATGGTAGCGCAACTAACCCCATAGACAATAATTTCCCTGTCCTTAATGAAACAGCACCGATAGGAACCGTGAGTGCCGCTTTCCGCTTTATTGTAACAGGCCATGGCTCTGATGCAAACCAATGTTGCGAATTTGCAGAGCACTACTACAATCTTTATTTAAACAGCAACTCCATCTTGCAGCAGAATATATGGCGCACAGACTGCGGTTTTAATGAGTTATATCCGCAGGGTGGCACATGGCTTTATAACAGGTCGAACTGGTGCCCGGGCTCATCGGTTGCTCCATACTATACAACTTTGCCCGGTGTTACAGCAGGTACAAATTACAGCATCAATGTAGGTTTCGAGCCTTACACGGTTACAAGTCCCTCAGGCAACTACGATGCCAGCGCAACAGTAGTTTATTACGGAGGCATCAACAAAACGCTCGATGCATCTATAGAGGATATTATTGCGCCTTCTTCCAGCCAGCAGCATTTCAGGGAAAACCCTTCTAATAATCTGCCCATCGTGCATATACACAATTCAGGCAGCACAGCCATCACCAGTGTGGCATTTCAATATGGGGTGCTGGATTCTGCTATGCAGGCTTATACCTGGAACGGTTCTTTGGCATCCTTGTCCGATACCATTATCAGTTTGCCGGCCTCTAGCAGCCTTGCAAACATGTCTTCCTCTTCTCTGTCAGGCACATTCAACTTTATTGTGGACATAACAGGCGTAAATGGCGTAGCCGATGCAGACCAGACAAACGACACCATGAGGTCGCAATTTATTGTTGCGCCCCGCTGGCCCGACACCATTATGGTTAAAATGTTAACCAGCAACCTGGCTGCCGATGGAGTAAGTATGAATGCAAACCCCTCTGATGCCAACTGGTATATTACTAATGCAAACGGAGATACCGTATTCTCCCGCACCAATACCAACTACAGCACCCTCTATCTAGATACCCTCGTTATGCCTAACATAGGCTTCTATAAATTCACAATCAGCTCACCCGGCAATTGTTCCGGCCTGCATTGGTGGCCGCTCGACCAGGGCTTGACAGGCTATGCACCCGGCTACCTGTTTATTGAAAAAATTACCGGTTTGAAAATACCCATGCATGGTTATACCTACACAAGCAGCACTAGTTCCAGCGGACTGAAAAACGAAGGCGAGCATGATGATTATGGCTGCGGCTTCTCCCAGTATTTTTATGTTGGTGATGCCAGCACAGCTGTTCGTAACATTAAGATGCCTTCAACTATCGCAATATATCCCAACCCGGCGAACGACGAGATCAATATTATTCTTGATAATTACAGTAGCGGCAACACATCCATTTCTCTAATTAATATAATGGGGCAGACAGTATATGCCACAAATACCACCTCGAAAAATATCAGGATTAGCTGCGCTTCATTTGCCCCGGGTATTTATACGGTACATTGCAGCACAGCCGATGGGAATAATAGCATAGGCAAGGTGCTTGTGGCGCATTAGTCACGGTGTGTTTACGATTGAAAAATGCCTGGGAGGGTGCAGATGTATAATCCTTGAAATATTCAAATTATTTATTGCCCATAGTAGTCGACATTGTCTTCGAAATATTTTCTGAGAGTCTTTATATAGCTATTATCACTTCCCCATATATCGCTATTTTTCAATGCGATATAGATTTCTTTTAACTTCTCAGGCTTAGAATAATGAGCTGTAGTTGTTATAACTGTACCCCCATATTCATTATCCTTTTTAAATGCTAATATCAACCATTTCATACCTTCAGAATACATATTGTAATGGCTACAATAAAGATCGCCTAAACTTGACATTGCAAATAAGACTCCTTGTTCTGCTGCCATTTTTAGCCATTTATATGCTTCATCATAATTTTGTTGTACTCCATTTAAACCTGCATTATATAACCAACCAACTTCGTACATAGCTTCTGAATTGCCTAAATCGGCTGCCATCTGATATTTATTAAGTGCATTAACATAATCTCCTTGAATGATAAATTGTTGTCCGTCATTACAATACGTTTCAGATAGTTTCCTTTTTTGCCTATCTGACAATTCACCGACGTCTTTATTTGATGAACTGGATTTTGCTAAATCGGCTATAACTGCAACACCAAGCACACCCAAGCCAACACGCGAATCCTCAGTTTGTAGGATACCCGATTCTACAACAGCTTTTGTATAACTAACATTCCCACTGTTTTGCTGGTTCTCTATATTATTTCTTAGCTTATCGTTATTATTGTTTAAAGTTTGCTGTTGCTCATTTATTTTTTTTGCATTGTCAAGGGTTTGCTGTGTCTGTTGCCTTGCAGCTTCACGCTGGCGCTCTTCTCCCTGCTGTTGCGCCAATTGCTGCTCGTCCTCTTTTTGTTTTTGAGCCAGCCGTTGCTGTTCTTCTAGTGCATCTTGCGTTCTTTTTCCCTCTTCTTTTTTTCTTTCAGCACCTTCATCATGATATTTGATTAACCTGAAATGGGTACCCCATAGCTTGTTAGAAGAAAACCACATCCCTGGGTCTTGGTCAACCCCTGCTTTACTCAAAATCACATCTACAATTTCTTCCTGAATCTGGCTGGTACAGTCTAAGTAATAGAAACCGAATTCTAAAGAGCTACCTTCTTCAAGTACCCAGTTGTTATATATACGATAGTAGGAATAACCATCGCAATCTTTGCTCATTTTGTAGCTAATTTCAACCCGCACGCCGCTGTCATTTTTTACGGCTTGCCAAAGCCCCCAGTCTTTTGATATCTGGTAGTCTTCTTGCCCGTACATAGAATATGTACTTAGTAGCATAAAGACATTAAACAAAATACAGCGTATTTTCATTTGCTGAATTATTAATAAGATTTTCCTTAAATTGTATTTTTGTTAACGTTGTAAACATAAATAATATACTTTAGATATGCAACATCAGAAATTTTTGCAGAACTCCCCCAGTAGAACCTGGAGGGATAGAGCATCTATCGTTTACCTTCTTCTCCTAGTTTCCGCGGACTTACGACTCATTACTTATGACTAACGACTAAGATCCCACTTATCAACACAATAATCCCACAAAACGTTAATGGCGTCACAAGTAAAATTTCACCCATTTTGTAATCACAAATTCTACTTACCTTCGCGCCTTATTTTTAGCTTGGGCATAGTCTATGTCAGAAAAATACAGGGAATTTAAGCAATTAAATATGCCTTCTATAGAGCAGGAGTTCCTGCAGCTATGGAAGGACGGGAAAGCTTTTGAGAAGAGTGTAGAGATCAGGGAAGGAGCAGAACCATTTGTTTTTTACGAGGGTCCGCCTAGTGCCAATGGCATGCCCGGCATCCACCACGTTATCTCCCGCACCCTTAAAGACCTTGTTTGCCGCTATAAGACAATGCAGGGTTACCAGGTAAAGCGTAAAGCCGGCTGGGATACCCACGGTTTGCCCATAGAACTGTTTGTGGAAAAAGAACTGGGCATCACCAAAGAGGATATAGGCAAAAAGATAAGTGTAGAAGATTATAATAAGAAGTGCCGCGAGGTGGTGATGCGTTACAAAGACAAGTGGGAAGAGCTAACTGCCAAAATGGGCTATTGGGTGGATATGACCGATCCCTATATCACTTACGATAATAAGTATATAGAATCGCTTTGGTGGGCGCTAAAAACATTATTTGATAAAGGTTTATTATATAAGAGTGTCAGCATCCAACCGTATTCTCCGGCGGCAGGCACGGGGCTCAGCAGTCACGAGCTGAACCAACCCGGCACTTATAAGGACGTAAAGGATACCACTGTGGTTGCAATGTTCCACCTCTCCCCAGCCCTCTCCAAAGGAGAGGGAGATGCTGCGCAAAGCCCCTTTGCCAAAACCTTATTTGAGGGTGCCAAGGCTGTTTGGGAAAACACTTCCTCCTCCTTTGGAGGAGGTCAGGAGGAGGTCTTCTTTTTAGCCTGGACAACCACTCCCTGGACCCTGCCAAGCAATTGCGGCTTAACAGTTGGTGGAAATATTGATTATGTATTAGTTAAGACATTTAACCCCTATACACATAAGCCTGCCAATGTCATACTTGCTAAGGCCTTGATTGGAAAATACTTTAAACAGGAAGCGCAAGATACTGGTTTTTATGAATTTACATCAGAATCAAAATTGACTCCCTGGAAGATAATAGCTGAGTTCAAAGGCAAGGAATTAGAAGGCTGCCGTTATGAGCAATTGCTGTCTTACCCCGGCAATACCAAGGAAGAAAGTGGTGGAGACCCCTGGAGAGTGATATTAGGAGATTTTGTAACTACCGAGGATGGTACGGGCATCGTACATACTGCCCCGGCTTTTGGTGCGGATGATTACAGGGTAGGCAAAAAGAACGATATCGGTATCCTGACCATGGTGGACAGGGAAGGCAAGTTTACCGACTACATGGGTGAACTGAGCGGCCGATATGTAAAAAATTATAAAGACGACCCTGACTACAAGGATGTAGATGTGGACATTGCTGTGAAGCTGAAATTGGAAGGCAGGGCATTTAAAGTTGAGAAATACGAGCATACCTATCCCCACTGCTGGCGTACAGATAAACCGGTTATATACTATCCCCTTGATGCATGGTTCATAAAAACCACGGCGGTAAAGGACAAGATGGTGGAACTGAACAAAACCATTAACTGGAAACCTAAAGCAACAGGTGAGGGCAGGTTCGGTAACTGGCTGGAAAACATGGTGGATTGGAACCTGAGCCGCAGCCGTTTTTGGGGCACACCTTTGCCTGTTTGGGTAAGTGATGATGGATTGGAAACCAAGTGTATAGGAAGCATACAGGAACTGATAGATGAAGCACAGAAAGCCAACAAAAAACTGGGCTTGAACCAACTTCTGGAAGATGATGTATCTCCTTTGGAGTCTGAATATAATTTTGGCGAAATTGTAAACCAGCCTACTAAAAAGGATGAGTTAGACCTTCATAAACCATTTGTTGACAAGATCATATTAGTATCCAAACATGGCAGGCCCATGTATAGGGAGCCCGATCTGATAGATGTATGGTTCGACAGTGGTGCGATGCCTTTTGCGCAATTGCATTACCCCTTCGAAAACGAATTTGAATTCCCTAAATACTTCCCGGCCGATTTCATAGCTGAGGGAGTTGATCAGACAAGGGGATGGTTTTATACCCTTCATGCCCTGGGTGTAATGCTTTTTGGAGATGTGGCCTATAAGACCGTGGTTAGTAATGGTTTGGTGCTGGATAAGAACGGCAACAAGATGAGCAAGCGCCTCGGCAATGTGATAGATCCATTCGAGACGATTGAGAAATATAGTGCAGACGCCAGTCGCTGGTATCTAATAACCAATGCCTCTCCTTGGGATAGCTTACGTTTTGATATTGAAGGAATTAAAGAGGTTCAGCGGAAGTATTTTGGAACACTATACAACACTTACCAGTTCTTTGCGCTCTACGCCAACCTCGACAATTTTACATTTAAGGAAAAATATATACCTGTTCGCGAGCGTCCTGAAATAGACCGCTGGATATTATCCACTTTGCAGAGCCTGGTAACCGAGGTTACTGCCTATATGGACGATTACGAACCTACCCAGGCCGGCAGGGCTATGGAGTATTTCCTTGACGAGCAGCTGAGCAACTGGTATGTTCGCCTTTGCCGCCGCCGTTTCTGGAAAGGGGAATATGAGTTCGATAAGGTATGTGCTTACCAAACCTTATATGAGTGCCTCGAGACTTTGTCTTTATTAATGGCGCCGATTGCTCCTTTCTTCGCCGATTGGTTATTCAGGAACCTGGATGGGATCACCCACAGGCAAAAAGCAGAATCAGTGCACCTGGCGAATTATCCTAAAGCAAACATTCACGCTATAGATAAGGGACTGGAAGAACGCATGCGCCTTGCTCAGGATATATGTTCGCTGGTTTTGTCTATAAGAAAGAAAGTAAATATAAAAGTAAGGCAGCCTTTACAAAGGATATTGATCCCCATCACCGATCTGCATATTAAAGAACAAGTGCAAAAAGTGCAGGACCTGATACAAAATGAGGTGAATGTAAAATCAATAGAGTATTTAACTGATTCAGAAGGATTTATAAAAAAGAAACTAAAGCCAAACTTCAAGTCATTGGGTGCCCGTATGGGTGCTAAAATGAAGGCGGTAGCTGTAGGTATCAACCAAATGAGCCAGTTGGACATAGCCAGCCTGGAAAAAGATAAAAGATATTCACTAAACATAGAAAACGATATTATAGAAATAAACATAGAAGATGTGGACATCATAGCCGAGGACATACCCGGCTGGTCGGTGGCAAATAAGGATAGCCTGACGGTTGCTTTGGATATTACTATTAGCCCCGAATTGCAGGACGAAGGCAACGCAAGGGAATTGGTGAATCGTATACAGAAAATTCGTAAAGAGACGGGTTTTGAACTGACAGACAGAATTAATGTTGATATTCAGGAAATTGAATCATTAAAATCAGCGATAATAAATTTTAAAGACTATATTTGCGCGGAAATTTTGGCAGATAATATAAATATATTATCGTATGTGGAAAATGGCATTGAAATTGATGTTAATGATGCAATGCTTAAAGTGTTAATAACAAAAAACTCTTAAGGTTATGGCCACAAACAAAAAAGCGGCTGCCAAGCCGGTTAAAAATGCAAAACCCGTATCTGGTGCAAAAAAAGCGCCCGCAAAAAAAGTTGTGGCCTCTAAGCCTGCGAAAAAAGCAGCTCCTGCCAAAAAAGTAAGTAAACCTGTGCCTGCTAAAAAAGCTGCACCGGCAAAGAAAGTAAGTCCAGCAAAAAAAGTAACAATAAATAATAATTCAAAGAAAGTGAAAGATACGACCAAAAAGACTGTTCTAACCAAGAAAGCAGCGCCGGCGCCGGCAAAGAAATCGGCTCCCGCTAAGAAAGCAGCAGTAGCAACTAAAGCAACAATAGTTAAAAAGACTGCGAAGCCGGAACCAAAGAAAGCAAAGGTAGAGCCTAAAAAAGCGACACCGGCGCCCGTAAAAGCAGCGCCCAAAGCAGAACCGAAAAAAGCAGTAAAACCGGAACCAAAACAAGCCAGCAAACCGGAACCTAAGGCGGCTAAAGTTAAGGTGGTTGTTCCTGCAAAACCTAAAGCGGCAAATGCAAAGCAAATAGCGGCATTTACAGCTAAGGCGCTTGCCAAGAGCATGCCTGTAAGGCCAGTACCGCCTTCTGCACCAAGGGTAAAAGAAGAAAAAAAGCCCGGTATCATAGTTGCGCATCGCAAACTGGAGAATAAGGCCAAACAAAGCAATAACGACCAGAGCAAAACGATGATCAATTACCAGCCTGATTTTACACGTTCTATACTCGATGAGCCGGAACAGCAGCAAGGCCCTGTTTATCGTTACAGCGATGAAGAGCTGAATGAATTCAGGGAATTGATCACAGGCCGCCTCGAAGCTGCCCGTAAAGAACTCGTTTACCTGCAGGGATTAATTACCCGCAAAGACGAGGCCGGTACTGAAGACACAGAGAACCGCTATATGAATATGGAAGATGGTAGTGGTGCTATGGAGCGTGAGCAACTTGCCCAGCTTGCCAGCCGCCAGATACAATTCATCAACCACCTGGAGAAAGCCCTGGTGCGCATTGAGAATAAAACTTATGGTATTTGCCGCGTTACTGGTAAGCTTATTGATAAAAACCGTCTGCGTGCAGTGCCACATGCCACTTTAAGCATTGAGGCAAAGAAGTTTATGGCTAACAAGCAATAAATTTGTTTAATATATTGAAATAGTTTTGAAAAAGAATATAAATTTGAGCCGCCACTACATGTGGTGGCTTTTTTTTAATTCCTGCAATTATGAACGATAATTTTTCAGAAACACAAAAATTCAGGAAAGCATGGCTCTGGCTGATATTGCTGCTTGTGGCCTTATGCATCAGGAATGGGGTAGTACATGGTTGTCTCGATTATGATTCCCTCCAGCCTGAGATAGGTCTTGTTATTATCTCTGCGATCATCATATTAGGGGTCTTCCTCCTGGTCCTTTTGATGAAACTGGAAACCCGCATCGACAAAACAGGCATATACTACAAATATATTCCCTTGCACAGGGAGGAAGTAAGGATCGACTGGCAAAATATTGAAGACGCCTATGTAAGGAAGTACAATCCCATTTTCGAATACGGAGGTTGGGGTATGAAGATGGGCCTTTTTGGCAAAGGCCGGGCTTTTAACGTAAGGGGTAACATGGGTTTACAGATCGTTTTTAAGAATGGCAAACATTTACTACTTGGCACCCAAAAGGCCGGCGAAATGAAAGAGGTATTAAATAAACTGGCTGAGGAAGGGATTGGAATTAAGCATACTTATACAGACCGTTTTTGATACAGACAAACATGAACCCCGATTTTTTCGAAATACAAAAATTTACCCAGACCTGGGTATTGGCCGTACTTATACTTGTCGTGCTTTTGATGGTCCGGTTTGTTATCAGGTTGTTGAAAGATGAAAAGATAAAGAAGATCAATCCATTGTTTTTCCTCATTTTCCTCATACCACTTGCTGCCATTTTCCTCACATTTTCTTTGCGCCTGGAGACCAGGATAGGCCCGAGTGGCATTTCCTATCGCTTTTACCCGCTGCATATCAAACAAACACGGGTTGACTGGGGAAATGTTGACAGTGCTTACATAAGACAATACAACGCAACGAAGGAATACGGAGGCTGGGGTATTAGAGATGGTAAAAAGGGCAGGGCCTACAATGTATCGGGCGATACAGGTTTGCAGATCATTTTCAAAGACAAGGAGAGATTGCTTATAGGCACTAAAAAGCCGGAAGAGCTGAGAAAAGAACTAGAGGCTTTATCAGCATCCGGCCGGATAAAGTGCTATTATCGATAGAAAGAAGATGCGAATTCTACAATCTATAATTTTACTATTCCTGTCATGCAATACTTGCATGTCGCAGATTACAGATACATTTTTTCAACACTACCCATTTTTAGAAGTCCAACGGACATCAAATACGATAAGAGATACAACAGTTGCACTTTGGTATAACAATCAAAATTTCACCTTACAACTTAAAAATAATAACACGGACTATAAGGTTTACAATTCCAAAGGAAAATTAATTGAAGAAGGGAAGGCGGATTATGGTAGAAGATGTATCGATTGTATGGGTCGAACAGGGAAATGGATATTCTACTATGACAACGGAAATAAAAGTGCGGAAGGAAATTTTTACCGTCACAATCCAATTGGATTATGGAAGCAGTATTTTTCCAATGGGAATTTGATGAAAATGTTTTCTTACGTGCCTATTGGCAAGGATAGCGTAGATAAGAATATATGTTTGGCAGGCAGCTATGTTGAAAAATATGAAAATGGACAAACCAAAATAGAAGGGTTGTATCAGGCTATGGTAGATACAAGTTTAGTGGATACTATTCATTATGAGAACCCCACAGGTGAAAAAACTTTAGTAACACTTCATGTTTACGGAGCTCATCCTGTAAAATATGGTGAATGGTTGTTTTACAAAGAAAATGGAGGGTTGTTAAAAAAAGAGAACTATTGATTAATGGTCATTGTTCATGCCGCCACCATCCCTGTATCCACCACCACCGGGGTTGCCGCCACCCGGCCCTCCCCAATCATGGTGATGCTCACCATCCTGGTTGTCTTGCGGCAATGCGCCTTTAAAGTTTCTTAGCGTATAGGTAAGCTGCAACATCCCGTATTGCCTTAAAATATTGGTAACATCGTTTTCCACATAGTTAGCAGCTACAATACGCGATACACTCTTGTTTTGGTTAAGCATATCAAACACCGTGAACCTTGCTTCCAGTGAACGGTCTTTTAAAAATTTATACCCTATATAAGAGGTCCACAAGTAGTAATTGATATTGCCTGAAGAATTGCTCAAGGTGCTATAATAAGAATTGGAAATACTGGAATTGATAACAATTCCCTTCAGCAATATCCAATTTATCTTGAAGGATGCAGCATGGTTATAAAAATTGTTGTTCGCCATTCCCTGCAAGGAATTCTTTACAAAATTATAGTTGCCGGTATAGGAGAATGTAAAATCAAGTTCGGGGCTCACATTGCTGCTTATCACCACACCTGCCGTCGGCACCCAGTCGTTTGAGAAATCCTGGACATAATTTATTTCTCCCGGGGTATGTGTGTAATTGATACCTCCCGTAAGGTTCAGGTTGCTTTTGATAATATCGAACGGTAAGCCATAAGTAAGGTAAACTTTATTATTCGAATAGTAATTCAGGTTAATAGGAGCAGTTAATTGGGCGCCTTGTTTTAAAAATATATTACCGCCGGCAGGACCAATGGCAGAATCGGTTTTTAAAGTGGTATAAGTAGCATTGCCTATATAATTGTTTATATAATTAGCAGTGCCGTAAATGAAAAAATTATGCGCCGATTTTTTCCGGGTAAGCCCGTAGCGCAGAATAACAGTCTGCTCATAATCCTGCCTCAGGTTTGGATTTCCGGTGCTCAGCTGCAATGGGTTGTTCACATTCACCACATTCTGCAATTGGGTAATGCCCGGAGGGCTTATATTGGTACGGTAAAAGATGCGCAGGTTCTTCCCGTTTGCGAATTTGTAATTGAAAAGGGCAATGGGCAGCACATCAAAAAAATACCTGTCTATGTTTAAAGTAGCAGGGTAAGTTTGGTTTCCGTCAAGTGTGGCGTATTGCACATTGGCACCTATCATGAAATTCAATTTCTTGCTTGATACCCTGTAGCTAAGCCCGCCCTTCTGCGTGAAATAGGTGCTTAGGTATTTATTTGACAGTGCCGGGTCAAATTGCGCTTGTTCGGTGCTGCTGTTCGATGTATCTGTTTCCGTATTGGCCTTGCTATAGGTCACAGAAGGATTGTAGTTGAAGAGTAACTGGCTTATTTTACCAATGGGCTCTGTATATGCTATATTTGACGAAACTGTAAGGCCGTTATTATAAGAGTTATAGATTTGGTTCAGTTGTGTTGGGTAGGCAGGATATACAAGAGCAGAGTCCACATTCGCGCTGATGGTATTATAAGTGCCATCGCCCGATTTTTCATTTGAGGAAGTAGCGAGGTTTATAGAAATGGTTCTTCCTTTTTTCTGCAGCTTATGCCTGAAGACAATATTGTTGGAAAAAGTATAGCCCGAGTTATTTACAGTACTGCTGTTGTTGGCATTGCTGAGCAGGAGTTTATATAAATTAAAGCTGCTGTCAACCAGGCCGGTAGTTGCATAGTTTGTTTGCAGGCTTAAAGTGGGTGTAATAACTAATGAGTTGGACGAATCGATAGTATATTCAAAACGGGCATTGAAACGGTGGTTGTAATTTTTCGATTGTGAAAT
>Ga0206970_10016_pt1:0-25000 | contig 58999 bp, 49 predicted proteins | sample Alteio_BWOrgHeat_88_FD_152964 | JGI IMG/M metagenome (GOLD analysis project Ga0206970, IMG submission 152964) | Enriched cells from forest soil in Barre Woods Harvard Forest LTER site, Petersham, Massachusetts, United States -... | ecosystem: Environmental > Terrestrial > Soil > Temperate... | reverse complement strand
CTGCGTGAATTTGCCGGCACCATCCGGTAAGGCTAAATACTCCTCAATGACCGATAGTGAACCAGTACCGTAAGGGAAAGGTGAAAAGTACTGCGAACAGCAGAGTGAAATAGTACCTGAAACCGTGCGCCTACAAGCGGTCGGAGCCTGTTAGAGGGTGACGGCGTGCCTTTTGCATAATGAACCTACGAGTTGCTCCTCACTGGCGAGGTTAAGTTCATAATTAACGGAGCCGTAGCGAAAGCGAGTCCAAATAGGGCGACTAGTCAGTGGGGGCAGACGCGAAACTTTGTGATCTATCCATGGGCAGGATGAAGTTGTGGTAACACACAATGGAGGTCCGAACTCATTAGCGTTGAAAAGCTATGGGATGACCTGTGGATAGGGGTGAAAGGCCAATCAAACTGAGAGATAGCTCGTTCTCCCCGAAATGTTTTTAGGAACAGCCTCGGATAATAGAAGTATGATAGAGGTAGAGCTACTGACTGGGCTAGGGGGCTTCACCGCCTACCAAACCCTGACAAACTCCGAATGCTATCATATATCTCCGGGAGTGAGGCTGCGGGCGCTAAGGTCCGTGGCCGAGAGGGAAATAACCCAGACTATCAACTAAGGTCCCTAAGTCTATGTTAAGTTGATCAAACGAAGTTCGAATCCTAAGACAGCCAGGATGTTGGCTTGGAAGCAGCCATTCATTTAAAGAGTGCGTAACAGCTCACTGGTCGAGGGTTCGGGCACGGAAAATAATCGGGCATCAAACATAGCACCGAAGTTATAGATTGCCGTAAGGCAGTGGTAGGGGAGCATTCCAAACTGCTGCGAAGGTGTACTGTGAGGTATGCTGGAGCGTTTGGAAAAGAAAATGTAGGTATGAGTAACGATAAATATTGTGAAAAACAATATCGCCGAAAGACTAAGGGTTCCTGATCAACGTTAATCGGATCAGGGTTAGTCGGGTCCTTAGGCAAACCCGAAAGGGGAAGTTGATGGAAAGCTGGTTAATATTCCAGCACTTGTTTTAGTTTCGATGGAGTGACGGAGAAGTGAAAGGTCTGCGGGGCAACGGATGTTCCCGTTAAAGCCAGTAGATATATTTGGGGTAGGCAAATCCGCCCCGGATGTCGAAGGTGATAGTACTTGAGGGTTTCGGCCTGAGAGATAATGACCCTAATCATGCTCACGAGAAAAACTTCTAAGGTTAGGCTAAAACAACCCGTACCGCAAACCGACACAGGTAGTCGAGAAGAGTATTCTAAGGCGCTCGGGTGAGCCGCGGAGAAGGAACTAGGCAAATTGTAGCTGTAACTTCGGGATAAAGCTATCCGCAGCGATGCGGATTCAATAAAATGGTTCAACCAACTGTTTAGCAAAAACACAGGGCCCTGCAAAATCGAAAGATGACGTATAGAGCCTGATACCTGCCCGGTGCCGGAAGGTTAAGGAAGCTTGTCAGCCGCAAGGCAAAGCTGGCGACCGAAGCCCCGGTAAACGGCGGCCGTAACTATAACGGTCCTAAGGTAGCGAAATTCCTTGTCGGGTAAGTTCCGACCTGCACGAATGGTCTAATGAGTTGAACACTGTCTCCTCCGCGAGCCCGGTGAAATTGTAGTATCGGTGAAGATGCCGGTTACCCGCCACGGGACGAAAAGACCCCGTGAACCTTCACTACAACTTTGCATTGATTTTGAGTAACAGATGTGTAGAATAGTTGGGAGACTATGAGACAGTGGCGCCAGCCATTGTGGAGTCAACGTTGAAATACCAACCTTCTGTTACTTAGAGTCTAATCCCTGTAAAGGGAGACATTGCATGGTGGGTAGTTTGACTGGGGTGGTCGCCTCCTAAAGTGTAACGGAGGCTTGCAAAGGTACCCTCAGTACGGTTGGTAATCGTACGCAGAGCGCATTAGTATAAGGGTGCTTGACTGTGAGGCTGACCAGCCGAGCAGGCGCGAAAGCGGGCTAAAGTGATCCGGTGGTTTCCGAATGGAAGGGCCATCGCTCAAAGGATAAAAGGTACTCCGGGGATAACAGGCTGATCTCCCCCAAGAGCTCATATCGACGGGGAGGTTTGGCACCTCGATGTCGGTTCGTCACATCCTGGGGCTGGAGAAGGTCCCAAGGGTTCGGCTGTTCGCCGATTAAAGTGGCACGTGAACTGGGTTCAGAACGTCGCAAGACAGTTCGGTCTCTATCTGTGGTGGGCGTTAGTAAATTGCGAGGACATGCTCTTAGTACGAGAGGACCGGAGCGTATGTACCGCTGGTGTACCGGTTGTGCCGCCAGGCGCAGCGCCGGGTAGCTATGTACAGCCAGGATAAGCGCTGAAAGCATCTAAGCGCGAAACCTTCCTCAAGATGAGTTTACTTTTAAGGGCCGTCAGAGACTATGACGTTGATAGGCTACAGGTGTAAAGGTGGTAACATCAAAGCCGAGTAGTACTAATTGCCCGTAAGCTTTAACTTTTTTTCTTTACTTACAAATCATTGTATAGAATTGCTTGATCCAATATGTCAACATTATTTATGATTGAAGATGTATGATTTAAGATTGCCCCGTAAAGAGCAATCATAGATCACAAATCATACATCAACAAATCGGCAAGATCTTATGGTGATATTGCCGGGCGTGTTCACCTCTTCCCATTCCGAACAGAGAAGTTAAGCCGCCCATGGCCGATGGTACTGCACAACAATGCGGGAGAGTAGGTAGTTGCCATATTTATTTTAAAAGTCCTGACCTTTATTGGTCAGGACTTTTTGCATTTAGGGACTCCCGCACTCTACACCCAAATTTCCTTACTCATCATCCCAATAAAAAAAGCCCCTGCAAAAACAGGAGCTCTATCAACTTTTTAACCAATTAACTTATTAACCTATTTGTCCATTAGCGATTCCCTGATCTTGCCTTCTATCTCATCCATCACGCCCTGGTTATCCTGCAGAAAGGTTTTTACAGCATCGCGGCCCTGGCCTATTTTGGTGTCGCCATAGCTGAACCATGAACCGCTTTTTTGCACAAAGCCCAGTTCCACACCCATATCTATTATCTCGCCCACTTTGCTAATACCCTCACCAAAGATGATATCAAACTCCACCTGGCGGAAGGGGGGAGCCACTTTGTTCTTCACCACTTTTACACGTGTGCGGTTGCCGCTGGCTGTGTCGCCGTCTTTTATCTGGCTGATGCGGCGAATATCAAGACGCACAGAGGCGTAGAACTTCAGTGCATTACCACCCGTAGTTGTCTCCGGGTTGCCGAACATCACACCTATTTTTTCGCGCAGCTGGTTGATGAATATGCAGCAACAACCTGTGCGGCTGATGGTGGCCGTGAGCTTGCGCAGGGCCTGGCTCATAAGCCTTGCCTGCAGGCCCATCTTGCTTTCGCCCATCTCACCTTCCAGTTCGCCTTTTGGCACCAGTGCGGCCACAGAGTCTATCACCACTACATCCACAGCGCCTGACGATATAAGACGGTCGGCAATTTCAAGTGCCTGCTCGCCATAGTCCGGTTGCGATATGATGAGATTGTCCACGTCCACACCCAGTTTGCGGGCATAGCTGGCATCAAAAGCATGTTCTGCATCTATTATGGCGCAGATGCCGCCTTTCTTCTGGCTCTCTGCTATAGTATGTATCGCAATAGTTGTTTTACCCGAAGATTCCGGCCCGTATATTTCCACAATACGCCCCTGCGGCAGCCCGCCCACGCCCAGCGCCACATCCAGCCCTATGGAGCCGGTGCTTATCACGTCCATCTTTTCTTTTTGCTTGTCCCCAAGCATCATGATGGAACCTTTGCCATAATCCTTCTCGATCTTGTCCAGAGCGAGCTTCAATACTTTTAACTTGTCATCTGCTGCCATTTTGCTATGTATTTAACGCTATAAATTAATGATCAAATATAGTCAAAACCCTATTGCGCAATATAGGCCCCGGCAACAAGATATCCACATTTTTTGACAATGCCCAAACACATACTGGCAGCGGTTTTGGGGTTGTTTTTGCCAATATTTTGTGGATAGTGAGAGGGTGGTGAGTCGTAAGTCGTAAGTCGAAAGTCATAAGTCCGGGAGTACGTGGTAGTGAAAAATGAACAGTTGAGCAGCTTCGCCCTTGTTCGGTATGTAGGCTTGTCATAGTGAGCTTTTGCCGAACTATTGTGTGCTTGCGATACCAACAAGTGTGGCGTTGTCATTAGTTCGTTCATAAGTTGCCATTTGCGAGTGTTCATTTTTCTTTAACTTTGCATAAATGAAGGTTTATACAGATACTTCAGTAATAGGAGGCTGCTTTGATGAAGAGTTCAAAGAGTGGTCAATTGCCTTAATTGAGGAGTTTAAAACCGGAACAAAAATAATGATGCTTTCGGACCTGACATTGCAGGAATTGGAACTTGCAAGGCAGGAAATAAGAGACAAAATAAATGAAATACCGGTTAGCAATATTGTACCTGTCGGCATTAATGATGAGGTAATAAAACTTGCTGAAACTTATATTACGGAAGGCGCGCTTACTAATAAGAGCTATAACGATGCATTGCATATTGCCCTTGCAACGATAAACCTTGCTGATGTGCTGGCAAGCTGGAATTTTAAGCATATTGTAAATTTAAACCGTATCAGGCTTTATAATTCAATCAACCTTAAACTTGGTTACAGGATGATTGAAATAAGAACTCCAAGAGAAATATTAAAACCTTACGATGATGGACAAGAATAAAAAATTTGATGCTGTAAAAATGATGAGGGATATCCGGGAAACACTGAGCGAAAAATACTGGAAACATCCCGATGTCCTGAAAAAGGAAATGGATGCGGTACGGAAAAAATATCAGTCAAAGCTGTTGCCACTAAAATAAGCAGGCATCAAATATTTTGCCTCCCTCAGATTTGTCAACTTTTTGAAAGTTGACAAATCCCTACTTCAACAAAATACTCTTCTCTCTTCCCCATTTTAGTTCGTTCCTGCAGCTTCGCCCTTGTTCGGTATGTAGTTTGTCATAGTGAGCTTTGCCGAACTATTGTGCGCTTGCGATATCAACAAGTGTAGCGTTCTTGTTTGTGGTTCCTCGCGTCATTGCGCGGAGTGATAGCGATGCATTGTGCAAAGCCACGACAAAGCAATCTGACCACAACATGGGATTTTTTTCCCGCGTTCGTCTTTTCTCCCTTGTTTGGTATGTAGGGTGGCTTTTTGGTCTTGCGATACCAACAAGTGTAGCGTTGCAATCTCACATCAACACTTATCCTGCGCGAGTTTTCATTTCTTTTGGGTGGCCAAAAGAAACGAAACAAAGAAAAGGCCACCTCCTGATAAATCGCTCCGCGTATCAGAAGGATAGCTTTGCGGCGTGTTACTTGGGGTACTCCGATTGTGGGGCACTGGCTTTTTTGAACTTCATTATTATTTTTTATCTGCGTTCAAGAGTGAGTTCGCTTGTATCGCTATTTACCATTTCAGCAGTCGATGGTTTCTGTTCGTTGGTTTAGCGTATTGCTCATCTCGGGCGCGAAAAAAGGTGCCTTTGCAAATTCTCGGCTGCATAGTTTCAATCTAAGAAGTGGGGGATCATTTTTATATTCTATTTTTATGATTATTACTCACCGATTGGCTTATTGCTTAAATATGTTCGTGAAAAAAGTTGCCGCTCGGTTGCCAGGGTGTTGCCGCTGATAGAGTTTTTGAAGGTGTTACATCTGATTGACTTTTAGACGTTTATGATGTTGTGAAATGAAATTTTGCCGCTTTTGCCGGTTCCTCCATTTTTGCCGCTTTTGTTAATGGAATAATATGTGTTACGGACATCTTAATGATTTTTTGTCGGTGTCCGTGAGCTCGCTTCGCTCGGTTGTGTTATGGACATCTTGATTATTTTTTTATTGGTGTACATGAGCTCGCTTCGCTTGGTTCCCATATTTTCCCATGATTTGCTTGTAATGTCCGATGTTAGCACCAGAAAAAGTCTAAATTATTAAGGAAGATTCCTGGAAAACTGTTGCGTATTAAGTGTGTCAAAGAACTTTATGGAAAAAGGATGGAACGCATAAAATGAAACGCAATGTGTGCATCCAATTTCATGTTAAAGATACGAAACGGCGATAGGCGTTTCCAAATTTTTCTTGGAAAGCGGCTGTGGGTAAGGGAAGAAAGTTACAAAGACCTCTCCCGGCCTCTCCAAAGGAGAGGAGAAGCTGAACTGCGTGTTGGTCCAATAGGGCAGGGGTTTGGCACGAGTTAAGCACCCCAGTTTTCAAAACACGCTGGTTTTGAACCCATAGAGCTGCGCTCGTTCACTTGCGGTCACCTAAAAACCCGCCTTCGTAAATACTGCGGACGGGCAGGCAGGAGGGGAGTTGGCCCCGCGCTATTTGGGCTGAAGGGCTTCTCTGAGGACTTGTTGCAGTAGTTTTTCGTTTTGGGCCTGGCTGTTTTGGATGCTCTTTTCCAGTTTATCACAGTTTAGCATGAGTTCTTCTAATTTTTGAACTATCAGTTGTTGTTCATTAATAGGGGGGAGGGGAATACAAACCTCTCTGATTGTACCCATTGATAAACTTGGCTGAGCTGTTGCTTTAGATATTTTCATAAACTCATCCATTCCGAAACCAGATAAGAGAAACCACATTATATATTCTATTGACAGACTTTGAAAATAGGGTTCTGCTTTTGCAACATTTGGAGCTAAATGCCACCGCTCTTTCTTATCAAAAATAGCTACTTCACCGATACCTGCACCAATAAATGTTATTAGCAATGATTTTTTTACTAGCGCACATCTATCTAATAAAAATGAAGTTTCCTTATCTATATACAGCAGGTTATCTTCTACTAATTTATTAGGTTTTACATTTTGAGCTCTAACAACCGGAATATCTCCTGAAGGCTTAAGCTTTATGTGTTCAGTATATTCAAAGCCTGCAAGTTTTGTAACCCAAAATAACTCACCTAATCTGCACCAAACCCAATTATCGGGTATTGCAAAAGGAATCTCTTCTTGTTTTATTACTTCAGGTATTACTTTATCTTTTTTGTACTTCTTAGCCTTTATGAGCTGCTCTTTTTCTTTTTTTATTTTTTTGAGAAGTTCGGTGGCGGGTTCATCATTGGGGTTTTGGGGTACTAATTTGCCTTGTACTGCATCTTGTAATAATTGCTGACGGAGTTTTTTTACTAAATCAAGTTGATGGGTAAGTTCGGTCGATAAACCATTGCTATGGTTTTCCAAGTATTTGTAACGCTCCACAAATTTTAATTGTTCTTGCAATGGAGGCAAAGGAATCTCAACTTGCGCTATTTCTTTTAAAGGAAGAGTGACATTTGCCATCCCTTTCATTCTAGCGACCAGTTCATATTCTTTATTTAAGTCGAGAAAATGATATAGAAATTCAGCATTTAGCTGCATGTTATTTTTGGGAACTACTGCACATAAAATTGACCCAAGAGCAAATTTCCCTTTTTGATAATGAATCCTTTTTATGCTTGCGTGGCCGTGCCCTGTTCCGGACACTAAGGGAATAATTACAGCCTCTTCGTCAAATTGGAATTCATTGTGAGATTTTCTATCCTCACCTGTGACGACCAAGGGATATTGGCCTGGTATTGCCTTTAAAATACCGGTAATGCCTTTCTCAATCCTGCAAACATCACCCAACTTCACTTTCTTGAAATTCATCAGACAGATTCGATTATTTGATTCAGGAGTAGTTTACTTTTTTCAAAGCTACTGTTCAACAACTGGATTAGTTCTGAGCTGTCATACTCATGGCCTTCTTCTGTTTTTGTGGGGTTTTTAATATCCAAATCATAAGCACGGTCAATAATTGTATCAATATTTACCTTCCACGATATGTCGGACTCTTTCCGTTTCTTCCACCATTTTTTAATCGGGTCGAATTCCTCAACACGAATTGGCTTAGTCTTATTGTATGCTTTTACACCTTCCGGCATTTTATGCTGGAAATACCAAACTTCTTTGGTGGGTTTACCTTTATCGAAAAACAACAGATTGGTAGCAACTGTCGCATAGGGTTGGAAGACTGAGTTTGGTAGACGGATAATGGTATGCAGATTGCATTCTTCCAACAGTTTTTGTCTTACTCTTTGTTTTATGCCATCGCCAGTGAGGCTACCGTCTGGTAATACAATGCCTGCACGGCCACCTTTTTTAAGGAGGTGAACCATTAAAATGAGAAAGAGGTCGGCGCTTTCTTTGGTGCGAAAGGTGGTGGGGAAATTGGTTTCGTTATTGTTGGCAACTATGCCGCCGAAAGGAGGGTTGGCAATAATTACATCTACACGGTGTTTATCGGTATAGTTGCTGAGGGGTTGGTCGAGGGCATCACCGAAACGGATATTGGGTACTTCAATATCGTGCAGAATAAGATTAGTAGTTGCCAGGAGATAAGGAAGGGGTTTGTATTCCCATCCTTCAATATTCTCTTCTATGCTTTTGCGGTCGTCCACACTATTGGCCTGGGACAATAAATTTTCGATAGCACATGTAAGGAAACCACCTGTACCGCAAGCGGGGTCGAGAATTTTTTCGCCAAGCTGAGGATTGATAGTGTCGGTAATGAATTGGGTGATGGCACGGGGTGTATAGAACTCGCCACTCTTGCCTGCACTTTGCAGTTCTTTGAGCATAGTCTCATACAGTTCTCCAAAAGCGTGGCGGTCTTTGGCTATGTTGAAATCAATCTCATTGAGCTTGTTCAATACTTTGCGGATATTGATACCGCTTTTCATGTAATTGTTATTGCCATCAAAAACCTCGCGCACAATTAATGCCCTTCGATTGCCCGTGCTAACATCAATATCACGCATGGCAGGAAATAGCTGACGGTCAACAAATTCCAGCAGGGCGTCACCTGTCATGCCTTCATCATCGCCAGCCCAATTGCCTTTTTCTTTTACCCAATGGAATTTATCGGGGATTGGGGATTTGTAAGTATCGTCCAGTAATTCCAGTTCCTTGTCTTTGTCTGAAAATATTTTGAGGAAGAGCATCCAGCCCAGTTGCTCGATGCGCTGCGCATCGCCATTGAGGCCAGTATCCTGCCACATGATGTCTCTTATACTTTTTAATATGCCGCCTATGTTAGCCATTTATTTCTTTAAAATTTGATCAATACGCCTGTTTCTCACTTCACTCAATGGAAGGACAATTGGAGACCAAAATATGTTCATATGTGTCAACAAGATTGTTTGCATTCTCTTAATTCTGCTTAGTCTTTGATTTGCATCGTCTGGCAAGATTTTATTGTCTTTTAAGTCTTCTTCAGGTGGCCTTAAAGTACCATCCTTGCTGTCTGTCCATATTTCTCTTTCTTTAAGGTCTCCTTCAAGTTCATTAAGTGTGTCTTCTAATGTTTTGAAATGAGACAATTCAAGCTCTGGATTATTTAATTTTGCCAAAAAATCGTTGCTAGTTACTTTACGGATCTTTTCAGGCTCTGATAAGAAATAGCCATCATTCGCACCATGTTTATAACAAATCACATGATCATCCGTTTTGGTTAAATTTGGGTACATAGTATCTTTAATAGTAACGAAACTACAGAACTTGTCGAGGTCGGTTCCTGAAGAAGTGTAAAAAGCCTTATACCAAAAGTTCTTATTTCCAATATCTTTGGAATATGTTTTGTGGTCGAAAGAAGCACTAACATAAAATACATTTTTATTGGGGTCTTTAGAATGGCTTATCAGGTAATCTAACTGGCCAAATAGACCGCTACTTGTTGGAGCAGGGAGGTTTTTCACATCAAAACGGAAATATGGAGGTGTAGGGTTTTTATGATTTTTAAACTCAAGTGCATTCGTTCTCATCAGCAACTCTGCCATCTTAAATTGGATAAAGAAATTATCAAGTACCAAATCAGCACCGTTATATGTATAGCTATCAGTTCCTTCCATAATTGTTGATGGAACAACAATATTGCTAAATGCAAAATTGTAGCGTTGGTTGAATTTTGCAAAAAAAGTAAAAGCGAATTGAAGTTCGCTACAGTTCAAACTGGCCATGGTTAAGCTGATTTATACAATTCTGTTTCCAATTCTTTTAGAGCCGCAAGGTATTTATTTTTGCCACCAAAGATGGTATTTACTATTTCGAAGGCAGAGCCAAATTTATCAAAAGGATTAACCCGTAGTACGTCCATATTTTCTATATCTGTAATGCCTTCGTCTGCGTATTTATCGAGTAGTGCCTCTAAAACCTTTCTTGCCTGCTCTCCATACTTGGTGAAGTAGTTGCGCTTTTTAACATTATCTGCCCTTTCTCTGCGTGTCAAAGGTGGCTTGTCGTAGGCGATATGACAAATCATATCAAAAAGGTCAACAGGTTTATCAACGGCCTCAACCAATGCTTCAACTAAGACACCTTGATCATGGAGCTCCTTAATCAAAACCTCCTTGCGCTCTGTGTTGTTCCATTTATTGAGGAAATCATCGAGAGAGGCGAAATTTTCTTTTATTTGTTCTTTAGTATAGTCTTTCAGGCTTTTTGTGATCTTATTGCCGTTCATATCAAAATAGATTTCACGAACAAGAAGAACAGATACATCCACACCGTTCACAATAACTTTATCTGATGAATCATTAACTATGCCAATAGGATTGGTAAGAACGTAAGGAATTGATTTAATATTTATCTCTGCACCTGTTTCTTCATCTATTATAAGTGTGTCATCAGCTTCCTCTTCGGTTACAATATTGCTTAAATCGGCATCCTGAGATACAGGTTTGACCCGGATGGGATCGCCGTCGAAATCTTTGTCCTCGAAGAGGGCAGTGGCATTGCGAAAATCGAGAATATTGAAATAATATTTATTAAAGTCTTCATTTATTCTTGTGCCACGTCCAATGATCTGTTTGAACTTGGTCATGGAATTAATAATTGTATCCAGCACAATGACTTTGCAGGTCTGGGCATCTACACCTGTAGTCATAAGCTCGGATGTGGTGGCAATGACAGGATATTTTTCTTCGGGACTAATGAAATTGTCCAGTTCGCGCTTCCCTTCTTCATTATCACCGGTTATCTGCATAATGTATTTAGGATTGGCAGCAACGAGATCGCCATTCAGATTTATCATTGCCTTCCTCATGCGCTCGGCATGGTCTATGTCCACACAGAAAATAATAGTTTTTGCAAAGCGGTCGTAGCCTTTTAAGAACTCTGTTATTTTTTTAGCTACCAGTTCTGTACGCTCTTCGATAATAATATTCCTATCAAAATCTTTACGGTTGTATTGGCGTTGTTCAATCTCTTTGTCGTTTTTATCCAGCTGACCCGGTGCCGGATGCCAACCGTCTATATCTATATTCAGGTCAATTCTTATTACTCTATATGGGGCAAGGAAACCATCATCTATTCCTTTTTTAAGTGAATAAGTATAAATAGGTTCGCCGAAATATTCGGAGTTGCTTATTTCTTTGGTTTCTTTTGGTGTGGCGGTGAGTCCTATATGTGTAGCGGATTTGAAGTAGTCTAAAATCTGCCGCCAGGTGCTATCTTCTTTCGCGGAGCCTCGATGGCACTCATCAATAACAATGAGGTCGAAAAAATCGGGTGAGAAATCTTTGTAGGCATCTTCGATACCTATATCGTTATTAGTTAAACCCTGATAAATACCGAGGTAAATTTCGAAAGCTTTGTCTGTACTGTCAATGCCGCGTTTTTTGTTGGACACCAATTCTTCTTTGCCATCGGAGGTAATGACGGTTTTTTTGATAACGGTCATTTTGTCTTTGAAGTGCTTAAAATCGCCACGGCGGGTTTGGTCGATAAGCGAAACGCGATCTGCAAGAAAAAGGATGCGTTTTTTAGTTTGGCTTTTCCAAAGCCTATGAATGATCTGGAAGGCAGTATATGTTTTACCTGTGCCGGTAGCCATGATGAGCAAAATCCTATCCTGTCCCTTGGCAATAGCCTCGACTGTACGATTGATGGCTATTTGCTGATAGTAACGTGGTTTGCGGCCAGAGCCGTCAAAGTAATAGTCCTGCGAGATGGTTTTATCGGCTTCGGGAGTATTGATACCTTTCAGCTTTTTGTATTTCCCCCAAAGTGCGGCAGGCGATGGGAATTCGTTGATGCCTAATTCTGTTTCGATATTTTCGGTAAGGGATTTATCATGAAAAATAAATCCATCACCGTTGCTGCTGAAAACGAAAGGAACATCAAGAATTGCCGCGTATTCCAAAGCCTGTTGTATGCCTGCTCTTACAGAATGGTTATTGTCTTTGGCTTCTATAATAGCAATAGGGATATTGGGTTTGTAGTAAAGGATGTAGTCGGCACGTTTTCGTTTTCCCCTAGCGGAGAGTTTGCCCCTAACATATATCTTGCCATCTGTAAAGAATACTTCTTCAAGAAACTGCTTTTGTTTATCCCATCCAGCCAGTTCAAGGGCGGGGGTGATGAACTTGGTGCAGATGTCTCTTTCTGAGAGCGTTTTTTTGTTGATGCCTGGGTGCATGGGATGGATAAAGATATGTAAATCATTTAATTGATTCTATTAAGATGAGAAGAGGTGGATAGGTTGCGCACAGGTGTCTGACCTTTGAGAGTTGCTGACACAGGCAAACGCGCTATTGGTTGCTTCGTTCCTCGCAATGACGGCCCAATAGAACCCGGAACCATGCAGGGTGCCAACGCCGAGGTGCCCATACGGAGCGGGTAAGTTGGAGCCAAAAAAAAGTTTTCCCTTATATCTCGAGATTGCTTCGTTCCTCGCAATGACGGGAGGGGAGTTGCTACGCTGCGCCCTTCGGCAAGCTCAGGGTGACATGCCCTTCGGCGGGCGCAACATTTGCGTTCGCAACCGATGAGATCCCGGGTCGGCGCCCGGGGTGACAGGCGGGGCTCATGGTTCGGCGGGGCTCACCATGACAAACAAAAAAAGTCCCCGCGATGAGCGGGGACCTAAATATTATCATCAGCCAATTATCATATCAGCTAATCATCAAAATTGTTGTTACACTTTAAAGTGGCTGAAAGCTTTGTTGGCTTCTGCCATGCGGTGGGTGTCTTCTTTCTTTTTGAAAGCGGCACCTTCGCCTTTTGCTGCTGCTATGATCTCGTTAGAGAGCTTGTCGGCCATAGTTTTGCCATTCCTGTCGCGGCTGAAACGGATAAGCCATTTCATGCTAAGGGATATTTTACGGTCTGGGCGAACTTCGCTTGGTATCTGGAAGGTAGCACCACCTATACGGCGGCTACGAACTTCAACGCTTGGGGTAACGTTTGCGAGGGCGCGTTTCCACACTTCATAACCGTTATCGCTGGTTGCAGCGCTTACTTTATCCAGTGCATCGTAAAACATGCCGAGGACAGTGGTTTTATTACCACCCCACATGAGGCAGTTAACGAAGCGCGTTACCTGTTTGTCGTTGAACTTAGGATCTGGCGCTAATGGAAGTTTTTTTGCTTGTGCCTTTCTCATTTTTTAAGCTGAATGGCTTTATTTATTTTTATGAATAATTATTATTTTTTACCTGCCGGGGCAGCACCTTTTTTAACTCTTTTGGTACCGTATTTGCTGCGGCTCTTTTTGCGGTCTTTTACACCGGCAGTATCTAAAGCGCCACGAACAATGTGGTAACGCACACCGGGAAGATCTTTAACACGACCACCGCGGATGAGAACGATACTGTGCTCCTGCAGGTTATGGCCTTCGCCTGGAATGTATGCTATCACCTCAATCTTATTGGTAAGGCGCACTTTTGCAACTTTGCGGAGGGCAGAGTTTGGCTTTTTGGGCGTAGTGGTGTAAACGCGGGTGCAAACACCACGGCGTTGAGGACAAGAATCTAAAGCGCGGGACTTAGACTTGGCACGGATTTGCTGACGACCATTACGTACTAATTGTTGTATTGTAGGCATTTGTTACCGTTAATAAATTTTTTTAAGGACTGCAAAGGTAATATAAGTTCGGAAAAAGAACAAAAAATAAATCATTTTTTAATTGAATGTTCGGAAATTCAGGGGAGGAGGGGGAGCGGAGCTGCCTTTTGGCAGGGAGGGGGCAGCGGTTTTCCCGCAGATACCCGCTGAAACGCGCAGAATTACGGATAAGCCAGAGTTATGAATAAATTCCACAGACACTCGCAGATTCGTATAATGAAATATTATATAAATTATATGGCATGTGTGTTAATGTTTCCAGTCGAGGCCAGCGACGTCGAAAATGATTTTTTGGTGGGCTTCGTTGTCAATATCGGCATCTATTATCACTCTTTTTGATGTTTTGAGCTTTGCTATGAGCTGGTCGGGGTTTTTGATAAGGATGCAATTGGCCATATAGGGTGAGACTTCGGCGGGGTATTTTTCGGTGCTTACCGAATCGAAAAGAACCCGGAGGCTGGTATTGGCGGCTTTTTTGCTGAAACTGCCTTTGTCGAGCCTGAGGACGGCTTCGTTCTTGTCGTTTTTGTATTTGAGCATGAGCTGGGCGTCTACCACGCCGCTGCCTAAGTGCAGGCCTTCTGTGGCGGATAGGGTGGCGAAATACATTTTTTTATGGGTCATTTTGTCGTCCTGGTCGTTTTGCAGCCAGCGGGAGGTGGAGTTGGCAGGTATGCGGGCGTCTTTTGCGGGGGCATTGGCAGGCAAGGGTCTTGCAGACGTAATAGTGTCTGGAGCAGGGGCGGGTGCCATAGTAGTGGGGGGGGGGGCGTATTGGTCGGGGTATTGGTGTTTGAGTTGCTGCTATCGGATGAGCTTGCGTTGTTACAGGCTGTAAAGAGGAGGCCGGTGGCTAATAGTGTAAGTAAATGCCGCTTCATAAAATGGATAGATAATTTAATGGCAAGATAAATAATGATGGGGATTTGAACTAAAAATCAGGCAGAATATCCATTATTGCAAAGTTGGGAATCAGCCTTTTATTATTGCTCCATCGCTCATTTCGATGATGCGGTCGGACTTGTGGGCGAAATCTTCGTCGTGGGTAACGGTGATAATGGTTTGGCCAAAATTGTGAGCGAGTTCCTGGAACATGTCGAAGACGATCTTTGAGTTTTTGGAATCGAGGTTGCCGGTTGGTTCATCACCCATGATGATTGCAGGATCATTGATGAGGGCACGGGCTATAGCTATGCGCTGCTGCTGTCCACCCGATAGTTTGTCGGCACGTTTCAGGGCCTGGTCTTCCACGCCCAGCATTTTTAGTTTCTCGTAGGCTTTATCTTCTACTTCTTTGTAAGATAGCTTACCGAGGCGCAGGGCGGGTATCATCACGTTTTTGAGGCAAGTGAAATCGGGCAGGAGGTAGTGGAACTGGAACACAAAACCAATGGATGCATTGCGTATGGCTGCAAGTTCATTTAATGAGAGGCCGGTTGCTTTTTTCTCGTTAATAAAAAGCTCACCCTGGTAGTCGGTATCCATTGTTGACAAGATATAGAGCAGGGTGGACTTGCCACAGCCTGATTTGCCGACTATGGAAATGAACTCGCCCTTCTTTACTTCGAAAGAAATGTTTTTGAGGACCGGGAAGGTAACGGGGTCGTGAAAGTCTTTATTGATGCCGGAGGCTTTTAGTGCAAGTATATTATCCATTAGCCGCGAATGATTTTTACAGGGTCAACACGTGATGCTTTTTTTGCCGGGAAATAGCCCGCGGCAAGGGTAGTGAGTACCCCGAAACAGACAGCCTCGATATAATGAGGCACATAAAAGGACATAGGCAGATATTTCAGGGTGCCTGCGCCAATGTATATCCTGGAGACCATATAGGTAATTGAAAAGCCGATAACAATGCCCACGAAGCCACCCATAAGGCCAATGTAAACAGCCTGTTGCAGGAAAATGCTGATAACGGAACGCCCCGAAAAACCGATGGCTTTAAGAATGGCTATCTCTTTTATCTTTTCATAGATTGTCATGTTGAGGATGTTATAGATGCCAAAGCCGGCAACAAGGAGGATGACACCGATAACAGAATTCAATATCACGGCCCTTATCTTGAATGCGGCTTTTAACTGCTCGTTGGCCTGCACCCAGTCTTCGGCTTTGTAGCCCGTAAGGGTTTCTATTTCGCGGGCCACCTGTGGGGCATTGTTATAGTCTCTGAGGTTTATTTTGATGTCGGTTACATAACTGCGGTCTTTGCCCAGCAGGTTTTGCACTTGTATGATGTTGGCGTAAGACTTGGTTTCGTCTATTTGTTTTACAGTGGTGGCGTAAATGCCTATCACCTTCATGATGGTGGGGCTGCCGGTGCCTGAGGTGACGGTGATATTATCGCCGGTGTGGAGGCTTAGTTTGTCTGCTATGCCTTTGCCTATGAGAATGCCGTTGTTCACGCGGTCAAGGTCGTGGAAATCGCCGTTTAGCATATTGCTCTGCATATCAAACATCCGGTCTTCTTCAATAATACTTACACCTGCAATATTGCCTGTTAGCTGCACACTACCACTGGTGTAAATAACATTGGCTGTAACCTGGGGGGTAACAGCATATACCTGCGGGTTTTTAACTATCTCGTGAATAACGCCATAGGGATTAATAATGCCCTGGGTCTGGATAAGCTGTTTAGGATTGGTGAGTAATTTATAAGAAGGGTCTTTAAGAAAAGTGACCATTATGTGGTTGTCGGCAACTTTGTTTTCGCTGTAAAGGCGGATATGTGGCGTGGTGTTGAAAGACTGTTTCTCGAAATAATCGTTAGTGCCCTTCATCAGGGACTGCATGAAGATGAACATGGAAATACCAAACATTACCCCCATGGCAGCAATAATGGTTTGCTTCTTGCGGGCAGAAAGGTAGGTAAGCGCTATCTCGGTATTTACACTGATCTTCATTTTTATTATTTTGTAATGCTGTGTTTTCTATTTAGGTAGGGATGGTGTATTGCCGCTGGTGCCGGCATTTTTTTCCTTCACTATTACATCCCCTGTTTTTAAGCCGCCCAGCACTTCTATCCATTCCTGCGAAATAATGCCAGTGGTGATGCTGACAGAATCTATTTTTTTACCATTCTGCATTAATACTTTATTGCCACTGAAAACATATATATGCGGGATAAGCATTGCCTGGTCTTTTTTTGCAGTGATGATATTAGCTTGCAATTGCGTGCCCGATATAAGCCCGGGCATTTCCTGAAGGAAACGCGCCTCTACTTTATACGATTGGGAGGTCTCGTTAAAATGAGGGTATATTTTGCTGACACGGGCTTCGTAGGTCTTGTTTTTTTCGGTATTCAGTTCCACCAATACTTGTTGCCCTAATTGTATCTTGCTGATAGAGCCCTCATCGATATCGAGATTTATAACGATAGAATCAGGGTTGCCGAGCTGTGCCACCTGGTCGCCTTTACGCACAAGGTCACCCTGTTTTTTGAATATCTGGTAAACCTTGCTTTCGCCAATGGCAAGGAGGTTATAGTATTGGTTGCCTGCAACGGCGTTTTGCAATTGAGATTGTGTATTGGCGAGGTCTTGCTTTACTTTGTCGGCAGCTACTTTATAGCTTTCAACAGTTTCTTTATAAGCGCTGACTGAGGATTCATAAGCGAGCCTGGCATTATCGAGGTCTGCTCTTGAAACGGAATTTGTTGTTGACAGATGCTGGTAACGAACATAATTTATTGAGTCTGTCTGCAACTTTATTTTGGCGGCATCTATCTGTGCTTTGGCCTGCGAAAGAGTAGGGGAGTTGTTGGACGCACTTATCTTAGCATACTGGACATTTGTCTCGGCTATTTTAACCTGTGTATTTTGCTGCCTGTTATCTAACTGGAAAAGCAATTGTTTATCATGCACGAGGTCGTTTTCCGTAACATAGCTTTTTACAATAAAGCCATCTGACAATGAGGTAAGCGTATAGGCGTCCTTAGGCTCTATACTGCCGGAAGCAAATACGGCCTCGGTAACAGGAGCTATCACCGGGGATGTCTGATCGTATTTAGGTTTGCAACTTGTAAATACGAGGCCTATAATGATATACGTGAGCAATCTTCTTTTCATCGTTCGTGTATTAAAATGATTGTTGGCGGATCTTAAGCTGGTATAATTGCAGCAGCATATCCGATAACGTATTTAGGTATTGGTTTTGATAATTAATATAATCCGAAAAAGCATTCAGCCTGTCATCCAGAGATTGGATGCCGGCCTGGTAACGGTAAGAAATGTGAGAATAATTATCGTACGATAGTTTCATCACATCTTCTGTTTTTTGCAACAAGAGCAGCGACCTTTGGTAGGAGAGGCGGAGGTTCTCATCATTTATTACAGATTGTGTCTTTGCGTTCTCATATTGCAAGTGTGTTTCATCATAGCCTATCTTATTTCGTTTGGACTGGAATAATTTCCCGCCGCTATTAAAAATATTCCATGTTGCTTTAAGGTTCCAATAGGTAGCCGGAAACCAGGCCGGGCCACCCTGGAAAGGTTCATATTTATTGTCGTATTGCTGGGTGGAATTGTAATAGGCAAGGGTGAGGGTGGGGAGGAAACTGCTGTTAGCTGCCTTATATTGTCCGAGGCTGATCTGCGATTGGTAAAAAGCCTGCCTGATGGATGGGTCCTCCTGCATAGGCGCATCTGCGGCTACACTCAGGCTGTTTTCTAAAGTGGATTCAAAAACAAGGGAATCGTGCAATGAAAGGCCCAGTAGTGCTTTCAGGTTGTTTTTGCTGCTCTGCATCTGGTATTGCGCGGTGATGGTTGTTTGCTGCGCACGTTCCAGGTTCATTTTCGAGAGGTCCACATTGGCCTCATTTACGTTGCCTTCCTTAAACTTGTTGCTTACAGACTGGAAAACAGAATCGGCGATGGACTCACTGAGGCCGGCCAGCCTTGCGGCTTCCTGCATCAGGAGGTAGTTGTAGTATTGCGTTGCAACCTGTTGATAAATGGTTTTGCGGGTATTGCCGAGCGATGCCTTGTTATAATCTTCGGTCTTTTTTGCTATCTGAACATTGAACCAGTTTTGCAGATTAAGTATGTCAACCTGGGCGGTAATGGCCCCTGTGTAAATATATTTCTGTCCGAAAGCAACTGCCCTGTAAGAGCCAGCCGGGCCGCCAAAAAGCTCATCGGGTATAAGGGTGGTTTGTAATGCTGTATTATCTGTAAAAGAACCTGTGAGCGTGGCCTGTGGCAGCACATTGCTGTATGACTGCAATTTAGAATAGAGGGCCTTATTCGTTTCATACTTCGCAGTGAGTATGGTAATATTATGCACATCAGCATATTTCCAGATATCCTCCACGGACCTGAATATATATTGGGCTTGTGCTATAGCTGCCTGCGTGAGTGTTAATAAAAAAATATAAAAACTTTTCCTGAGCATTCTTTTTTAATTATTGTTTGCAAACATAGTATTTCATTGTGTCCTTAATTATGATATAAATCATTTAATGTTCAACATAGCCGCTATCCAAACGGGTATTAATTTTTTTCGTTCCAGCATCAGTTTATTAAACTCCGTGATGTTCATACCTGTCCTGTTTCTCAATAGTGGGCTGGCTATAAAAGGAAATATCATCATGGAGAGGGTATTTACGAAAATATGTATGGGGTTTATTGCAGGCCCCTTGCCCTTTGCCACAAATTCCTGCCACTGCTTTACCATATAAGTGCCTTCGTGGCTCACATTATTGGCCCATACCTTATTAATTAATTTCACCGGGTCCTTATGTATCTCGCTTAAAACAAAGAGGGGCAATTCCGGATTTTTGATAAGCATATCTATATAATTACTTACGAGGATCTCTATTTTTTCCTGCAGGGTAGTGGACTCGTCATTTATGATGCCGATTACACTTGGCAGAAAGAGTTGTATGTTTTCGAGGCAGATGATGTCGAAGAGTTTTTCCTTGCTCCTGAAATAGTAATTCAAGAGGGCCAGGTTGTAGCCTGCTTCTTCCGCTATGTCGCGGGTGCGGGTGGCTGCATAGCCTTTTTGAGTGAAGACCTTGCGGGCAGCTTCCTTTATCTTCTCTTCGGTAGAGCTGTTTTTTTCTATGTTGCTCTTTTTGGCCATTTCATGCGCTAATGCAGCACAAAAAAAGACTATTATTTTGATTTAATCAAATAATTTAATCGTTTGATTAAATATTTATTGTTGGCTTATGCTTATAGGAATGACTTTAAAGAGCTATGTAATAATTTTCTTGTAACAGACTATTTTCAATATAGTTGCGTTTATATATTAAACTCAATTTTTATGATGAGCAAACTGTATGTTCTAATAATTGTTTTATCAGTCCCTGTCTTATTATCTGCACAGCCAAGTATCAACAGTGCGCAGGATTACACAATTGGCTCGGTTTTTAAATATTATTCCTGCAATCCAACTGCCACGGGTTCTTCCGGCGCTAATCAAACCTGGAATTTTTCCTTTCTTAGCGTTATAGACTCATCGACCTCAAGCATAATTCAACAAACAGCACCTTTCACATTTTTCACAGCTAATATTGTTAAAAAAAATTCAGATAGCACTTTTCAATATTTTTACCAAACTGCTACGGATAATTTTTACCTCGGTTATATCGATTCATCTTCCTCAAGTAATGGAGGAGTTTTTACTTTTAATAATATTTATTTATATGCAGAGAGACCATTGACGATGAGTACTTTCATTATATCCTCTAATGAGGATACCGGCACAAGCATGGGTTATCTAAATATATATAATGGAGGAAATGATACTACTGTTGCAGATGCTTATGGAACACTTATTCTTCCTAACGGCACCTACACGAATACAATTCGTATAAAATCTATAGAAAGTGGTGGAACAACACAGAGCATTGGTGGACAACTTGTAGGCCACGAACAATACGTAGAAGTAACATATAGCTGGTATGATAATAATCATGAATCGCCATTGTTAGTAATAGATTCCACCGTGGTTGGCCATTCTGGTACAAACCCGCAGGTAAGTTTAAAATATCTCGCCTCAGAACAGAGCCCCACATCAGTAACGAATATTGCCAATCAACAAACCGGTGCTCTTTCCGCTTTTTTAAATAATGATGGCTTGACTATAAAAGGCCTGGAAGATAAAGCCTACCATCTATCTATGTTTGATGTTATTGGGCAGCATGTTTATCAAACGGATATTGTTGCAGACAACACAACAATGCATGTTGCGTTTAATAATAACCTTGCTGCGGGAATCTATTTATTGTCCCTGGCCGAAAAAGGGAAAGCAGGTATAAATACAATTAAAATAGTAAAACAATAAAAGAGAATATTCCTGTTTGATTATTGTTTATGTACCCCCGTTCGGCGTAGTCTCCGACTACGTCAGTGGCAGCCAATCTCCCTTTTGCTATGCTATAAAAATTATTGTTGGTCAGGCGACCAACGAATGGCTTGAAATAATTTCGTAGGAATATTCTTTTTATAGCATAAGATAAATCAACTTATTAGCTCCTTAGGAGCAACCTATATTTTATAATGTAGTTCCAAAGGTTATGTTATAATTGGTATTGCCGACGCAGATGCCTGCCTGATAACGGCAAAAGTTGATATTCAGATATAAAATACAATTGCTCATAAAATTATTAGTAATTTACAAAACTTAAAATATGTTACTAAGATGGTATTTTATATTTGTATTGCTGTTCTTGCTGGTGGAATAATTGGTTTCTTCCCCTTTAATTTATTTTTCAAAAAAAATCATGTTCTAAAAAGTGAATTTGATAAAATTCAATTAGAATTATCTTCTCTTAAAGTGCAAAATGCTTCATTACTGACAAAAGAAGATGTCGCAAAAAGCTATGTTGTAAAAGAGTTATTTGATTCGTTAAGTGGACAATTACAAAAAAAGGAAAAAGAATTTGGAGAAATACAGCTTTCTTTAAGCAATGCATTACGAGAGAAAGATGGCATCAACGCTACTCATGAAGCAACAAAACAAAGGCTGGAAGAACAACAAAAATTCGTTGAAGAAGCCCAAAAAAACTTGAAAGACGCTTTTAGCGCACTATCTGCTAATGCACTTCAAAATAATAATACATCTTTTGTACAATTGGCAGAAGCTAAATTGAAAGAAAAAGTGACAGAGGCAAAGGGAGAGTTTGAAAAAAAGGAAGAGGCTATTGGAAAACTGGTAGGGCCATTAAGTGAATCTCTTGGGAAAATGAATGTAAAAATTGAGGAGCTTGAGGGTAGAAGAATTAGTGCCTATGCTAAAATTTGGGAGAATTTAGAACAAGCAAAAGAAACTACTGAAATTTTGAGAAAAGAGACTACAAATCTTGTAGGGGCGTTAAAAACTAGTCATTCAAGAGGCCGTTACGGTGAAATAGCATTACGTAGATTGGTTGAACATGCTGGAATGTTTGAGCATTGTGATTTCAAAGAGCAGGTCAGTGTGGAAGATGAAAGTGGTAAATTAAGACCAGATATGATTATTACACTTCCAGGTAATAAAATTCTGGTTGTAGATAGTAAAGCTCCTCTTTCTGCTTACATGAAAATGTTTGAAACTGATGATACGGAACAACAAAGAATTTTAGTAGGACAACATGTAGCCGCTGTAAAAGACCATTTGAAAAAACTTAGTGCAAAAGCTTATTGGAGCCAGTTTAGCAATGCCCCTGATTTTGTAATAATGTATATCCATATTGAATCATCTTATGGTGTGGCATTACAAGCATGGCCAGAAATGATTGAAGAAGCAATGAAGAATAGAATAATTATTGCTACCCCAACTGTTTTGTTATCTATTTTGTTAGGTGTTGGTTATAGTTGGAATCAACTTAAAACAACGGAAAATATTGAATCAATTAGAGATGCTGCTGTTGAGCTTCATGACCGTAGTGCGGTATTATTGGAACATATAGGTAGTATTGGTAAAAGCTTGTCGAGTACAATTACACACTATAATAAAACTGTTGGTTCAATAGAAAGTAGCTTTTTGCCCCAAGCACGAAGAATAAATACTTTAAGTCAAGCCTATATTAAGAAACAACTACCAGAAATTACCCCAATAGAAATATCTGAAAGGACTTTAACTACGGGTGTTTAAAACAGCCCCATGAAAAAAATACCCCGTTCGGCGTAGTCTCCGACTACGTCGCAGTGGCAGCCAATCTCTGATTGGCGAAAAGAGTTGTGAAAACATTAATCATCCCAATATGATAGGGGTAGCAAGCCTGGTATATTTTCATACAATGCTTTTGCGCTGCTATAAATATAATCTTCTTCACGTTCCACCCAGCCTGCCCTTACAGGGTTTTGATGTATATAATTGAGTTTTTGTGTGAAGAATTCGCGGGAAGTAATTTCGATAGGATGGTTTTCGTGGGTCCAGACTTGATTATCGCTGTTTCGTTTGTGTTGCCCTGCATTCCATTCAAAGCGATGCAATATCCATTCGCGCCTGCTTTCGGGTTCATGCTTTATAGCTTCGATAATTGCATGTGCCGTGAATTTTTTAAAATCCCGGATAGTGTTTGATAATGTTCCGTTGCTGCTGGCTACTATAAGATGAATATGGTTGGTCATGATAACATAGCCATATACTTTCAGGCTTTTCTCAGTAATGCAATGATTCAAGCTTTCAATAACAATATCGCGATAGCTTTTGCGGCTGAAAACATCTACCCAATCCACTATAGTAGGTGTCAGGTAATGCATTTTATACTGGTCGTATATCTGGTATCCTGTACTCATACATAAAAATAACAGGAAGCCTTTATTTTACCAAGTTTGTTCTGTTTTTATTCGTCAATCAGAGATTGCGCTCCGCTACGACGTAGTCGGAGACTACGCCGAACGTTGGAATTTGTTCTGGTTTTATTCGTCAATCAGAGATTGAGCTCCACTGCGACGTAGTCAGAGACTACGCCAAACTGAGCCTGGTTGATGTGCTGGGGCAGACAGTGCCGGTAAAAGAAGATAATAATGGTTCTTCCAGGGTTTTACATCTCGGCGGCCTTGCACCCGGCGAATATATGCTCCAGATCATTAACGGGCGGGAGTGCGTGAGTAGAAAGATAGTGCATTATTAATGTTTCAAATGGTAGTTCCCCGGAATATTCCTGTTTGACTATTGTTTGTGTACCCCACTAAAAAACGAGAGCATTGTTTGGAGTGCATCTGCACTGTGCATCTTATCTCCATTTTCTAAAGATTCCTGTGCGGCCGCGGTCGCTCTTGTTCGCATTTGGTTTTCGTAAAAAGCAATGGCAGTTTGGGTGTCACTAAAATTTTCATCGTACAAACATTCGCTTAGTTCCAAAGCATCCAGCATTGCCATATTAACGCCTTCGCCTGCAAATGGCGGCATCAGGTGTGCAGCATCGCCAAGCATTGTGAGGTTTGGCAATGCTGCCCAGGTTTGGCTTAAAGGCATACTATAAATGGGGATAGGCATAAAAGGTGTTTCGGCATTTTCAAGCAAGTCATGCCATATATTGCTCCATTCAGCAAAATCATTTTTGAACCAGGAAAGCACCTGTACTTTATCGGCAAAATCTATAGTCTTTACGCGAGCCTCATCTACTTTACAAGAGAGGTAAAATGCCACACTGCCATCGCCTTTGGAAGCTACCGTAAAACATTTTCCGCCGCCAAAGGCCATTATTTTCCCGCCTCCCAACAGTTTGTGAATATTGGGAACTGTTGTTTCGGGATGATACACGCTGCCCAATACGCCCGATATGCCCGAATAGAAAGGCTTTATATCCGTAATGTAGGGGCGAACTTTAGAATTAGCGCCGTCTGCACCAATTACAATATCGGCATAAGCAGACGCGTTGTTTTTAAAATGCAGTTGCCAACCATCTCCCGGTTTTTCCATAGAAACAAATTGGCTGTCCCATACCACTGTATCGGGCTGCAAGGACTCTAATAACAGGGTTCTTAGCGGCCCCCTGTCAATTTCAGGACGGAAATGTTCGCTATCAAAATCTTCTTCAGGTTTGCCGTCATGGTCGGAAAAAAATGTTTCTGCGTTTTCATTTACAATGATCATTTTATCCGCGCCCGGGCGATAATTCTTTTTAAAGGCATCTAATAACTGAGCCTGGTCTA
>Ga0206970_10008_pt2 | contig 59746 bp, 59 predicted proteins | sample Alteio_BWOrgHeat_88_FD_152964 | JGI IMG/M metagenome (GOLD analysis project Ga0206970, IMG submission 152964) | Enriched cells from forest soil in Barre Woods Harvard Forest LTER site, Petersham, Massachusetts, United States -... | ecosystem: Environmental > Terrestrial > Soil > Temperate forest >... | reverse complement strand
ATCCTTCTGAAAACCACGCTCCCGCGACGCCATTCCCCAGCTTCGGTTGCGCCCCAGCGGCAGCATATCTGCAATCCCCGCCGACTCCACTCCCGGAATCTCCCCGACCCGCCGCAGCATCTCCCGCAACACCGTGGCGCGCTGATTCCCCGGCGCGCTCTGGTCGTAATCCACTCGCATCGTCGCCGCATGGCTCGGCTCAAACCCGATCTCTTCATTGACCGTATTCAGAAAGCTCCGCAGCAGCAGTCCCGCGCCCACCAGCAGCACGCACGTCAGCGCAACTTCGGCCACCACCATCGCCGACCGAACCCGCTCCGGCCGCCCTCCCGAACTCGTACCATGCCCGCCATCCTTCAGCGCCTCCTGCAATCCCTGCACGCGCACCCGCAACGCCGGGGTCAATCCAAAAGCAAGCGTCGTCGTCATTGTCAACACCAGCGTCCACCCCAGCGCCTTCGCGTCCACATGCACGCCATTCAGCAACGGAACCGCAATTGCCTCCTGCCTCGCCAGGTAGTTCACAATACTGAACGCCAGCGCCAGCCCCAGCACCGTTCCCGCCGCCGCAATCACCAGGCTCTCAGTCAGCAGCTGTCGCACCAGCCGTCCTCGTCCCGCGCCCAGCGCCATCCTCATGGCGAACTCCTTTGTCCGCGCCGTCGCCCGCGCCACCAGCAGGCTCGAAAGGTTCACGCAAACAATCAGCAGCATCAAGCCAACCGCCAGCCACAGCACCATCACGGAACGTCGCAGTCCGCCGCTGACATACTCCTTCAGCCCCACCATCTTCGGCGTGTAATCCATCTGCCAGTCTTTGTGCGCTGCCTGCAGTTGCACAAAGAGCGCGTCCGCTTCCGCCTGCGCCTGCCCTACCGTCACGCCCGGTTTCAGCCGGCCTGCCACCGCCAGCGTGTTGCCCCACGTGCGCAGCGTATCCATGGGAGCAGGCTCAAACGCATCGAACCGCATTCCCGGCGCAAACACCGCTCCAAAATCAAACGACGCAGGCAGCACGCCCACAATCGTGTATGGCGCCTTGTTCAGATCGACTACCTGCCCCACCACCCGCGGATCGCTATGGAACTGCCGCCGCCACAGCCCATCGCTGATCAGCACGGCCTTGGCTCCACCCTTATGCGTCTCCTCCTGCGTAAACAGCCGCCCCATCGTCGGCTGTACGCCAAGCGTCTCAAAGAAATTCCCCGCCACCATCACGCCTGAAATGCCCAGCGGCTCACCCGCGCCCGTCATCGTGTATTCGCTGTTTCCATAAAACGGGTTAAAGCTCGTCACGCTCTCATAACTCTGGTTATGCCGCTGAAACTCCTCATACGAATCCACAGTGAACGTAATCGCCGACAACCCGGCCGACTCGCGTATCTTCGCGCTCAGCTTCTGCCCCGCAGTCATCCACACCAGCCGGTCAGCATTCGGAAACGGCAGCGGCTGCAGCACAATCCGATCCACCACGCTGAACACCGCCACATTCGCCCCGATCCCCAGCCCCAGGATCAGCACCGCGATCGCCGTAAATCCGCGGCTCTTCATCAGCACTCGCACCGCCAGCCGCAAATCCTGCATCATCCTGTCCACAGCAGCCTCCCATCGCGAACCCCACACCCGATGCTTCACCACTTCCATCGATCCCATCTCCACCATCGCTGCCCTCCGGGCCTCAGCCTTGCTCATCCCGCGCCGTTGCTTCTCCGCCGCCGAAGCAGCAATAAACCCTTCAAGCTCCTCGTCCATCTCCGCATTCACGGCCATCTTGGTCCCAAGGGACCTCAACCCCGCTCCCAGATTCGCCAACCACCCCATAAACCAACCCCCAAACCGCCCTTGTTGTCATCCTTCGAAAAGCGATGGACCGCTAATGCCCTTGCTTTTCTTGCTGTCATTCCCGTAGGGAATCTGCTTCTAACAACCCTCCACCAGGCACGAAAACGGGTGCCCCACCCTCGCCACGTTTTTGTTTTTGTGGCTAGGGTGGGAAAGCACAAATCCCGCCATCCCCGCTCCTAATCGCACCGCAACGCCACCATCGGATCAACCAGCGTAGCCCGCCGCGCCGGCAGCCACGCCGCCAGCATCGTCATCACCGCCACCGTTGCCACCGCCACGCACAACGCCACCGGATCGACCGGACTCAGCTGATAAAGCTGGCTCTGCAGTATCCTCGTAGACCCCAGCGTCACCGGCAAACCAATCGCCAGCCCCAGACCCAGCAGCACCAGTGACTCGCGCAGCACCATCCACAACAACACGCCTGTCCGCGCTCCCAGCGCCAGCCGAATGCCAATCTCATTCGTCCGCCTCAGCACGGCATAACTCATCAGCCCGTAAATTCCGATGCAGGAAAGAAACACCGCCAGCACGCCAAAGAACGCCGACAGTTGAGCGATCAATGATTGCGTGGCGATCGACCCGCTCACCTGCTCCTCAAGGCTCGAAATACTGGAAACCAGAATGTTGGGATTAATCTGCGCAATCGCGCTCCGCGTCTGCGCGATCACTGCAGCCCGGCTTACCCCCGGCGCTAACTTCACGACGAAATTACCATAGAATCCGGGATTATCCACGCAAGGGAAATAGGCTGCCATCTGGCCTGTATCCAAGAGCGCCGTATACTTGGCGTCTTTCACCACGCCGATAACTTCAATGTCCCCGCTGTGCGCTGGATCCTCGCCTAAACCAAACCGCCGTCCAACCGCATCGCCATTAGGAAAGAATCGCCGCGCCATCGTCTGGTTGATCACCGCCACCTTCTGCGAGGTCTGCGTATCGTGGGTATTGAATCCGCGTCCCGCCTGGACCGGAAGCCCCATAGTGTCAAAAAAACCATTGCTCACAATGTTGAAGAAGACCTCGCGGCTGTTCTCCGCAGTCTTCCCCACCCCCTGAAACATAACCGCGTCCGTCCACCCTCCCTGATCGAAGGTGAAAAACGCGAAGCTGTCCGACTTGACGCCCGGTATCGCCTGCACCCGCTGTTCAATCTGCTCCTGCAACTGCACCGAGCGAATCTCCTCCGGCGAACCATGCGGTAATCCCGCCGCGCTTGCATCCAGCGAAAACACCAGCGCATCATGCTTGTCGAAACCCGTATCGATACTGGTGAGATTCAACAGGCTGCGGATAAAAAGCCCCGCCGCCGCCATCAGCAGAATCGACAGCGCAACCTGTCCCACGATCAGCCCGCGCGCCAGCGTGCTGCGAGTCGATGCCGTCCCACCGCCGCGCCCTTCCTTAAGCGCCGGAGTAAGCTCCAGCCGCGTCGCTCGCAGCGCGGGAATGATGCCAAAGATCAGCGCCGTCAGCACCGTCACCAGCAGCGTAAAGCCCAGCACCATCCCATCCGGCCGCAGGTTGATCGGAATCGGCTGCGGCCCCGGCGACGCCATCTGCAGCAGCAGCGGACTCGCCTTCCAAGCCAGCGCAATCCCCAGTCCCGCCCCCGCAAAAGCCAGCAGCGAACTCTCCGTCAGCAGTTGCACCACAATCCGCCCCCGCGAAGCGCCCAGCGCCATCCGTACCGCTATCTCGCGCGCCCGGCTCACCCCACGCGCCAGCAGCATGTTCGCGATATTCGCGCACGCAATCAGCAGCACCAGCGCAACGATGGTCATCAAAATCTCCAGCGGGAGTGAGAACCGCCGCCGCAGCCGCGAAATTCCATTGCCTGCTGGGGTCAATTCAATGCTGGCATGTTGAATGCTGGTGAGTTCCTTCTGTGAAGGATTCGCGCCTACGAAGTCGCTGCGCAAAATCTGCTTGAAAAGCAGGTTTGTCTCGCTGCCCGCCGCCGTCATCGAAACACCCGGCTTGAGCCGCCCGAGGATGTACAACGACTGGTAAAATTTGTCGGTAATGCCGTTCTGACCCGGAGAAATCTCTTTCTCCATCGACAGGGGGATCCACAAATCCGCAGACTCGCCCACTGATGCCCCGAAGAACCCTGGCCTCGCCACGCCAATCAGCGTGTAGTCGTGCGACTGTATGCGAACCACCTTGCCCAGAGCCGCCGGGTCGCCATGAAAATGCCGCTGAAACCAGCCATAGTTGGCCACCGCCACCGGTCCACTGCCCGGGGCGCCATCGTCCGCCGTCCCAATCACCCTGCCCAATACCGCCGGCACACCCAGCATGCCAAAGTAGCTGCCCGAAACCAGGTCGATGTGAATCGGCTCAAGCGCCCCTCCGGCCACTGAAGCATGACTGTTTGATTGATTGCTATTGACCGCAGCCAGCCCCGCAAAAGACTGAGCCTTGCTGCCGAACGTACGAAAGAACGGATACGAAAAAAGCCTCCAGGTGCTGTCCGGCAGCGAGTCCGTGCTGCCTGCCGCGCGCCCATCCCCAAACAACACCAGCTGCTGCGGCTTCTCCACCGGCAGCGGACGAAGCATGATGGCATTCATCAGCGTGAAGATAGCCGTATTGGCACCAATGCCCAGCGTCAGCGAAAGCAGCGCCACCAGCGTAAATCCGGGGCTCTTCAACAATCCGCGCGCGCCCTGCCGGACATCCTGCACGAGGTTCTCCACCACTGACTCCCACCGCGAAGACCACATTCTCTGTTTCACAGCATTCCTCCCGCCCATCTCCACCCGCGCAGCTCTGCGCGCCTCTCGCGAACTCATCCCAAGCTGCCGCTTATGCGCAGCAGCGGCGTCGAGATAGCCATCAAGCTCCTCATCCATCTCCCGCTCCACGCGTTCTTTGCTCAGCAGCGATCGCAACCCACTCCGCAGATTTCCAATCAAGCCCATAGCTCACCCTGATCTCTGATCTCTGAACCCTGTTCTCTGTTCCCTGACCCCTGACCCCTGATCCCTGCCGTCCTCACGCCTCCAGAATCCGCGCAATCGCAGCCGTCTGCCGCTCCCACTGCGCCGTCTCCGCCATCAACGCCTTCCGCCCCGCCGCCGTGAGCAGGTAATACTTCGCCCGGCGATTGTTCTCCGTAGCCCGCCACTCCGACTTCACCCTTCCCCCGCGCTCCATCCGGCTCAACGCCGGCAGCAGCGACCCCGGATTCACCCGAAACACCCCACCCGAAACCTGCTCGATTCGCAGCGCCACCCCATACCCATGCATGGGCTCCAGCGCCAGCGTCTTCAGAATCAGCATCTCCAGCGTGCCCTGCACCAGGTCGCCCGGCTCGCCGTCCTTCCGCTCATCCACCATCAGCTCTCCTCTTGATAATCAAGAGAAGACCTCAAGTTCCACTAGATTGTCAAGAGGAGAACCTCGAAAATGTGACATACCCAACGTCGAGGGCGGAGACCCCCTGAAAAAAGCAGCTTAGCCCCGGCTCCGTTTCCGTACAATGCAACCCGACGGAGGATGCGTCATGAACTCGCCGCGCAAATTCATCCGCAAATTCATTGTCGATATCGCAACCAGCGCAGACGGCTTCATCGCCAGGCCAGATGGTGATATCGAATGGTTAAACCGCCGCCCGGACACCGTCGATTACGGCATGGCTGCCTTCTACCCCACCATTGACACCATCATCTGGGGACGCAAGACCTGCGACTGGGCTCTCGACTATCACAAGAAGGCAGGCACACAAGACGCGATCTTCGACACCCGGCTCGTCAACTACGTCTTCTCGAGCAAGCCCGCAAAGCAACCAATACCGGGCGTTCAATTCATCTCGGAACCGGTGAAAGAGTTTGCGCAGCGTCTGCGAGCCACGCCCGGGAAACACATCTGGATCATGGGCGGCGGAGAACTCATCGCCTCATTCCTCGACGCCGGCGAGATCGACGAGTTCGACATCCACGTCATCCCTGTCTTCATCGGTGAAGGCATCCCACTCATAGCGCCACGCCATCGAGACGTGCCGCTCCGCCTGCTTTCATCCAAAGACTATCCCGACGGCATCGTCCGCCTCCACTATGAAGTCGAAAGGTAGCGAATGAACATCCCCGAAATCTATAAGAGCAGGGTGCCCCAGGTCTCGTTTCTGAGACCTGGGTTTGTGAAGCTCGGATCAGCCAGTTTCAAACAGTAGCCGAACCATCTCCCCGAGTCTTGATCCACGCGCCAAACCAAGACTGCGGCAGCGCCAGCACCACCAGCGCCCACGGATACCACATCGGCCCCAGCGCTCCGCTCTTGTTCGCCACCACGCCCGCAATGCTCGCCACCACGCCAATCGCGCCCAGCACCATCGCATGCGTCATAGGCTTTGACGGAGCCAGCCGCGCCGTCACATAGGCTCCCAGCACGCCATAGACCGTGCGATACAGCGTCGCCAACGCCAGCAGGCCATCGCTCACATGTTCCCGCGGCATCACGCCCGCCGCCATCAACAGCGCATCCGTCCCTACCGAAAGCGCCACGCCCACCACTGCCCCCGCCACCACTGCCCCAATACTGCGCAAAACACGAGCCATCGTTCACCTCGTCCTTCGCCCAGCACTCTAGAACATCGCCACGCGGCGGCACCAGTAAAAATCTCGACAACTCACAGAATCTGAAACGGCGAAGCCTCAGCCATCGCTTCACGCGGAGGCATAAACCGGTCCTTCAGCCGCCTCAGTCCCTTCCCAACACGATCCGAAGCCATAAAGATCTGCCCCGCAGTCAGCGGCCCAACCAGCTTGTAATGTCCCACCGCCGCCAGCCCCATTGAAGCGATGCACCCGCACTGCCCGCAGTCCGGATCGCCTCCAAACTGGCACGGCGTAATCTTCGTCTTCAGGTCCGCCGAAATCGTCTTCGTCGTTCGCGCAAAGATGCACTCCTCAGGACTCTTCGGCGGCGAATCGATCTCCGCAATCAGCGCGTCCGCCATATCCAGCTTCGGATACTTCACCCGCAGACGCCTTAGCTCTGTAATCACATCCGCCCGCTGCGCCGGCGTCAGGATCTCCACATCCGTCGCGCCTCGCTGCGGCGTAAAGGTGCTGAACCACACCTTCAAAATCTGCGGCCGCGGAGTCCAGAAAGCCAGAAATTCATCCAGATACCCAGGCCGCCCCGCAATCTGCGAAGTGATTGTCGAATGAATCGTCACCCGGGCGTCCTCAATATTCTTCAGAATCCGCTCATACGTCGCAGGCTTGCGCCGCTCATCATGCTCCGGCTGCAGCCCATCGATCGAGACCACCACCGTGACCTTCTCGAGATCCTTCCACGACGCGGGAATCACGCGAAACGCACTCGTCACCACCTGCGCATGCACGCCCCGCGCCACAATCTGCGGCAGCAGCAATTCAAGCTCGCGATAACGCACCATCGGGTCGCCGCCCACCAGCGAAACATGCAGCGGCTTATTCTCATCAATCACCGCAAGCACCCGTGTCACCAGCTCGTCGCCCTTGAAGTCAGACAGCTCCCGAAGCACTGTCGAGCCACCCAGATGCGCATCGTCAAAGGCGTAGCAACCAGGGCAACGCAGTGGGCATTCCTTCGTGATCTCAATCGACATCGACGGTGCCCGTCCCGACAAAATCCTTGCCCACGCATGCACTACTTCGGATTTCTTCATGATCTCTCCCTGCGGCAAACCGCCCCGCGGCCAACTTGGTTCAGCATTTTCACTTCTGCTCCCTGAAGAAACTGAGCATTGGAGTGGCTTTTTTCTTAGGAAAAAGCCACTTTGCACTAGGACGAAATGGAAGCAAGTGAAGTGAAAATGCTCTTAGGGTTCGACTACTCGAGTACGTAACAAGTCATCGACGGAAACTCGCGAAGAACCGCTTATCGCAAGATCAAAGTCCGCAGATCAAATGGATCAAACCTGAAGAGGAAGATTGTAGCTGTCGATAAATCGATGAGCCGCCGGCCAGTGAGCGTACAAAATCGCGCGTCTTTGAATCGCCGATCTCGCCGGATAAGTCCGTTGCAGACACAGTGAAGCTCGTTCTCGTGCTACCAGACTCAATCGCGCGCGCTGCCTGCGATGCGCCAGCATCAACACCAGGCACACCAGCGAAACAAACGCCACAAAGCCAAGCCCGGCATCCTGCCAGCCACGCAGAAAATGATGCAGCCAGCGGTAATACTCCGTCCCAGTAGAGACAGCCAGCACCAGCCCCATCAAATTGATGAGCAGGTATTCCATCGTGGCCTTCCATGCGAAACGTCGTTCCAGCTCTGCCATCGTGTGGACCCGCTTCTCAACGCCAGCACCGCACCGTTTCCCCATTCTAGTCCCACAGCCTCAGGGAGCAACGTATTCATCTGCACACAAAAGCCTTATCGCCCCGAGCAAAGCAATCGCCGCAGTCATCCTGAGCCAAGCCAAAGGACCCATGTTTTAATCACTCCACCAAACAAGAACCTGGGTGCCCCATCCTCGCCACGTCTTTGTTTTTGTGGCTAGGGTGGGAAAGCACAAACCCCAACCGCACTTGTTCTTGCCTTTCTTGTTGTCATTCCCAAAGGGAACCTGCTGTTGTTCTTGTACCTGTTGTCATCCTGAGCAAAGCGAAGGATCTGCTTCTCCGGTAAGGCAAGGCTCGAGAGGATACTGAAAAACTCCCGTGGCAGAAGTTTTGTGAAAGGGCACGACTTCAGTCGTGCCACTAAAGGCAATCAAATAAACAGGGCTTTAGCCCCTGCGGGATGCATTCCCAGCCTATCGGCCCAAAAGGAGACTTTTCAGAACCCTCTTCAGCCTTGCCATCTCATACACCACAGAACCAACCAACGAGAGGCCTCGATGGCCCCGAGCCCGCTTTCATCTTTCGCAGAGCTTCCACCCTTTTCCATACGAAAAAAACCTTCGCCCGAAGTTTCCGAAAACCCCGTTTTCGGTCTCCCGGTAGAATTGACCGATGTCGACAGACTCAAGTTCCTCTCTCGTTCATAAGGCGCTGGAGGAGACGGTGTTGTGGTGTTCTCGTCAGGCGCTGCTTGCAGAAGCCAAGGAGACAATGGAATCATTGCGTCGCAGAAGACTCGTTCAAGATGCGGGCAAATTGCTACAGCGACACGCCTACGGCACTCCCGGCTGGTTACGGGCTTTTGAAATGCTCAAAGAGGCCCAGCCCGACTCTTTGGCACCCTTAGAGGATCAGTTGAGGAGCAGCGTTCTGAAGCCTTCCGTTTCCATCGGTGACATCTGCTCCCAGCCGGAAATGATCAACGCAATCGTTGCCGAAGTCATTGCAAAGCGTTCACAGGTCCTAGCTATTGATCGCTCGGATCACACGGATTACCAGTCGCTAAAATCAGCGGGCAGACTCCTGGTCTATGAACCATCTGAGAATGTCTCGGACGGATCATCTAGATATGCATCTCAAGGCTTCTACGATCCAAGCGATGCACCACCTTGGGATTCGTGGGTTCACTACTCGGAAGGCAAACTAATCAGCTGGGTGCCAGCTGTCTTGATTCCTTTGGGGCAGAGTGGCATAGATGCAAACCCAGTCGATTGCATCCGATGGGCTGGCGCCGAGGATATTCATCGGCTTGGCCTCCAGTGATCGAACTGCCCTCAAAGTCGCGTTTTTGAAACTTCGATTCAGGCCATAAAAGCGTGAAAACCAGAAAGTCCGCGTCCGGATTCTCTTGTCATCCTGTTATCTTTTGTGACCCCTGATCTCTGGCCTCTTTTCCCAATTCCCCGGGAACCCGCCGAAACACCCACTTATTAAGTGGTAGGGCAACGTAGAGCCCATCGAAACCGATAGCCAACACGAGCCAACTACTCCCTGATCCCTGATCTCTGATCCCTGACCCCTAATCACAAGCCCCCAACTGCTCCATCAACGCATCAAAGTCCTCAAGCCGCGCATACTCGATAATTACCCGCCCACGCCCGTTCTTATCCTCGATCTTCACCCGCATGCCCAGCGCCCGTTGCAGCCGCTCCTGCGCCTCGCGCACGTTCGGATCCACCACCGGCTTCTTCGGCTCCTCTTTCTGGACTGCCAGGTCCGGAAACATTATGTTCTGCACATAATTCTCCGTCTGGCGAACAGAAAGCGAAAGCGACAACACTTTGCGCATCGCCGACTCGATATCCTCCAGATGCTCCAGAGTAAGAAGCACCTTGGCGTGGCTATAGCTCAGCACACCGGTTTCGATCTGGTGCTGCACGCTGGACGGCAACTTCAGAATCCGCAGATAGTTTGCAATCGACGCTCGCTCCTTACCGGTACGGTGCGCCATCTGCTCCTGGGTCATACCGAATTCGCGGCTCAGCCGGTCATACGCCCGCGCCTGCTCGATCGGGTTCAAGTCCGTGCGTTGCAGGTTTTCGATGATGGTGATCTCCATCGCCTGCATGTCATTGACCTGCCGTACCACTGCAGGAATCGTAGCCAGACCCGCCCGCTGCGATGCCAGCCAGCGCCGCTCGCCGGCGATCAGCTGGTAGCGCCCGTCTGCCTGCGGCCTCACCAGAATCGGCTGCACCACCCCATTCGCCGCAATCGACTCTGCCAGCTCACTCAGCAGCTTGTCGTCAAAATGCATCCGCGTCTGGTACGGATTCCGGTCTATCTCCCCGACCGGAATCTCCATCGGCCGCCCCGTTCCACCATCGGCCGTCGTCGGAGCGGGCACAGGGGCAGCCGCCGCATTGACCCGCGGCAGCAACGAATCCAGCCCTTTGCCCAGCGCCCTTCGTTTTGAATCCAATCCCGTAGTCATTCCAAATACCTCCACAAATTCCGAATTGTTCCACGTGGAACAATCAGTCCCACCCGTCAGGCGTATGGCCAGAAGCGAGGCGTTTTTCCGGGTTTGATCGCAGCCTGAGCCTGCGCGGTCTTGCGCGCTTCAGCCTTTGGACTGGTGATCTTGTTGCGATCCATATACTCGGCGGCCAGCTCGAAATACGCCTCCGCCCCGCGGGATCTGGGGTCGTAGAGCGCCACTGGCTTGCCATGGCTAGGAGCCTCGGCCAGGCGGATATTACGCGGAATCACCGTCTTGAACAGGCGATCCTTGAAGAATTCGCGCAATGTCTCTGTGACCTGCTGAGCCAGGTTGGTGCGGTCGTCATACATGGTGAGCAGCACGCCTTCGATCGTCAGCCGCGGGTTGAAGGCGGCGCGCACCCGCTCCAGATTTGAAACCAGCTCCGAGATTCCTTCCAGCGCGAAGTACTCGGCTTGCATAGGCACGATCAGGCTTTCAGCGGCTGCCAGTGCGTTCAAGGTCAGAAGGTCGAGGGCCGGAGGGCAGTCCAGAACAACCACGTCGTAATTGCCCTGAATTGGCTCAAGTGCCGCCCGCAGCTTAGTAGCGCGATCCTCGTAGCCAGCCAGTTCGATGTTGGCGCCCGTGAGGTTCTTGCTGCCGGGCAGCAGGGTCAGAGTCTCGATCTCTGTCGGCAGCAGGATCTGAGCAGCGGCGACTTCACCCATCAATACGTCGTAAATGGAGTTGCGCTGATCGTCGCGGCCGACTCCTAAACCGGAGGTGGCGTTGGCTTGCGGGTCGCAGTCTACGAGGAGGATTTTGAGGCCGTCGAGCGCCAGAGAAGCGGCCAGATTGATGGCTGTGGTGGTTTTGCCGACTCCACCTTTTTGATTGACGATTCCGAGGATTTTGCCCATGGGAATCCAGAGTATCGGAGGGGAATCGGGTTGATTCTGTGCAGAACTTTGGAATATGTGGAGAACTTGTCTGGCAGTTCAGCATGCGTGATTGTAAATGCCTTAATTGCAGCGTTTTGTGGAGCTTCAGAGGTATGTTGTGCAGGTTGGGTCGGGCTGTGGATGGCGGTGGAAATGTGGCGGAAAACCGCGTTGGTATTGTGGCGTCGGGTGACATTGTTCCACGTGGAACATTCTCTACATTGAGGTCATTCCTGGGACGGGAGCTGGTGTTTTGTTCCACGTGGAACAATTGCGACTTTTTCGTGATCCAGAAATGTTCTACGTGGAACATTAATCAGCGAATGGGGAAAAATATCATGTGAACTGCAAGTTATGAATGTTTAATGGCTATTTATGCCTAGCAAAAAGACACGCTCGGTGCCCTGGGGCAAGGGTTGAAGTGGGCTCCAAGTAAATTTCGCGGTTTGATCGGCCAGGGACTGAAAGGAGGCCGCGTCGGCGATGGTGGTGAGGATTGCGATGTAGCCGTTGGGGGCAATGAGCTGGACGGCTGCCGGGATGGCTGCGGCCATGTTGTCGACTCCGCGCAGCGTGACGCAGTCGTATTTTGAGGTGAGTTCTTCGGCGCGGCCGGAGTGGACTTTTGCATCGACGCCGGTGACGCGGACGGCTTCGCGGAGGAAGGCGGCTTTTTTGTGCTGGGACTCGGCGAGGGTGACGGCGATCTCGGGGTGGAGGATGGCGATGGGCAGGCCGGGAAAGCCGGCTCCGGAGCCGAAGTCGAGGAGGGTATGGAGACCGGGGGGAAGGAGACGCGCACAGAGGATGGATTCGAGAAAGTGGCGGCTGAGGATGCCCTTTTCGTCACGAATGGCGGTGAGGTTGGTGCGGGCGTTCCATTTCTGGAGGAGGGTCAGGTAGGTGATGAATTGATTCGCCTTTTCTTCGCCAATCGGTGGGGAATCGGATTCGGTCAGGAGCTGGTTCAGGCGGGCTGCGGGATGAGCCGACGACATGTGGGGATGATAGCAATGGCGAGTTAGCTGGACTAAGTTTCCATTGCGGAGTCAGGAGTGAACGGATAAGTTGAGCTATGCCTGAAAAGCCCTCTGCGAAGGTTACCAAGATTGTGATTCGTGTGGCGGCGGCCGGTCTTGGGGCGGCGGTGGCTGGACCGCTGGGGTGAGCGCTGGGAGCGGCGTTTGGGGATGCGCTGAGTGGGCCTTTAGGCGAGATGGTGCATAAGCTGGCTGAGGAGGGTGTGAAGAAGTCCGCGGAGAAGCTTTTCGATGCGGGCGGCGACTTGCTGGCGGAAAAGATCAAGGCCGCGGATGGAAACCTCGAGGCGGCGTATCGGGAAGCGCTGAGGCTTAGCCTCGCAACACTGCGTCCCCAAATAGGTGGTGACTATCAAGACTGGTTTGAACATTGGGAGCTGTGCCTAAGGGCCAAGGAGACACTGCGGCTGGACAAGCCTGGTCCGGATCAGCTGGCTCTCACGAAGATCGATTCGGTGCTGCTACGGACGATGGTTAGGCTCGATGCGCAGGGCGCGATGATGCGACAGAATCGGCCCTCAATCACGCTGGTCGAACGCGAGATGCCTGAGGAGCTGGATGCGGTGCTGGCACAATATCTGCCTGAAATCTTCGATGACAGCTTCAAGACATTGATTGTCAGCGATGAGTATGGATCGGCATACAGGTTCCTGATGTTGTTGTTACAGCGGGCGTCGGGTTCCGCTATCGTGCGAGTGGAGAGCAACGTTTCAATGCTTCCACAGATCGCCGCCGACATGGCCGATCTGCCCCAAAAGGTCAGCGCTGAGATACGCCAGGCAGCAGCAGCGATCTTTGAACAGAACGCTCAACAAGGGCGTGTCACAAGCCAGGAATATGCGGACAAAGATGCTTTGATTGCGTGGCAGGCACAGGAGTTGTTCAAGCTGCAACAGCAGCTCGCCAAACGTGTTTCCGAGCCCCTCGGGATTCGGCTAGAACAACTCGTTCAATCCGGCGATCTTGAGACGGCGTTGCAAGTGAAGCGTGAACAATTACGGGGGAGAGAACTTGAGGCGGCAAAGCGACCCCGCGATTATTTTGAACTCGGTAAAATCCACGAGCTGCGTTTTGAGTGGGTAGAGGCTCTGGAAGCGTATCGACAAGCGTGGAGGCTCGAACCTAGCTGGGACAATGGGTTCCAGTACGCTTACCTGGCTCAAAAGCAGAACCGATACAAAGAGGCGGTTACGGTCTACGAGGCGACACGATTGTTATCTGCAGATGTCGAGTCCACCGCTTTGACGCTGAACAACCTGGCGATTCTCTACAGCGATACGCAGCGGATGGGGGATGCGGAGCTGGCCTACGGCGAGGCGCTCGCAACTTACCGCCAACTGGCAAAGCAGAATCCGGAGGCCTATCTGCCGGATGTTGCGATGACGCTGAACAACCTGGCGATTCTCTACAGCGATACGCAGCGGATGGGGGATGCGGAGCTGGCCTACGGCGAGGCGCTCGCAACTTACCGCCAACTGGCAGAGCAGAATCCGGAGGCCTATCTGCCGGATGTTGCGATGACGCTGAACAACCTGGCGATTCTCTACAGCGATACGCAGCGGATGCGGGATGCGGAGCAGGCCTTCGGCGAGGCGCTCGCAACTTACCGCCAACTGGCAGAGCAGAATCCGGAGGCCTATCTGCCGGATGTTGCGATGACGCTGAACAACCTGGCGATTCTCTACAGCGATACGCAGCGAGAGGACGAAGGGCTACGGTTGTGCCGGGAGGCTGTGTCGATTCTGCGGCCGCTCTGGAATGACAATCCTGCTGTACATGGGAATCAGATGGCCAGGATTTTATGGGCGATTGCCGATCTTCTCGGGGCAAACTCCGAAGAGGAGGCATGCAAGCTTGCGCGCGAGGCGCTGAGTATGGCGTATGACCCTGGAGTCAAAGAAGGGATTGAGCGGTCGATTGCGCGGTGGTGTGGGGAGGGAGAAGCAGATTCCCGGAGGGAATGACAACAAGAAAGGCAAAGACGACACGGGTTCTTCGCTTCCCCACTCCGGTTTGGCCCGGATGACAACAACGACAAAAGCAGATTCCCAGAGGGAATGACAGAAAGAAAAGCAAAGGCGATCGGGGTCCTTCGACTGCGCTGCGCTCAGGATGACAGTTTCATGGTTTTGCGATTTTTGGTTTGAGATGAGGGAGGGCTATTTTCTGAAGTTGGCATTGAGGTTTTGGTGGTAGATTTTTTGGCGTGATGTTGTTTTACCGGTTGGCGGATGGACGTATTGTGGAGCACTGGATGGAGTGGGACATTTCAGGGTTGATGCAGCAGTTGAAGGGCTAGTAGACCGAGTATCCAACAGAAAGGAAGATGCGATGAAAGTGATGTCGATGTGGTCGGCGAAGCCGGGAGCTTTGCCTGAGGCGGTGCGGCGTTTTTTGGCGGGTCTTGGTGATCCAGGAGAGGGCGTGACACTGCTTGGGCGTTGGCATAAGACGGATTTCAGCGGAGGTTTCAGTCTCTTTGAAACCAGCGATCCTGCGGCGCTCTATCGGAGTGCTTCACGATGGGCGGATTTGATGGACATTACGAATTCTCTGGTGGTGGAAGATGGCGAAGCGGGGCCTGCGCTGGCTGGGATGTTCAAGGGGTAGTTAGATTGCAGGGTTAAATCTTGTCCTACGTTGTCAGGGCTCATTTTCGTGCCGGATTGAGGTTTGTAAACCGCAGGTCCTTCGACTCGCTTTGCTCGCTCAGGATGACAACAAATACAAGAGCAGAAGCAGATTCCCTTCGGGAATGACAACAAGAAAGGCAACAACGACACGGATCCTTCGCTTCTTCACCCCAACGACAGAAGCAGATTCCCGGAGGGAATGACAGAAAGAAAAGCAAAAGCAGATCCTTCTGGATTGCGGCTTTAGCAGTTCTGGTATTTCCAGTTGCGTTGTTTGCCTTCTGCTATCCACTGGATGGCCTGGATGACTCGCTTTTCGCGGGTTTCGGGGCGCTTGGCTTCTGCTATCCAGTCGATGTATTCGCGTTTGCAGCTGGGGCTGAAGGCGGCGAAGACTGCCGAGGCTTTCCTGTTGGCTTTGAGGGCCTGGGTTAGTTCTGTGGGGGTTTCAGGGTCGGTCTTGGGGGCTTTGACTACTTTGTTGCGGGCGGCGATGGGGCTGGTGTATTCGCCACGGTCAATGAAGCCGGTGGCCTGGCGGAGCAGGTCGAGCATCTGCTTGTTGGAGGGCAGGTCTTTGACGGTGGTGATGCGGCCGAGAGAGCCCATGCCGCCTTCCTGGATGATGTTGGCTTGGCGGAGGACGGCGCCGATCTCTTCTCCCCAGAAGCCGAAGCTGCAGTGTTCGTTGAAGGCGGAGATGTTGCCGAGGATGACGCCTTTGTATTCGAAGAAGGGGCGGCTCCATTTGATGGCTTCAGTGACGTTGGGGCAGGCTTTGTGGACGAGTTCGCGGATGTGGATGAGGATGGGTTGGGCGAAGGGTTTGGATTTGGCGATGTAGGCGTCTACATGTGGATTGAAGCGGGCGTCGAAGTTGGTGGCTGGCATGTTCGGCTCTCCGGGAAAACAGTGTAACCCGAGATGCAGCGAGTTAGCTCGCTTTGCGTTGGCGAGTTAGCAAGTCAGCGAGTGGGCTTGTTCTTGCGGGATTTGGTTTGGCGGGATTGAGGGATGCGGCCGAGGCGGGGATCGTGTTTGAGAATGAGGTCGCAGGCGAGGAGGGATTCTGACTCGAAGTTGGGGCCGTCTGCGGGGAGGAGCTGCCAGTGGGGGATGGCGTCGCCGAGACGGCCGATGGGCCGCAGGGATGGGAAGTCGCGGCGGATGGATGGGTGGGCGAAGTCGGCGGTTTCAGAGAAGACGAGCCAGAGGCCGTTGTCTTCGGGGTAGGTGGGGCGGTCGCGGAGCATGAAGACGATCTTGTCGCCGATGTAGACGGCGTAGCCGGAGAACATGGGCTTGACTTCAGGCTCGAGCGGGGCGAGTGCTTCGAGGATGAAGGGGTAGGGCGGGGATTTGCGTTTGGGTTTGGAGGTGCGAGGGGCGGTTGTTTTGGGGCGGTTCGGCATGACGGAAGGATAGCGCTGTTGGGTTGTGCTTTCACCCATTTTCGTGCCTGGCGGAGGGTTGTCAGAAGCAGATTCCCTTTGGGAATGACAACAAGAAAAGCAACAAAGACACGGGTCCTTCGCTGCGTTCAGGATGACAACAAGCGCTGGTTGGGGTTGTGCTTTCCCACCTTAGCCGCGATGATGCCGCGGCTAAGATGGGGCGCCCCTTTTCTTGCCGGGCTGAATGCCCAAAACGCAGGTCCTTCGACTACGCTGCGCTTCGCTCAGGATGACAACAACGACAGAAGCAGATTCCCTTTGGGAATGACAACGAGAAAAGCAAGAACGAAACGGTCCTTCGCTTCCCCATCTCGGTTTGCTCAGGATGACAACTAGTACGGTTTAGGTTTGTGCATCCTAGAGGGCATGGGGTTGGTGCGGGTTGGAACGGCGGGGTGGACTGTGCCGCGGGAGCATGTGCATCGATGCGGCGAAACGGGTTCGCACCTGGAACGTTATGCGGCGGTGATGGATTGCGTTGAGGTGAATTCCTCGTTTTACAGAGCGCACAAGCGGAAGACGTGGGAGCGGTGGGCGGCTGCTACTCCGGGGGAGTTTCGATTTGCGGTGAAGGCCCCGAAGGCGATTACACATACGGCGGCGTTGAGGGATTGCGGCGGGGCATTGGTTGAGTTTCTGGAGCAGGTTGCGGGGCTGGGGGAGAAGCTTGGGCCGGTGCTGTTTCAGTTGCCGCCGAAGAGTGTGTTCGATGAGGGTGTGACGCGGGATTTTCTGGGAACGCTGCGAGAAGTGTATTCGGGGTTGGCGGTGCTGGAGCCGCGCAACGGGAGCTGGTTTACGGGTAATGCTGACAGGCTGTTGCGAGAGTTTGCGATTTCGCGCGTGGCGGCTGATCCGCCGCAGGGGTCTGAGCAGGCTGCGAGGCCGGGTGGGTATGGAGAGTTGCGCTATTACCGATGGCATGGTTCGCCGCGTATTTACTGGTCGGCTTACGACGCGGAGCGGATTGGCGCGCTGGCCGGCGAAGTGAGCGAGTATTCGACGGGCGAGAGCTGGGTGATCTTCGACAACACGGCTACCGGCGCGGCGCTGGGCAATGCGATGGAGTTAAAGGCGCTCTGTTGAGCGCTACGCGGGCTCGGGTTTGGCGCCGGGAACACGTTTGGCTATGAGGGCGATCTGGCCGGAGTGGTGCGACTCGTGTTCGCAGACGTGGAACCACTTGCAGTAGTTGTTGGTCGGGCCCCAGCCCCAGTCTTTGTCTACGGCAAGGAGCCAGGCGTCATCGCGCTTCTTGAATTCGGCGAGGGATTTTTCACGGACCTCCTGAAGGGCGGCGGTGTAGAACGCGAGGTCGTGGCCTTTGATGGTCTTGCGGCCATCGTCGCCGAGCTCCATGGCTGCTCCCCAGCGCTTCTCGTAGTCCTTGTCTTCGCGGAGCTTGTCGAGGGAGACGTTGTCGAAGGTGAGGCGCTGGTAGAGAGTTTCGGTGGCGGCGAGGTGGAGGAGGAGACCGCCGATTGTGTTGGCGTTGGCGTCGAAGAGGTAGTCGAGTTGCGCCTGGGTGAGGCCGTGGGCTTCGGAGAGAGGCGCGCGGCGCATCCAGGTAAGCATGGAGACGAGGGTACCGATCTGAGAAGAGTAGCCGGGCTTGGGGCCGAGGATGTTGATGTCTGTTGGAGGATTTGGGGCGGGCTTGGCGGCGGGAGCGGCCTGGGCGTCGAGAACGGATGGAGCGAGAAGTCCTGCGGCGGAGGTTCCGGCGGCGAAGAGGAAGCTGCGGCGGGTAAGGGTACAGCCGGGGAGGTTCATGCGTGGGCTCCTTCGTTTGGAGGTACGTGTGGGAGTTTATATGGGTTCCGGGGAATTGGAAAAGAGATCAGGGGTCAGAGATCAGGGGTCGGAAAGGTAACAGGATGACAAGAGAATCCGGACGCGGACTTTTCTGGTTTTCACCCTTAATGGTCTGAATCGAAGTTTCCGAAAAGGTGACTTTGCGGGAAGGACTGATCGGAACATCGACGGGCGTTACACTGATTTCATAAAGCGAAAGGAAGAACAGGAGTGCCCTGCTGGCCCGATCTTTGGCTCCATTTCAGAAATTTACTGCCGTTGTTGGCCACAATACTTGGAGTTCTTCTATACATCGCTCTTGCAGTCCTCTTGGTGTGGGCACCCCAGCTCCAGACACGATGGAAGTTGATCACGTCTCGCGTGCTGGGTGTTGTTTGCCTACTCCCGCTCTTTGTTGCGCTTCCAGCTATTCTTTTGGGCCTGGCTTTAGGAAACAGCGGCCCCCCGCCTCAGACGAGGACGGTTCGGTCATCAGGTGGCGAAGAAGCACGCCTAAGCTATGAAGCTGGGTTCCTAGGACGTGACTACACAGAGGTTACGTTGAAGCAGCCCTCCTGTTGTCGGCATACGGTCGTCTTCTGGCACCAAGGGCCAAGCTGGTTCGATGATCCGAAGCTGGAGTGGCTGGACAACCAACATCTTCAAATCAGCTATCACAGCCGCCCTGATGATCCTCAACATTGCGACCAACAGCTAAGAGACATCACTATCATCTGTAAGCCCAGTCCGCTTGCAAGCGGGCCGCCGGCGGAAAGCGATGTACAGCCTACTTCAACAGGGCATCCGCGATGACGTTCATCATCGTTCCCGCGAAACGAGTTGTCGGAAACTTTGGGCGAAGGGTTTCTTTCGTGTGGAAAGGGCTGGAGCACTGCGGAAAATGAAAACGGCTCGGGGCCATCGAGGCCCCTCGGGTGAATTCATTGGGATGTTTTGATGCCGGGGCTAAAGCCCCGGCCTACCAGCTCTGTGCGGGCTTTGCGGGCTTCCGCATCTCTTCGAAATATGGGGTGCCCGGCGAGCGGTCCGGGTTCCATCCGCTCTTTCCAATAACCAGACTTGCGGGAACTCTGTCTCTAAATCATGGTCCGGTCTTCGGTCTCGGGTAGGGAGAACTTTCTCTTCATGTCGGACCAATCCAGTTCCGCTGCAAGAACTCCCGGAACGACCGCAAAAAAGAATGCGTCAGACAAATTTGTAACTCCCGGAGAACTGACCCACCCAAATTTGAAGCAAGCTACATGGACTAGTCGCACGGCTACATAGCATCCAAGCCAGAAAGCCACACTGAGGCCTACATACATGAAGCGGCCGCGCTTTCGCATCTTCTCCCATTGCTGTGGAGTTCGACGGGCTCGAAACCTATTCCATGCCATGGCCTCAGCATACACACTATCCTTCTTGCCTGAAAACGAGGTTAGCGGAAAGGGCGGATGCACTGCGAAGAATGAAAACGGCTCGGGGCCATCGAGGCCCCTCGGGTGAATTGATTGGGATGTTTTGATGCCGGGGCTCAAGCCCCGGCCTACCAGTTCTGTGCGGGCTTTTGCGGGCTCCCACATCTCTTCGAAGGTGTCCGGGGCTGATTACGATAATTCTTAAGCCATTTGGCCCCAAGTGCTGAGCTTCTTCCAGATGGCTCTGAATACGATGGCTGCGACTATGAGACCGATTATCAAACCTCCAGCTGCTGCGACTCCATCATGATAGTTGGGGTCGAACAGTAACAGGAACAGCACTCCGATATAGGAGGAAGCCCCGAGCGCAGCAAGCGAACACAACAGCGCCATCGAGAATCGACCTAGCTGCCTCATGCTGACGAATCATAGATCATTTGCGCTTATCGTTGCGGCTGGTATGTAATTCCCTGAAAACGGGGTTATCGGAACTCTGGGGGAAGGGTTTCTTTCGTATCGAAAAGGGCGGAAGTACTGCGGAAAATGAAACGGGGCTCGGGGCCATCGAGGCCTCTCGCGTGAATTCATTGGGATGTTTTGATGCCGGGGCTGAAGCCCCGGCCTACCAGCCCTGTGCGGGCTTTTGCGGGCTCCCACATCTCTTCGAGATATGGGGCACCCGGCGACTATCGCCTCGCAAGTTTCCTAAAAACTGACTTTTCGGGAGTTGCTGATGCTACTCACCGGAATGTATCGCAATTCATACCGGGGAAAGAACAATCATGAGGCCTGAGCTTCCATTGGAACCTGCTTGGCTTCCCAAGCACGATAGCCATCGTTTTCACGCTCGCGTCGAAGCCCGGCGCGGTCACAAGGACATCATACCCACCGTCTGGGAGCTCAAGAGTGAAATCACCATTGATGTCGGTATGTGCCAGTAGCTTCACGTCCGCATCGGACGATGTATTTTTTCGGACGTAGACACTCGCCCCATTCACTTTCGCGCCTACGACATCGACGACGCGACCGGTCATGCGTCCGGATTGGCGTTGTTGCCCGACGAGAACAGCAGTCGATCCGAGGCTAGTCAGGACGATTACCGTTGCGAGACGTTTAAGCTGGAGCCGGTTGGTCATGGCCATGATGCTCTCATAGCTTTCAAGGTGTTGTTGCGGCATTCCCGTGAAAGAGGTTTTCGGAAACATCGGGCGAAAGGTTTCTTTCGATTTGGTTTGATGGCAGGGCTGAAGACGGCGCTAAAAAACTCATCTCCTGGGGCCGATAGGCAGGAATGCATCCCGCAGGGGCTAAAGCCCTGTTTATTTGATTGCCTTGAGCGGCACGACTGAAGTCGTGCCCTTCCACAAAACTTCAGCCACGCGAGTTTTTCAGCTCCTCTGAAGGCGTGCCCGTTACAAAACTTCGCCACGGGAGTTTCTCAGCTCCTCTGAAGGCGTGCCCTGTTACAAAACTTCCGCCACGGGAGTTTTTCAGCTCCTCTAAAGTCGTGCTCTGTTACAAAACTTCGCCACGGGAGTTTTTCAGCTCCTCTGAAGGCGTGCCCCTGTTACAAAACTTCAGCCACGGGAGCTTTCTGCTTTCTCCGAAACCCTTGCACTGCCAGAGATGCGCTTTCCCGGATGCGCTTTTTCCGCCTGCTTCGGCTGAGGTGTCAGGGCATTTTTTTCAGGCGTGGAGGACGGATTCTTCTATGCGGCGGGGCTTCCATGTTTCGGCGGCGTGGACGAAGGCGTGGAAGATGTTGCGGCTGAAGGCGCTGGCGTCGTAGGTGCGCTCGGGGTGCCACTGGACGGCGAGGACGAAGTGAATGGGTGAGGCGAGTTCGACGGCTTCGATGACTTTGTCTAGGGGAGAGACGGCGGAAACGATGAGGTTGTCGCCGGGGGTGCGGATGGCCTGGTGGTGGCTGGAGTTGATGTAGAGGTGGCCGAGGTTTTCGTCTTCGGAATGGCCGTTGGTGTGGGCGTGCCTGGGAATGAGCGCGGCGAGCCGGGTGCCTGGGGTGACGTCAACGGCGTGGGCTTCGAGGAGTGTGCGGCCGGGGGCGTGATCGATCTCCATACCGACCTGTGTGGGGATGTCCTGAATCAGGGTGCCGTTGCACCAGGTGTTGAGGGCCTGCGCGCCCTGGCAGATGGCGAGGATGGGCTTGTGCAGGTTGAATGCGTCCTGAAGAAGGAGCTCGTCTACGGCGGCGCGAGCGGGATCTGGATCGGCGGAGTGGGGATTGCGGGCCTCGCCGTACTTTTGCGGGTCGATGTCGGCGGGTGAGCCGGGGAGAAGGATGCCCTGGACGGTGGAGAGAATTTTCGCGACGCGCTGGGGTGATTCATGGAGCGGGATGGGGATAGGGGTCGCTCCGGCGGAGATGAGCGAGTGCAGGTACTGGGGCAGGGAGCGGAGGTTGTAGGCGCTGGAGTCCTTGACGGACTGCGGACTGGTTGGCTCAGGAATGGCGATGTGAACGGACATGTGTGCTCCCGGTGGGATTGTAGCGCCTGCGCGGGGATTCATGCAGCGTGTTCAAAATTCAGGCAATCGGATGGGTTTGAATCACAGTGTCCGAGTCGCCTATGATAGGTCCGCCACAGCCTTTGAGACTAGAAATTTCGCATCGGAGAATAGCTTTGCTAAAGCGGTTTGTCCTGCTCGCCGGAATACTTCTCGCGGCTGATTTGAATGCGGCAACACCGAACCCATACCCCAACGAAATAAGCGGGCTGAAATTCTATTTGCGATTTCTGGCTCCCCTGCGCACGGGTGTGTCAGATAAAAAGCAGGTGGTACAGGTTCTAGGCAGCGACCAAGGGTTGGATTTGAAGAAGTGGAAAATAGGCGCTCTTTATTCATGCGCTGAGGACGCCCTAACTTGCTCTGAAGGCCCCCGGAATGATCCTCTGAGCATCATCGAAATCACGCCGAAGCATCGGGTGTCTTTGCGCCGTTTCAAATTTCCTATGAAGTTCTCACACAGCAAAGGCGTTGTATCTGAGATCAACGTGGTATGCGACGTCTACACGGATGAATTCGGTCTTGAGTACTGGGTGCTTTCAGGTAATTTCCCGTCCTATCGAAAGGGTGACTTGCTGATGATCCGCTATGGCCCGAGTCATGCTGGTGAGAAAGGCTCCGAACAGAAATAGTGAATAATCTTGCGGCGGCACCGAAATCTTGTCCTACCTGCATTGTTGGCACTTAAGGAATTGTGGCTCAAACCGGCCTCCCACCAAAAATGACATTTGTTCTGTTGACACTCAATAAATTTGGTGGCTATACTCCGCGACGCTTAATAAATCGAATTAGTAAGTGCGCTGTAGGGCGGCTGACCAGGGTACGCGCGGGGGCTGCGCTTGAAGTAACGGTTCAACTTGAAGGAGAGACCACGATGTCTGGTTCTACTGGAAAGTACGCTCAGAACTCACGCAAGAATTGGTTCGCTGCGGTGCGCCTGGCGCTCGCTGCGGTAGTGCTGTTATCTGCCGGGCTGTTGCATGCGCAGACGGTGGCGACTTACAGCTGGGAGGATGGTACGGCGGATGGCTGGACTTCGTTCAATGGGGCCAGCGTGCCGGTGGCGACGAACGCGGCGGCGTTTGCGGGTTCTGAGAGCCTGCTGACGACGACCGGGGCGACGGGCCAGGGTGGGCCGTCGATTCTGGCCAGCTCCACACTGCAGGCCGGGGCGAAGTACACGATTACCGGGATGATCCGGCTTACGAGCGGAGAGGCCGCGACGAATGCCAACCTGACGATCAAGCGCTCGGACCCAAGCTGCTCGGGTGGGACGTGCTTTGACACGATCGGGACGTTCCAGGTGCCGGTGAACGACTCGGGCTGGGCCCAGGTTGGAGGCGCGTACACGGTGAGCGCCACGGAGACGGGGTTGACGCTGTATGCGCAGCTTGTGGGCGCGACTACGGCGCAGTCGTTCTATCTGGATGACGTGGTGATTACGCAGACGGCGCCGCCTCCGGGTGGGACGCCGGTGGCTTCATACACCTTTGCGGATGGGACGGATGGATGGATTCCGTTTGGGTCGCCGACGCTGACGGCGGGGAGTTCGCCGCTGGCTGATCCGGCGGGTAATTCGACGAGCTTGTTTGTTTCGAATCGCACGGCGAGTTTCATGGGACCGAGCTTGAATCTGTTGAGCGTGAATGGAGTGGTGGCAGGGGCGACGTACCAGGTGAGCGCCTATGTGCTGCTGGCCGCGGCGGACGCGACGAATCCGACGGCGACGATTTCAACGAAGACTACTGATTGCGCCGCGCCTTCGGGGACTTTTGGGAATATTGCGACTTCGGCGGCGCTGTCGAGCACGGCGTGGACGAAGGTGCAGGGGACGTTCAGCTTCAGCGATAATCCGGGCGCGCCTACGGGGTTGTTGCTGTATATCCAGTCGAGCAGCGCTACGGATTCTTTTTACGTGAGCGATGTGGTGATCGGCGAACTGTCTCCAGCGCCGTTGGACCCGAGCCAGCAGGACAACACGGGCATTTCGAGTACGTTCGAGGATGGCGGACTGGATGGATGGAGTTCGCGTACAGGCAGCTCAACGGTGGCGAACACGACCGCAGCAGCGCACGGCGGAACGCACAGCCTGCTGACGACCGGGCGCGTCGCCAACTACGACGGGCCGCAGATTGCGGTGACCAACAAGATGTACGCAGGTTCGCAATACAACCTGAGCGGCTGGGTCATGCTGCAGCCAGCGGATGGCACGAATCATGTGATCAACATGAGCCTGCAGTACTCGCTGAATGGGGCGACAAACTTCCCGAGCATTACCGCGTATCCGGGCGTGACGGTGCCAGCGGATGGACAGTGGCACCAGATCAGCGTGAACAACTTCTCGGTGCCGAGCGCGTATGATCCGGGGTCGGCGTTTGTGTATTTCCAGACGGTACCGTCGTCGGGCAACGATCTGGTGTCGTTTTATCTGGACGATTTCCAGTTGACCTATGTGCAGCCACCGATGATTCAGACGGGCATTGAGTCGATCTACAAGCGGTACCAGGATTTCTTCCCGGTGGGCGCGGAGATCGATACGACTGACCTGACGGGGCCTCATGCGCAACTGTTGACGATGCACTTCAACAGCATCGTGTCGGGCAACGACATGAAGTGGAGTTCGGTTGAGAATGCGAAGGGCGTCTTCAACTACACCAACGCCGATGCTGAAGTTGGCGTGGCTGAGTGCAACAACATGCTGGTGCGAGGCCACAACCTGCTGTGGGCAACGGGCGCGCAGACGCCTGCTTATGCGACTGGGGATGGAACGAACTCCGCGGCGAACCAGGCCGTGGTGACGGCGAATATTCAGGAGCATATTCAGAACGAAGTGCAGCACTTTGGCACCAAGGTGTATGCGTGGGATGTGGTGAATGAACCAATCGATCCTTCGCAAGCGGATTGCCTGGCGCATGGGCCGTTCTACAACGTGCTGGGCGCGAGTTATCTGGATGTGGCGTTTCAAGCGGCGAAGCAGTATGCGCCGCCGGGGACGAAGCTCTTCATCAACGACTACAGCACGACCGATCCTGCGAAGCTGGCTTGCCTGGTGAAGGTGGTTGGCGAACTGCGGGCGCGGGGCGTGCCGATCAATGCGATCGGACATGAGATGCATCACCAGATCAACTTCCCGACACCGGATTCAATGCAGAACGCGATCGAGACGGTGGCGCGGAAGTTCCCCGGCATCACGCAGCAAGTCACTGAGCTGGACATGAGCGTGTACAACGCCGGCGATGTGACTTCAAACTACGGCAACAGTGTTCCGCCGGGAGTGCTGGCGGAGCAGGGATGGCTGTACAAGAAGTACTTCGATGTCTTCCGCAGGGAGAAGGGCAAGTTGAATGCTGTGACTTTCTGGGGCATGGCGGATGACAATACGTGGCTGGATGGTTTCCCGGTGACGAGGACAGATTACCCGCTGCCCTTTGACATGGGATTGCAGGCGAAGCCCGCGTACTGGGGCATCATCGGCGAAGAGAAGATGCTGCCGGGATTTGGGCTGCGATTCTCGATTGATGGCGGGATCAGCGCGAAGGAGATGCGCGTCTTCAAGCTGACGGCATCGAACGGCGATGTTGGTCCGGCTTACAACACGCAGATCAGCGCGTTTACGCTGCGCCAGGTTCTGGGGCGGCGGTGCTCGCCGGTTGTGACTTCGTCCGGCTTGCCTGCGATGCTGGGCGATATTCCCACGGGCGGAACGGCGAGCGCGAGCTTCACGGTGAACTTTGCCGGATGCGATTCGCTGGCGGTATTTACGTTGAGCGCGCCGTGGAGTTCAGCTACTTACCATACCGGGACGTTCGAGTGGCTTGTGACTTATATCAAGCTGCCGGAGGGGCATGGGCGGTTCTGAAGGTTGTAGGCTGGGGGGAAGATCGCGTAACGCGATCTTCCCCATTTCACGCGTGGGACTTACCGATCACGCTTACTGATCAAAAGAGAAGACTCGCTTCCAGTCGTTCTTCATGCTGATCACAGTCCAGCCGTTCTTTTGTGCCTCGGTCATCAGCGCTTCGGAAAACGTGCCAACGTGCGAATCTGGAAGTCCGCCGGCCGGGCCATAGGCGTATTCGCGCTTAGCATCGTCGTGGTGGACGAGCATCATCAATCGCGCTCCTTCACCAGCTTGCGTCCACTCCAGCATCTGGGCATCGCCCGACTTCATATCGGTACTTCCCGAGTTGCCGAATGCAGCCTGGGGGCGCCTGCCGATGAAGAGGTTGATTCCGATTGCTTTGCCCGGACCATCGTCGATGAAAAAAGGCTTTGCCTCACGCATGAGCACCGGCTTGCCGCTTGAAATGTCATAGGTTGTCAAGCCGCTCGATCCGACTACCTGCTCCGGTGGAACTCCATACACCTTCTCGCTGTAAGCACGCACGAATTCGATGCCACCGCCTGTGACGATATACGTCTTGAAGTCGTTGGCGCGCAGATATTGCAACACCTCGAGCATGGGCTGATAGACCAGATCGGTATATGGCCGGTCGAAGCGCGGCGCTTTGGCCTTTGCGAGCCAATCCTTTACGAGCTGCTGAAATACTTCAGTGTTCATGCCTGCATGGGTCACGGCAACGATCTGCAACCAGTCGCCTTCTGTGAATTTGCCCATCGCCGCGTGGTCACGCGCAAGCACCGACTTGAACGGTTCCTTCTCTTTCCATTCAGGATGACTCGGCGCCATCTCGCCTATGCGCGCAAGCGCAAATGCGGCCTGTCCGTAAATAGGTTGTTCCGTCCAAAGGGTTCCGTCCTGGTCGAATGTGGCGATGCGGCTCGCTGGTTCAATGTACTTACTACTTGATTTGTCGGTAGTATCTCTCACAAAACCGAGGATCGCGGCCTTTGCCGGTCCCTCATTCCAGGATGGCAGAGGATCGCCCTGCGCCTGGCCGGCGGATGCCATTCCAAAACGGGTAGATAGGATAGCCAATGCACCCGTCGAAACAAACGCCCGACGACTTACATTGTTAATCGCTTTTTGCCCTGGACTGATTTTCATGGAACCCTCCAAATTGCCGTAACGGCAGGGCGAATGCATCAGGCATGCTTGCACGTTCCAGGCGGCCTGACACACTGCTAAATTTGCCAGTCGTTCGACGGAATATGCCTGTCGTCTGCCGCTTTTGCCGGGGTGAGCAAATCGCGACTATCTGGGGGATGGAGAGGCGGTATGCTTGCCTGCGGTTGAAGTTAGTGCCGACCAGGAGGAAGTATGAGCGAACAGAAGAAATGTGCCCATGTGGGTTGTTCATGTATTCCGGAGAAGGGCGAGAAGTATTGCAGCGCTCATTGCGAGTCAATGGCTACACAGGTTTCGGTGGTGTGCAAGTGCGGGCATGCGGGGTGTGCGGGGGCGGTTTAGAGAGGGATCGGGCCCACTTGCTCGAAATGTGAGACCCCTCGTTGGATGGTGTCGAGGCGAGGTTGGAGACAAGGCTAAAGCCTTGGTTTACCTCTTCGAGCTTAGAAGCAGATTCCCTGCGGGAATGAAGGAAAGACTTGTGTGAAAGCGCGTCTGGAGAGGGTGCTGAAAAGTCTCCTTTTGGGCCGTTAGGCTGGGAATACATCCGCAGGGGCTAAAGCCCTGTTTATTTGATTGCCTTTAGCGGCACGACTGAAGTCGTGCCCTTTCACAAAACTTCCGCCACGGGAGTTTTTTCAGCATCCTCTGAAGTCTTGCCCTACCTGTCTCGGTGTTATCAGGACAAACACGGGTCCTTCGCTTTGCTCAGGATGACAACAAGTGCAAAGACAGAAGCAGATTCCCTGCGGGAATGACAGCAAGAACAGCAAGAACAAGTGCGGTTGGGGTTCGTGCTGGCCCACCCTATGCCACAAAAACAAAGACGTGGCGAGGGTGGGGCACCCATTTTCTTGCTGGGTTGAGAGTGGTTAAAAGCAGATTCCCTTCGGGAATGACAGAAAGAAAAGCAAATACGCGGTCAACAAGTGTTTTTGGTCTGGGGTGGGGTTTGTGCTTGCCCATCCTTCACGACCACCCCGATGCGCGAGAAGGATGGGCATCCCAGTTTGCAGGAGCGCCTAGGCGGGCCACTTGGTCTGGCCGTTGTTGTGGTAGGCGAGGTTGGCGATGTGCCCGGCGCGAGCGGCTGCGATGCCGGCTTCAACGGGTGCATTTGGCTCTTTACGGGTGCGGACGCAGTCGAAGAAGTTGCGCATGTGGCTGATGGTGCCGTCGCCGGTGGAGTGTTCGACGAGGACGGGGTTCTGGTCGCTCTTGAGGCCTTCGCGGTAGATGGTGAGCCCGCTCCGGTTGACCTTAAGCGTGGCGTCGGTGCCGCGGAACTCGATGCCGCCGTCGTCGATGGATGAGGCCATCATACCTTCATAGACTACGTCGAAACCTTTCTGGTCTGAGCCTTTGGGTCCGGGGTAGCGAAGGGCTGCCTGCACGGTGTCAGGGCAATCCCAGTCGGTGAAGTGATATTTATCGCCGAGCATGAAGGCCTGAGTAGGCTGGTCGGATTGCATGGCCCATTGCACGATGTCGATCCAGTGCGTGAAGAGGTCGGTCATGGCTCCGCCGCCGAAGTTCCAGAACCATCGCCAGAGGTAGAGCTTCTGTTCGGTGAAGGGCTGATCGGGGGCGTTGCCGAGCCATTGCTTCCAGTCGAGGTCTTCCATGGAGACGTGATTACGCGCAGAGCCGGGGGCGGTGGAGCGCTGGTAGTTCTGCCACCAGTAGGTGCGGACCTGATAGACGCGGCCGAGGCTGCCGCCCTGAATCATGTCGACGGCATTGCGGAAGTGAGCCCAGCTGCGCTGCTGCATGCCGCACTGGAGAATCTGCTTGCTGGAGCGGACGGCTTTGAGGAGCGTGTCGCCTTCTTCGAGGGTGTGGGTGACGGGCTTCTCGAGGTAGACGTCTTTGCCTGCGGCGAGTGCTTCGACGGCGATCTTGACGTGCCAGTGGTCGGGTGTGGCGATGAAGACGGTGTCGATGTCTTTGTTGTCGAGGATGGGGCGGTAGTCGATGTGAGTGGTGGCGGATGTGGTGGCGAGGCTCACGGAGCGGCGCTGGACGGCGTCGCGGTGCGGCTTGTAGGGATCGCTGACGGCGATGATCTCGTGCGGGCCGGACTTTTCGGCGCAGTCGAGTAGTGTACCCATGCGCTGACCGGCGCCGATAACGCCTACGCGGAGGGTGTCGTTGGCGCCGAAGGCGCGGCTGGATGCGAGTGCCGTGATACCAGAGGCAATGAGAAAGCTACGGCGAGTGGAATCGTGAGCCATGGTTCTCCTGAGCTGCTTTGGACTGCCGACCATTATGCATGGCGCAGCAAGACAGGGGGAAGCACGGCTTTGCGTTTTCGAATGGGGCAGCTATGAGCTGACCGGAGGATGGGTGAAGTAACGGACACCAGACGGCCACGCGCCGTGGTGATTATCGAATCCGATGCGCACGTTTGTTTTGTTGTGGTTGTGCTGGCCGGCCATGATGATCTCCGGTCCGTTTTCTTCAAGGGCGTGGGCGGACTTGTCGGACGGGCGAACGATGGCGACGTGGCCGGGCTTGTGAGGGTTGGGGTTCTCGAAGATGACCATGACGAGATGGCCTTCGTTGGCGAGGTGCTGTGCCTTGTGCATGTCTGAGACTGGACGCCAGCCCTTCTGCTGGCCTTCGGCGGAGGGAAGCCATTTGGCCTGTGCGTTGGAGAGCAATTCCTGGCCGTGCTCCGGCGGACGGAGCAGGTAGACGCCGAGGCGTTTGAAGGCAGCTGCGGCAAAGGCGCTGCAGTGGGTGTGATTGCCGTGGCCTTCGTTACCGGGGCGGTCGGGCTTGCCGGTCTCCCAGTTGACGTGTTGGTCGGCGAGCCAGAGGGTTTCGACGTTCGTGCCATCGAAGAAGACGCCGAGGCGCTCTCCTGCTGGGGTGATGGCGCCGCAGCATGGGGGATGTTGGGCCTCGAGGGTGGCGGCGAGTGCTGTCATGGAACTGGCAAGCAGGAAGCTGCGGCGGGTGGGGTCGTACATGGGGACTCCTATGGGCTGCGAATGATTGTGCGCCATGGGAGCGGAGCGTGGCAGGATTTGTGCTTTCGTCCATTTTGTGTCCGGGTTGAGGGTGGTTAGAAGCAGATTCCCAGAGGGAATGACAGAAAGAAAAGCAAAACCACGGGTCCTTCGCTGCGCTCAGGATGACAACAAAAGCAGAGGCGGAAGCAGATTCCCTTCGGGAATGACAACAAGAAAAGCAAGAGCAAGAAGGACGGTGAAATTATCGCTTGACAGGATTTGTAGAGTGGATGTATTTTACCTCTAGGCTAATTAGCCGATTGGTGAATTACAAATGTCAGATCACCTCGATTCAACATTCTCGGCTCTTGCTGATCCGACGCGGCGGGCGATACTGGCGCGGCTTGCGCTGGGGGAGACCTCGGTGAAGGAGCTGTCTGAGCCATTTGCGATCAGCGCGCCTTCAATCACCAAACATCTGAAAGTGCTGGAACGTGCCGGGCTGATCTCGCGCGGCCGCGAGGCGCAGTGGAGGCCGTGCCGTCTGGAGGCCGCTCCGCTGCGTGAAGTGGCTGAGTGGGTGGAGCGATACCGGCGTAACTGGGAATACAGCCTGAACAAACTGGACCAGTACCTTGCTGAACTTGAGGCGCGGACGGAAACGAAATCGGAAGCCAAGCCTCAAACGAAATCCAAAACCAGAAACGACAAGAAGGAGATGAAGAAAGATGCTCACAAAAAGCAGCAGTGAAGTTATCGTGACTCTTCCGACGGATCGGGAGATTGTCTTTACCCGCGTTTACGAACGCTCGCGCCATCTGTTGTTCGACGCATGGACCAAGCCTGAGCATGTGAAGCAGTGGTATCACTGCGAGGGAGCGAGCATTCCGGTGTGCGAGATAGACCTGCGCGTGGGCGGCAAGTGGAATAGAACAACGATCATGCCGGATGGCAGCGAGCATCCGTTCAGCGGTGTCTTTCAGGAGATTGTGCTGGACCGCCTGCTGGTCTACAGCGAGCAGTACCATATGCCCCAATTCGGCAATCCGGAATGGGTGACGACGGTGAAGTTTGAAGACTGCGAGGAAGGAACGCGGCTGACTTACAAGCTGCTGCATGCGTCGCGCGAGGTGCGGGATGGGCATCTGAAGGCGGGTATGGAGCAGGGGACGACTCTGATACTGAACAAGCTGGATGAGTGCGCTGGGGAGATGGCGGCGGAGTAAGTTTTGATTGGTTGATTGTTTACGGGCTCAGCGTTTGTATCGAAGACGCTGGGCCTGTGTTGTGTTTGGGCTCGGCGAGTACGGGGGTTGTGATTTTCCCGTTCACGACCACCTGACGACGATGATCTGTCTTTGGGCAGAGAGCAAGGACAGACGCGGGTCCTTCGACTTCGCTACGCTTCGCTCAGGATGACTACAAAAGCAAAGACAGAAGCAGATTCCCTTTGGGAATGACAGAAAGAGAAACAACGGCAAGAGCAAGAGCAAGAGCAACAGCAAAAGCAAACGCAGGTCCTTCGACTTCGCTGCGCTTCGCTCAGGATGACAACAAAAGCAAAGACAGAAGCAGATTCCCTTTGGGAATGACAGCAAGAAAAGCAAAGGCACGGCTCGCTTCAGATGGCAACAACAGCTTCGTTCAGGAGGAAGTGGGTCGGGGGTGGAGACGGTAGAGGATGGTTTGTGCGGTGACTGTGCCGCAGAAGAGGAAACTGGCGGACATGCCGAGGATCAGGGATAGGTCGTGCTGGTAGAGGCCGTGGAGGATGCCTATGGCCTGCAGAATGTTGAAGCCGCCGAAGGTCACGAGTGAGACGCCTTCGGCGTTTTTCTTGCGCCAGAGAGCGATGGCCTGGGGGAGGAAGAGGAGGCCGTTGACTACCAGGCCTAGGCCGAAGAGGATGGCGATGAATTGCTGCATGGGCGGGCTTCTCCCGGAAATGTGATTGAGTGCATCGTACATGGGACCGGCGCGGGGTCAGCGATTCGGAAGTGCTTTGCGCTTGTGTGGGGGCGGGCGTAGGGTGGTTTCAATGCGGAGGGATGGATGCTGAAGCGGGTTGCTTTCAATGTGCGCTATGCGATGCGGCAGTTTATGCGGCATCGCGGGTTCGCGGTCACGGTGGTGCTCACGATTGCGCTGGGCGTGGGATTGAATACGGCGATGTTTTCGGTGATTCGCGCAGTGCTGCTGGAGCCGCTGGCGTATGGCGATCCGGACAGGCTGGTTGTGCTGACGCGTGGGGCTACCCCGATACGGTATGACGCGGCGCGAGCGGGGGCGAAGTCGTATGCGGCGCTGGGCGCTTATGGCGGCGAGGAGAGCGTTGCGTTTTCGGGGGACGGCGTGCCGCAGGTACTAAAGGGGGCACGGGTCTCGGCGAACTTTCTGGAGATTCTGAAGGTGCAGCCGGTGACGGGGCGCGGCTTTCAGCCGGATGAGGACAAGGAAGGCGCTCCGGCTGTGGCGATGATCAGCACACGGCTTTGGCAGCGGAGATTTGCGGGCAATCCGGCGGCTGTGGGGCGCGTGGTAACGCTGAGCGGCGTGGCGACGACGATTGTGGGCGTGCTGCCGGCGGGTTTCCGGTTTCCGCGTGAGGATCAGGATGTGTGGGTGCCGCGACCGGCGGAGTGGTCGGAGATCGACGCGATTTCCAGACCGATCAGTCCGATATTGACGATGTTTGGAAGACTGAAGCCGGACGTGACGTTGGAGCAGGCGCGCGCGGAGCTGAAAGTGCTGCAGGCCGCATACGCCGCGGAGCATCCGGCGATGCTGGATTCGGAGCCGCATCCGGCGCCGGATGTGCGCAGGATGAAGGACGACCTGGTTGAGGAGTCGGCGACGAAGCTGTGGATGCTCTTTGGAGCGGTAGGGCTGGTGCTGCTGCTTGTGTGCGCGAATGTGGCGAGTCTGCTGCTGGCGCGGGCTACGGCGCGTTCGCGTGAGTTTGCGGTGAGGGCGGCGATTGGCGGCGGGCGCGGGCAGATTGCGGGATTGCTGTTGACGGAGAGTCTGCTGCTGGCACTGATGGGCGGTGGATTGGGTGTTGTGCTGGCTGTGGCGAGTGTGCAGGTGCTGCGCGGTGTGACGGCGCTGGGTTTGCCGCGCATGGGCGATATTGCGATTGATGGGACGGTGCTGCTGTATGCGCTGGTTGTTTCGGTGGTGACGGGGCTGCTGTTTGGACTGGCTCCGCTGGTGGCTGCGGCGCGGCCTGACCTGGCGCAGGTGCTGAGGGGAAGCGGCGAGAGCGCAACGTCGGCGACGGGGCGGCAGGGATGGTTTGTGGTGCGGCCGCGGGGCGTGCTGGTGGTGGGGCAGGTGGCGATTTCGACGGTGCTGTTGATTGGCGCGGCTTTGCTGATTCAGAGCCTGGCGCGGGTGTATCGGGTCGATCCGGGATTTGAGGTGCCGCATTTGTTGACGATGGGGCTAGAACTGCCGGCGGCGCGATACGACTCGGAAGCAAAACGGACGGCGTTTTACAAGCAGCTTGTGGATGCATTGGATGGGCTGCCGGGGGTGGAGCATGCGGCGGTCACGCGGACGCTACCGATGACGGGGTGGGCAGGGATTCCGCTGGCGGTGGATGGGCGGCCGGAGATCAAGCTGAACAAGCGGCCGATCGCTGTGCTGGAGGAGGTTTCGCCGGGGTACTTTGCGACGATGAAGATCCGGTTGATGAGAGGGCGGGTGTTCACGGATCACGATGATGCGAATGCGCCGCCGGTGGCGATGATCAACGAGGCGGCGGCGCGAAAGCTGTGGCCGCAGTATCCCAATGGGGAGAATCCGGTAGGTGAGTATGTGCTGATTGGAGGGCATTCGAAGCCGACGCAGGTGGTAGGCGTGGTGAGCGATATTCGCGAGTCAGGGCTGGATGCGGAGGCGCGGCCGGGGGTTTATCGCGCGGCGTGGCAGAGGCCTTCAGAGGCGGCGATGGTGGCGGTGCGGACAGCAGGCGATCCGATGGCGATGGCGAATGCTGTGAGGGAACGGGTGCTGGCGCTCGATCCGGATCAGCCGGTTTCGAATATGGCTTCGATGGCGTCGCTGGTGGATGACTCGGAGGGAGAGCTGCGGACGATGATGACGCTGCTGGCGGTGTTTGCCGGGGCGGCCAGCGTGATTGCGGTGGTGGGGATGTATGGGGTGATTGCGTATTCGGTGGCGCAGCGGACGAAGGAGATGGGAATTCGGCGGGCGCTGGGAGCTGGGCGCGGGAATATTCTGCGGCTGGTGGCGGGACAGGGATTGCGGCTGGGGCTGGTGGGTGTGGTGCTGGGGATGGGCGGAGCTTATGCGCTGACCCGGCTGCTGGGGGCGATGTTGTTTGGGGTGAGTGCGCGCGATCCGTTTACGTTTGCGGGGATTGCGGGGCTGTTTGTGGCGGTGGCGCTGGCGGCTAGTTATCTGCCGGCGAGACGGGCGGCTGGGGTGGATCCTATGGAGAGTTTGCGGTTGTGAGATCAGAGAGCAGAGAGCAGAGATCAGGGGTCAGGGATCAGGGGTCAGAAAGGCAACAGCAAAAGCAACCGCAGGTCCTTCGACTTCGCTGCGCTCCGCTCAGGATGACAATAAAAACAAAGACGGAAGCGGATTCCCTTTGGGAATGACAGCAAGAAAAGCAAAGGCAACTGCGGGTCCTTGACAACAAGTGCTTTTGGGTCTGGGTTGGGTTTGTGCTTTCCCACCTTGGCCGCGATGAAACCGCGGCGAAGATGGGGCACCCATTTTCTTGCTGGATTGAGGTTGGAAAGAAGCAGATTCCCAGAGGGAATGACAGAAAGAAAAACAAAGGCAAGTGCGGGTCCCTCGCTTCTCCACCCAACGACGAAGACCTGTCGCTGGGAACCCGCTGTGCTCAGGATGATAGCAACGACTTAGGACTGTTTGAGGCTGGCCATGTCGATTACGAAGCGGTATCTTACGTCGCCTTTTAAGAGGCGGTCGTAGGCTTCGTTGATTTGCTGGATGGGGATGAGTTCGATGTCGCTGGTGATGTTGTTGCGGCCGCAGAAGTCGAGCATCTCCTGGGTTTCTGCGATGCCGCCGATGGCTGAGCCGCTGATGCTTTTGCGTCCGAAGATGAGGCCGAAAGCGGCGACGGGGAATGGCTCGTCCGGGGCTCCAACGAGGACCAGGTGGCCGTCGACCTTGATGAGGTTCAGGTAGGCCATGACGTCGTGAGGGGCAGAGACGCAGTCGAGGATGAAGTCAAAGCTGCCGGCGTGCTTCTGTATTTCGTCGGCGTTTTTGGAGATGACGACTTCGTCGGCGCCGAGGCGCTTGCCGTCTGCGACCTTGCTCTCTGAGGTGGTGAACAGGACGGTGTGTGCTCCGAGAGCGTGCGCGAACTTGACGCCCATGTGGCCGAGTCCGCCGAGTCCTACGATGCCGACTTTCTTGCCTGGGCCTACGTTCCAGTGGTGCAGCGGCGAATAGGTGGTGATGCCGGCGCAGAGCAGAGGCGCGACGGCGGCGGGGTCGAGGTTGGAGGGGACGCGGAGAACGAAGGATTCATCGACGACGATGGAGTCGGAGTAGCCGCCGTAGGTGACTTTGCCGGTGTGCTTGTCGGGGGCGTTGTAGGTGAGGGTGCAGCCCTTTTCGCAGAAGACTTCGAGGCCGCGTTTACATTGCGTGCATTCAAGACACGAGTCAACGAGGCAGCCTACGGCTACCATGTCGCCGGGCTTGAATTTGGTGACAGCGGAGCCGACGGAGGTGACGCGGCCGACGATTTCATGGCCGGGGACGCAGGGGTAGACGGTGGGCATGACGCTCTGCCACTCGTTGCGGGCCTGGTGGAGGTCGGAGTGACAGACGCCGCAGAAGAGGATTTCAAAGGCTACGTCCCGGTCGGTGGGGGTGCGGCGTTCGATGGCCAGAGGGGCGAGCGGGGAAGAGGCGGACTGGGCCGCGTAGGATTTCGCGGAGGTGGACATGAATGAAATCTCCTTGAATCGAGCAGATGGCGATTAGATGAAAGTGCGGATGGGAATGGATTCTTTGATTGCGGGGTGCATCGCGGATTGCGGTAAGGCTCTGGGCCATTGAGGGCCCTCGTCTTTTGGGTATTTGGTCGGGGTTGGTGGCAAGGCTAAAGAGGATTCTGAAAATTCTCCTTTTGGGCCGAGGCTGGGAACGCATCCCGCAGGGGCTAAAGCCCTGTTTATTTGATTGCCTTTAGCGGCACGACTGAAGTCGTGCCCTTTCACAAAACTTCCGCCACGGGAGTTTTTCAGCATCCTCTGAAGCCTTGCCCTACCTGATGAGAAGCAGATCCTTCGCTTTGCTCAGGATGACAACAAGTACAAGAACCACAGCAGATTCCCTGCGGAAATGACAGCAAGAAAAGCAAAGGCAAATGCGGGTTCTTCGCTTCTCCACCCCGGTTTGCTCAGGATGACAACAAGTACAAAGACAGAAGCAGATTCCCGAAGGGAATGACAGAAAGAAAAGCAAAGACCCCGGTGCGCTCGGGATGACAACTTCGTTGGGGTGGATTCAGAAGGCGGTTTCGTCGACGAGGGTTACCTGGCTGTAGCTGTCATCGAGTGCGCCGTCGGTGATGGTGAGGTTGCTGGGTTGGTAGGTGAGCGCGTACTGCACGCGGATGGCTACGCTGTTGGAGATCTTTGAGCCGGGGGGAATGGGGCGCCAGTAGGGCGGGCCGTCCTGGGGTTTCCATGACGGGTTGATGGCGTCGAGTGCGAATTTGGCGGGCAGGGTCTGGTAGCTGGCGAGGAAGGCGGGGTCGAATTCGAGGCCGTTCGCCCTCGCCTTGGAAACCATGTATCCCAGGGTGATGTCGCAGAGGCGGGTACCGGCGTCGACAGGGCCGCCTTGCTGGCGTCCGCCGCCGATGTCGCCGTGGCAGCCGGAGAACCAGACCTGTTCGATGGTCTGGCCGGGAAGGGGCGGGTTGGGTTCGTTCCAGAGGGTGACGGGGAACTGAGCGCGGTTCTCATCGATGCCGAGGCAGTGGCAGGCATTCTCGACGCCGGGATGGAGGTTGAGATCGAGGAAGCCATATAGCTTCTGGTCGACTGCGCCGACGAGGGCGGGGATGCCGAGGGAACCTACTGTGTCCCAGCAGCCGATCATCCTGATGGTGGGCTGGACGAGGCCGCAGGGGCCGAGTTCGGCGAGGAGGGCTGCGCGGTTGACGGGGTCGCGATAGGCGGCGAAGGTCTTGGCGACGCAATCGTCAGTAAAGGAGCCGGAAGGCAGGCCGCAGTTGGCGATCATGCCGGCGAGGGAGCGGGCCGTGTATGCTCCGCGACTGAAGCCGAAGAGATAGATCTCATCCCCGGGTTCGTAGACGTGAGCAATCTTGGTGTAGGGGTCGGTGATGGTTTCGTTGAAGCCCGCGGCGATGGCTCCGCCGATGATGCGTGCGAGGCCGGTGGCGTCTGCGCCTACGCCATCGTCATAGAAGGTCATCTGTTCAGAGGTGACGAGGAGGCCCTTATAGAACTTGTAGACATTGGTGCCACTGAGGGGGACCTGCCAAGTGCCGTCGCAGCAGAAGACGATTCGTTTGGGCATTGAACGCTCCACAAGAGAAGGGACGTTTGTACGATACTCCAGCGCGGTGCGGATGGCGATGAGAATCTATCGCTTGACGCGGTGCACCCTGCGGCAGGAGGCTTGTTGTTCACGCGGTTAGGAGGGAAAGATGAACGCTTCCGGGATACCTGCGCAGCAGATCAATATGCTCGAGTTGAAGAAGTCGATGCGGGCCATGTGGATGGCCGGAGACTTTGGTGTGGTGGCGAAGACTGTTGTCGACGCAGAAGAGGAGTTTGTGAAAGGACTCCCCATCAAGGCGGGCATGCGTGTACTGGATGTGGCCTGCGGAACGGGGAATACGGCGATTCCGATGGCGCGGATGGGCGCGGTGGTTACGGGCGTGGATATTGCCACGAACCTGGTAGAGCAGGCTCGCGAGCGTGCGGCGGCAGAGGGCGTGGTGGCTACGTTTGATGAGGGCGATGCCGAGCAACTGCCGTATGCAAAAGAGTCGTTCGATGCGGTGGTGACTATCTTTGGGGCGATGTTTGCACCGCGCTACAAGCTGGTGGCCGCAGAGATGGCGCGGGTGTTGAAGCCGGGTGGGCTGCTGGCGATGGGGAACTGGAATCCGGCGAGTTTTACAGGGGCGATGTTTCGGGTAACGAGCAAACATGTGCCACCACCACCGGGGATTACTCCACCGATTCTGTGGGGCGATGAGGCAGCGGTGCGAGAGCGGCTGGAGCCTTATTTCACGGATATCAAGATGGAGGTGGTGCCGATCGATTTTGATTTGCCTACGAACGCTGCGGGCGCGGTGGAATTTTTCCGGACGTATTTCGGGCCGACACAGATGGCGTTTAACCGGCTGGATGAGGCAGGGCAGGCAGCGATGAGAGCCGACCTTGAGACGCTGTGGGCAGGAGCGAATGTGGCTGAGGATCTCGAGAAGCAGACGCTGGTGCGCAATGAGTATCTGAAGGTTACGGCGGTACGGAGCTAGAGAATTCGAACGCTTAAAGCAAGATTTTCCTGCGAAACATTTCTGCCGCTCATTCGTTGATTGAAAGGGAGCGGATTGCGTGGAGGTAATCGAGCATGAGGCTCTTTTTCGGGAGACCAAGTGTGCGATATTTTCTTGCGACAGTCATGGTGTGCGCCACTTTTGTGTTGGTCTGCAGGGAGCGCGCTGCTGCGCAGGAGTTTCCACCGCCGGGGAAGATGATCGACATCGGCGGCCGCAAGCTACATCTGAATTGCTCCGGTAAGGGAAGCCCCACTGTGATTCTGGTGGCGGGCGGCGGGGCGTTTTCAATTGACTGGGCTCTCGTGCAGCCGCGTGTTGCGGAGACGACGCGCGTCTGCTCCTATGACCGCGCCGGGCTAGCGTGGAGCGATGTGGGACCTGCGGATGAGACGGTAGAGCAAACTGTTTCCGATCTGCATACGCTTTTGAGCAAGGCGGGAGAAAGCGGTCCATTCGTGCTGGTTGGGGCGTCGGTAGGTGGGATATATATTCAGGCTTACCAACGCACTTATCCCGATCAGATTGCCGCGTTGGTGTTTACAAACAGCAGCAACCGCATTGGCAGGCTCGTGAACGGCAAGGCCGCGCTGATCTGGGATATGACGGAGGATCAGATACGGTCCGCGTTTCCGTTGTCCGCGTCGGATAAGGGACCGGCGCCAACGAGTGAGGATGATCCGTTTGACAGGCTGCCGCAGAACCTGAGGACGGTTCGATTGTGGCTGGAAACGAAGCTCTGGCAGAGATGGGAGCCTACGAAGGAGAGCCCCGAGTCGACTCTGTCTTGGCGGAAGGAACTCCTCACAGAGTTCGGGGAGACTGATACGAAGGAGCATCCGATGGGCAAGCTTCCTGTTGTCGTCCTGTCGAGCGAGCCTGCTGCCAGTGTTTCGGCTGGACATTCTCATGATGCCGCCGCGGCAAGGCTTGATTTTCTGAGCTCCAATACTGCGCACATCACGGCGGCTGGGAGCGGGCACGAGATTCATCTTTATCAGCCCGAGGCTGTGGTGAATGCGATTGTGCGAGCGGCAGGTGCGGTTCGGAGTGGGAGTCAGTTATCGCATCGTTAACTGTGCTCGCAGTGAAGACGGAAGTACGTATGCTGCGACAGGCCTACCGAGATTCGTCTTGACAAGCGGGGCAGGTGGGGTTTCCCATGCCGGAATGCGAAGCACGTTGAAGTCCTCTGCGGGGAATGTGTGTTTGGACTCGCGCCGGGATGCGCATGGACGAATACGAACCGGGATACGAGCCGGGGCGGTGGTGGTGCTTACGGCTCTTGGGCTGCTGGCCTGCGGGTGCGTGCAGGAGGAGGCCAAGCATGCCACGGCGCTGTCGGCAGCGACCGCTCCTGTGGTGGACGAGGCAACGGCGGCGTACGAGTCGGTTAACACAATTCACGATATGCAGCTGCAGTACGTCGCTACAACTGCGTTCGACAAGACAGACCCTGTCTACAACCCGAAGAATGCGCAGCCGTTTCTGAGTGAGAGCCAGATCGATATACGGCTGGCGGTGTTGAAGGGCCTGCAGGCTTATGTGAAGGACCTGGTGGATGTCACGGGCGGAGTTGAGTCGAAGGAGCTGGATACGGCTTCAACGTCGCTGGGGAAAAGCCTGGCCGGACTGGGGAATGCGTTTCTGCCGGCGAGTTCGAGTTCGCAGACGGCCACTATCACGACGGATGGCAGTACGGTGACGCAGACGGTCGTGTCGCCTGCAGCCCCGATTACGCAGGGCGAGCAAAACTTAATCAGTACGGCGATTAATGGGCTTGGGCAGTTTCTGGCGTACAAGAAGATGAAGTCAGAGTTGCCTGCGACGGTGGAGGGAATGGACCCTCAGATCGAGAACCTGTGCAAACTGCTGGCCAAGGAGATTGACATACTCATCAGCCAAGAGACTCTGGACTACGATACTGTGATTGATGCGCAGACGCTTTTTCTTCGAACGACCAAGCTCGATGCGCAGGTGCGGCGCGAACAGATCATGAAGCTGCCGGAGCTGGCAAGGCAGGAGAAGGATGCGATCGAACGGCTGAAGCACCTGAAGGGTGAGCTGATGAATCTGGAGCTGACCCACCACGCTTTTGCTGCCGAACTGCAGCACAATAATCCGTCTTCATTGAAGAGCAGCATCGGGAGTCTGGCCGCTGCGGGAAGCAACCTGGGCAAGTACTATCATTCGCTTCCTGCGACCGCACAGTAAGGATCTCGTTCAATCCACACTTGGGAAGTTTTCAGGACTCTCGGACGGGTATGGTCTTATGGAGTCCCTTTAGAGGAGGGATGTTGTGAGCACGACGACAACAAATCCGGGTGGAACAGGGACGCCCACATTTCCGCTGCCGCCCGATGTGCGCACGGCGTATGAGGATACCTACGCCAAGTTACAAACGGCGATCGAGAGCTCTGCCGATCCAGTACTGCTGACGCTTCTGAACGACTCGCGGATGGCGATCGCGGATGTGATTACGGCGGACAATCAGTACAGGATTTCGCAGGATGATGCGTCGTTTGCGGCGCTCAATAAGAAGTTCACTGCGGCCAATGATTCCTTGAAGACGTTGCAGGCCCAGATGGAGGGCATCGCGAAGAAAGTTGGCGCTGTGGCCAGTGCGCTGGCGGCGGTGAATAAGCTGGTATCGCTGGTGCCGCACGTGTAACAGGGCTGCATGGCTTATCTGCCATGCATGTGATTCAACGCCATAGTTCATGCAGGAACTGAGGTTCCTGCCTACCTCTGAAGCCTTTCTCCACGACATAAGACTCTCCGCGACAAAAAGGCGCGACCCGTGCAGAGATGCGGGCCGCGCCTTTTGTGTGAGTGGAGGGGACTATGCGCCGCCTTCGAGGACTTTGGGGACGTCGATGCCGAGAGCGGTGGCGAGGTCGTGCTGGTGGTTCTGCTCCTGAGTGACGATCTGGCGGAGCAACTCGGCGAGCGCGTAGTGGCCGAGGGACTCGGCTTGCTTGATGCGCTGGCGGTAGTTCTTGATGGTCTCGGTTTCGTTGTCGAGGTCGAAGCGGAGCATGTCTTCAGGCTTCTTTGAGAGCTTGACCGGCTTGGGGGTGGCGGTTGGATCTCCGCCGAGGTAGTCGATCTGGTCGGCGAGGATCATCGCGTGCGCGAGCTCTTCGCTGGCGTGGACCTTGAGTTCAGCAGCGATGTTCATCCACTGCGCGCCGGAGAGGACATTGCTGTAGACGGTGTAGGCGATGATGGCCTGGTATTCGCGGGCGAGGTCTTCGTTGAGGGCGTCGATGAGTTCCTTGACGGTGATCAGGGCATTGCTGCCGGAGGCTTTTGAGCCATTCTGCTTTTTCACTTTTGCCATCTTTGTTCCTTCTCTTTCTAACGGTTACCGTTTCATTCAGGTGGTCAATTTGTACAGACAGCGGTTGGATGCTTTGGATTGAGTACAGGATGGATGTTAGCTCAGAAAGTGCGGCTTGAAGGGGTAAGGAATGACGATAAGAAAAACTGGGCGTTGAGGTGGTGAACCGTCAGGTTTTGAGACGGGGGAAGGCTGTGATGCGCAGTTTGGCGGCGGCGTAAGGGATCAGGGTGATGGTTTCTGGGGGTTCGGTGGTGATGACGGGGCTTTGTGGGAGCGGGTTGGCTACGCCGTCTTCTGCGCGCCAGTCGGGGAGCTTGCGGGCTTTTGCGTGAAGCTTGATGGGGGTGTGGGTTGCGCTGAAGGGCTTCTCGGAGAGTTCGGCTGCAGTCGTGGTTATGTCGGCGGTGGTGTCGAGCGCGTAGTTCCAGGGGGTGGTGGGGTATATCTGCCAGTCGGCTGTCATGCCGCGATCGCGGAGCTTAACCCAGTCTTCGCCGATGGCGAAGGAGAAGACGAGAGGGCCTCGTTCGACTGCGACGGAGTTGTGGAACCAGGTGGAGAGGCGCGGCTGCATGGGGAGGTTGATTTCGACGCGGTCGCCGGATTTCCACGTTCGCTGAATACGGGCGAACGTGCCGGGACTGGGGGCGGGCTGGGCCTCTCCGTTGATGTGGAGGGTTGCGCCGGCGACCCAGGCGGGAATGCGCAGTTTCAGCGGGAAGCTGAGGGGCGATGCGGGGTTGACGGCGATGCGGATGGCTCCGTGGAAGGGATAGCCGGTTTCTTCGACGATGTGGACTCGGGTGCCGCGGATGAGGGTGTTGGTTTCGCAGGGAGCGTAGGCGGTGGCGGCGAGGCCCTCGTCTTCGCGATCGCTGTGCGGTGAGAGCATCCAGAGGCTGGCGGCAAACTTTGGCCAGCCCTGATGGAAGTTGGCGGTGCAGCAACCGAAGTTGGGTTCAAGGCCGAAGAGATTGGATTCAGGGCCGTCGGTGGTCCAGGGTTTGCGGTGGACGCTGCACTCGACCTGATTGGGCTGCTGGTTGTACTGGTGGGACCACATGTCGTCGGAGATGGTGCCGGGGAGGGCGTTGAAGGCGAGGCGTTCGAGGCGGTCGCCGAGCGCGGGGTCGCCGAGGATGGCAAGGGATTGCTCGAGGGAGAACATGGACTCGACTACGGTGCAGAGCTCGGAGCCCTGGGAGGGGTTGAGGCCAGCGAGATGTTCGTCGCAGGAGAAGATACCGTTGGGGAGGCCGTGGTATTTGTCCAGTTCAGAGAGCATCTGGAAGACGGCGCGGCGGTCTGAGGGGCTGCCGGTGAGGATAGACCAGACGGGGCCGGTCTTGATGGCCTGGCCGTTGTTGACGCCGTGCGTGGAAAGGGCGAGGTCTTTGAGGCCCTGGCCTTCTTCGAGCTTGATGTATTCGGCGGTGATGCGGTCTTTGTATTTGAAGTCGGCGAAGTGGGCGATCCAGTCGTAGCCCTGCGAGTGCAGGAGGCGGACGAGGTTGAGGAGGGTTGAGTCGCCGGTGCGGTCGTAGAGCCAGAGGACGCTGAGGGCGTTGTCCTCCCAGCGGAATTTGCCCCAGTCGCGCAGGGGACGTTTGGGCAGCTCGGCGAGCTGGTAGCTGAAGTAGCGCTGCATGAGCGGGAGGACGCGGGGATCGGCGGTGGCTTCGTGGTGCTGGGTGAGGACTTTGAGGGCGACCATTCGTGGCCACCAGTCGTCGTTGGAGGTGGGGCCGAAGTTGCCGTTGGCGGCCTGGCTGTTGAGGGTCCAGTCGAGGTACTTCTGAGCTTTGGCTTTGAGGCGCGGGTCGTCGAGGAGGTGGGCGAGGGGAACAAGGCCGTCGAGGAAGTAGGGACCGCGTTCCCAGGATTCTCCTGTGCCGCCGAGCCAGCCGCTGTTGGGGCCTACGTCGGGCCAGGTTTCGTCGAGGTGGCCTCCGAGGCCGTCGGCCTGGAGTTGCAACTGGGCGCGGAGCCAGCCGGAGGGGCGGATTGCGCCGAGGGGCAATGGGTAGAAGGCGTTGGGGGCGAGCGGGGCTCGGTGCTGGACGGCGGTTGAAGGTGGCGCGTCCGCTGTGGCGGAGAGGAGTGGAGTGGCGGGAAGAGCGGAGACGATGCCGACCGAGCTTATCTGCTTGAGGAATTGGCGGCGGGTGGCTGAGGTTGGCAACGGCTTCTCCTGCGAGGCGCTGCTGATTATCGTATCCGCAGATTGCAGGATTTGATTTTGGGTGTTTGCGTTTTCGTATTTTATTCGCCTATACTTCGTGTCCATGGAGCGAATTTCTCCCAAGCAGATGAGCGCGGCGGCTTTGCGACGGGAGTTGAGCGCCCGGAATCAGAAGCGCGGGCAGGTTCATCCGCATGAGGCGACTTATGGGTCGGTGCCGAGTGTTGTTTTTCATGAGCATGAGTGTGGTCATGGCAACTTTCTGAGCGCGTCGTATCGGGCGATTGTGGCAGAGCCGGCCTGGGCGGCGCGGCTTGGCAAGAGTTATTGCGCGGACAGCCGGGTTCCGCGGCGATGGGATCGAAATAGGCACGAGCTGGATTGCGCGAACAGTTCGGATGCGCTGCTGATGAATATCTTTTGTTATCCGGGGGTGCTGGAGGATTGGCCGCTTTGCGGGCTGCTGGGGGTTGATCGGGGCGTCCGGCCGGTGTTTGGGTATAAGCCTTGCATGCCGCTGGGGATGGGGCGCGGGAAGCGGATGCTGGTGGATCGGACTGAGGTGGATATGCTGCTTGGCTCGCTGCTGGTGGAGGCGAAGCTGACCGAGGGGTCGTTTCAGAGGGCGCCGCTGGAGCGGGTGATGCGGTATCCGGGGCTGAGTGAGGTGTTTTGTGTGGAGGAGCTGCCGATGGCGGGTGTGAGTGTTGATTCGTATCAGCTGGTGCGCGGGGTGATGGCTGCGAATTATGAAGGGCGAGGGTTTGCGGTGTTCTGCGATGCACGGCGTGGGGATCTGGTGGAGAGGTGGTTTCGGGTGATGCGGGCTGTGCGGGATTGCGAGTTGCGCAGCCGGCTGGCGCTGGTTACGTGGCAGGAGATAGCGGGAGTTATGCCGGGGGCCGTGCGGGAGTTTCTTTCAGAGAAGTATGGGATTGCGGGGTGAGGTAGCGAATGCCAGGGCTGAAGCCCTGGCCTACCTAAGACGCTGGTCCATCAAGAAGTGGCGAGAGACAACGGGCTAAATGATGAGGCCGGTGCGGAGACCTTGGTGGTCTGCTATGCCCCAGGCCATGCCGGGGGTGTTGTGGGCGAGGCCGAACTGGCCGTCGGGGCCGAGGAGGATTATGCCTCCGTGGCCGCCGAGGCGGGTGAAGAGATAGCTGATGGCCTGCTGGGCGGCTAACTCGGGGATAACTCCCTGGGCGACGCGGTCGGTGGCCCACTTACCCAGGACTAACTTCATGATGGGCTCGCCCCAGCCGGTGAGCGAGACGGCTGCGCTGTGGTTGTCGGCGTAGCAGCCGCAGCCGATCAGGGAGCTGTCGCCGACGCGGCTGGGGGTTTTGTTGAGGGTGCCTCCGGTGCTGGTGCCTGCGGCGAGGTTGCCGTTGGTGTCGAGGGCGACGGCGCCAACGGTGTCGTGGGAATCGAAAGTCTGAGGCGGTTGGACTGCCTCAGAGCTCGGGGCCATCGAGGCCCCTTGTTGGTTCGAATTTGAGGTCGGGTTGGTGCCCGGGCTAAAGCCCGGGCCTACCTCTGAAACCGCGGTTGTGAGCGGGTGTGCGGTTTCGGGGCTTTTGTCGTCTCTCCACCCCTCGAACGAAGACCTGTTCGAGGGGACCCCGGGCTCTTCGGGGCCGCTGAAGGTGGTGTCGGCCAGGCCCTGGGCGAGGCGGGACCTGGCTTCTTCGAGGCGGAGCTTTTCGCGATCGAGGACTAACTCGGAGTTATCGATGAGGGGCATGCCGTGGCTGGCGGCGAAGTTTTCTGCGCCGGGACCCACGAGGTAGACGTGGGGGCTTTTGTCGAGCACGAGGCGGGCGGCCTGGATGGGGTTGCGGAGGCGCTCGACGCAGGCTACTCCGCCGGCGCGGAGGGTGGCTCCGTCCATGAGGAGGGCGTCGAGCTGGACTTTGCCCTCTGAGGTGAGGAAGCTACCGCGACCGGCGTCAAAGGTTGGGTCGTCTTCGAGGATGGTTACGGCTGCTTCAACGGCGTCGGTGGCGCTGCCGCCGGAGGTGAGGATCTTGTAGCCGGTTTCGAGGGCGCGGGCTACGCCCCGCTCGTGGTCTTCGGCCATCTCGGGTGGGATGGCCCAGGCGCCGCCGTGGACGAGGAGGGTTGGAAATCGGGTGAGGGCCGACATGGTCAGCGATCAGGGTACAGCTTTTCAGAGCCGCTCGCTACATGAGGTGAAGCGAGGCGATCAGATGCGGCATCGAATGATGGTTGGTTCATGAAGGAGAATTGTGGCGGATTCGGATGGCTGGTTTCGGATGTGGTGGGAGCGGCTTGGGGTGCTGGGGCGGACGGCGCGGCTGTTCTGGAAGTTTACGTTTGACAAGCCGCAGGGAACGCGGCCGGGCGGGCGGGTTCCTGTGGACGCGGTAACTCGCGAGGGGCTGCTTGCGGCGCCGGACCGGACGCTGTGGCGACTGGGACACTCGACGGTGTTGATGAAGTTGAGAGGCGGGTTCTGGTTGACGGACCCCGTCTTTGCGGAGAGGGCTTCTCCGGTTTGGTTTGCGGGGCCGAAACGGTTTCATAAGCCGCCGATCTCGATCAAGGAGCTGCCGGAGATCAAGGCGGTGGTGATTTCGCACGACCACTACGATCATCTGGACAAGAAGGCGATACGGAAGCTGGCGAAGAAGACGGAGTGGTTTATTGTGCCGCTTGGCGTGGGCGCGATGCTGGTGGAGTGGGGCGTGGATCGCGCGAAGGTGCGTGAGCTGGAGTGGTGGGACGAGACCCAGGTGGATGGGGTACGGCTGGTGTCGACTCCGACTCAGCATTTTTCAGGGCGAAGCATCTGGCATCGCAATGAGACTTTGTTCTGCTCCTGGGTGGTGATTGACGGCGATCTGCGGGTCTTCTATGGGGCGGACTCGGGGTATTTCGAGGGCTTCAAGAGGATCGGCGAGCGGTTTGGGCCGTTTGATGTGACGCTTATGGAGAACGGCGCTTATAACGTCAACTGGCCTCTGATTCATATGCAGCCGGCGGAGACGGTGCAGGCTCACAGGGATGTGCGGGGCGAGTGGATGGTGCCCATTCACAATGGCACGTTTGACCTGGCGATGCATGGGTGGACTGAGCCGATGGAGCGTGTACAGGAGTTGGCGGCGAAGCATGGTGTTCGGGTGTGCACACCGAGATTTGGCGAGGCGGTGCGGCTCAATGATATGGGCGCGGGGAGTTGCTGGTGGCGGGGTGTGGGCGTGACCAGCAGCGAGTTAGCGGGCATGTCACGCCATGGCGAGTTGGCAAGTTAGCTGACAGGACATTAGCGTGGTGGTCTGCGCCAGGGGGTTCGGACAGTGTAGGCAGGGGTGGCAGTGGGCGAGTCGCGGGTGACTGAGAGAAGCTTGCGGCGCAGAAGCCATCCGATGGCGGATTGCGCAGAGCTTTTGGAGATGCCTACGGACTCGGCCAGCTGCTGATAGCTGATTTCAACCGGGGCGCGATGTTGCGACTGCTGCGCGGAAAGCCAGAGATAGACGAGGAAACTGGCGGGGCGACGATCGTGGCCTACGAGGTCGCGCATCAGGGTGTCTATCACGTAATCGTCGGCGGGAATCATCGCTATATTGTTAAATACTATAGTAACTACTGGTAGATTGCGCCTGATTTGTTATCCGGCATATGCTCCGTGTTCATGGAGGGCGGACGATGATTCGCGGAATCAAGTTTGTGGGTGTTCCTGTAAGCGACCAGGATGTGGCGCTGGAGTTTTATACGAAAGCGCTGGGATTCAAGGTGGTGACCGATCAGCCTTTTTCGGAGAAACAACGGTGGATCGAGGTGATGATTCCAGGGGCGGAGTCGGGGCTGGCGCTGTTTACGCCGGATGGGCATGAGGATCGGATTGGCTCGTTTCAGTCGATTTCATTCTGGTGCGAGGACGTGTTTGCAACGGCGAAGGGAATGAAGGAGCGAAGCGTGGTGTTTACGCAGGAGCCGAAGACGGAGTCGTGGGGATCGGCGGGGATTTTCAAGGATCCGGATGGGAACCAGTTTGTGCTTTCGAGCAAGGATAAGCACAGGTAGGTGACCGAGAAGCATGTTTGATGTGGGCGTTGCCTGAAGCAAGCCTCCGGGCCTAAAGGCCCTATTGGCACAAGGTTTATGCGGGGACTGAAGTCCCCGCCTCCCTCCCTAAAGACTTTGTTAAAGGGCTGGGACCGTTGACGCGGTCCGTCTGGTACCACAACGCGCGATCTGGGGATGCAAGGTCATGACTTCGAGTTTGTTATCTATTCACTGTCAATCGGCTAGAACTGGTCCGGTAACACGAGCAGATTCGATGAGACCAGGTCTTCTGTGAGGCGGTCGATTGCCTGAGGAAGCTTGGTGCAGAGTGAACGCCTGCTTACGCGAAGGAAGACTGCGGCTTCGACGTAGGTGTACTCCTGAAGGATGACGCGGGAGATGAGCTCCCGGTCGAGGGTAGAGAGCCGATTGAGGCAGCGCTCTACATCGAGGACGAAGATGAGGGCGTCTTCAAAGGTGCGGACGCGACGGCTGGAGACCCAGCCGCGCCCGACCGACTCTTCGAGGAGATTGGGGGTGCGCCCGACCTGGAGCGATGCGTAGAGATAGCGCCGCAACAGGTTCTCAGTGTGCTTGCGGTAGAACGCCCAGGTTATGACGGGCTCTGTTGCCGCAGGCTCGGGTTGCGGCTGCGATTTGGGCAGCCGGCGTTGGATGTGGTTTACCGCCGAAGCCATAAGGCGCGGCTGAGGGGCAGACGCTGCGGCCCACAGAAGGGGAAGCTGGAGGACGGCGCTCAATAGGCACCCCCGGTGAAGCCCGATGATGAGACGGCAAAGACTGTGGGGAGAATTGTCCTCTTCGGTCTTCCCCTTCGTTTGCGGTTTTCCGACGCAGGAAACTCCCGAAAGCGTTCATGGCACGGTGAGCAATAAACACCGGCGTCAGACTGGGCACGATACCAGAGGCAACCGCAACCTTCGCAAACTTTCAAATTTACGCGCAAATCCATGACTTTCTCTCCCGAATGATCGGTTCTCCTGCGGCCGGATCGGATTCCGTGGATGGACGCAGGGTAGTGAGGAAGGCTGACAACCGCGCCAGGTTCTGATGCCGGGCTGGGGGAGGATGTCCTGCTTCTCTCGATGTTTGGTGATGCTCATGGCGCGCAGATCATGGAAGCTCAATGCACTGCTTCGTGCAGTATTGCGGAGGGGAATAGCGGCGCAACGTCCGCACGAGGGCGAAGGCAATTTTGTGCCCATAGTTTTCCTCCGACAGTGATTGAGAAAGTGAGGTAAATCTATGGGGAGCTTTGTTTTGCGTCAACGCGTTGCATAGAAAACCCGGGGCTCGATGAGAGAGGCGCTGAAGCAATGCCGGATTTTGGGGTTTTCTGGATGTATTTGCATTTCTGTCAGAAATGATTCTGACCTTTCCCTGTTGCTGCCTATGAAATTTCCACATGAACTTTACCCAACTGCAAGAGCGCGTGCGGTTCGAACTGCTGCGCAGAATCGAGCGCGGAACGCTGAGCGTTTCTCTGCTTGCGCGGCAGAGCGGGTTGGGGCAGTCGCATGTTTCTAATTTTCTGCATGCGAGGAGAGGGTTATCGCTCGAAGCGCTGGACAAGATACTGGCAGCGCAACGGCTGACGGTGGTGGACCTAATGCCTGCGCCACGGGAGAAGCGCGGGCCGCTCCTGGAAGGCCAGATTGGCGAAGCGGGGCAGGTTCCGCTGGTGAGCCATGCGGTGGCTCTCTTTGAGCCGTACGTACGAGCGAGCAGTGTGCAGACGATGGTGCCGTTTCCGGCGAATGCAATGGAGGGGTTGCGGCCACGATGCACCAACGCGCGCAGGCAATGGGAGCGATTTATTGCTGTGCGGTTGAGCGCTGATGACGCGAAGCCAATGGAGCCGATGATGAGCGCTGAGGCTTTGGTGGTGCTGGATAGGCATTACAACTCTTTCCACGCATACAGGGAGGGTGAGGCCAATGTGTATGCGGTGCGGGTGGGCTCGGAGTTGAAGGTACGGTATGCCGATTTTCAGGCGGGACGGGTGGTGCTGAGGCCGTTGGGAATGGGATTTCCGGTGGAGGTGGTGGAACCGGCGGGCGGGGAGACGGCGAACGATCTGCTGGCGGGCCGGGTGGTGCTGGTGCTACGGGCAGTCTGAGAGGCTACGGCTGGGTGGCGCATTTGGTAGCATCCGTGATGGAGGTTGGCATGGAATCGGTTGGAAATGGTGGGCTTGGATTTCGGGCGAAAGAAGATATTGCGCTGGATTTGCTTAAGTTTGTTGCGGGTTCGACGGGATTTGGAAGGGCGACAGTGCCTTCTACGGGTTTCAGCGGCACTGCCGCGGCGAAGCCTGAGGAGCAGATCAATCAGCTGCTGGATCTTTATAGCCGGTGCCTGAATGTGGTGGATGGCAAGGGAGCCAAGGCATAGTGGAATTGCCGGCTGAGGAACGCCCCGCTTCCACCCTTGGCGCAAACGACGCGACAAGGATGGGGCACCCGGATTCAGAGGTGAGACGAGAGTTGCGGGTTGCCGTCGTTGGGACGGGAGCCTTTGGAGGAAATCATCTTCGCGTCTACGGGGAGCTGGCGGATGAGGGCGTGAAGCTGGCGGCGGCGATTGAGCCGAATGCGGCGCGGGCCGCGGAGGTTGAAACGCGCTATGGAATTCCGGTCTTTGAGAGCGTGGGGGCTGCGCTTGATGCAGATCTGAGGCTGGATGCGGCTTCTGTAACGGTGCCAACGGTCTTTCATCATGAGGTGACCAGCCAGTTGCTTGCGGCAGGCGTGGACTGCCTGGTGGAGAAGCCTATTGCTGCTTCACTGGCGGAGGCTGATGAGCTGATCGCGCTGGCCGGGAAGCATGGGCGCGTTCTGCAGGTGGGGCATCTGGAGCGGTTCAATCCGGCGGTGCTGGCTATTGAGCCGAAGCTGACGCGGCCGATGTTTTTTGAGGCGCACAGGCTGAGTGTTTTTACGCCGCGATCGCTGGATGTGGACGTGGTGCTGGACCTGATGATCCATGACCTGGACATTGTGCTGACCTTTGCGGGGTCTCCGGTGCAGGAGGTGCGTGCGGTGGGGTTGCCGGTGCTTTCGCCGAAGGTGGATATCGCCAATGTGCGCGTGGAGTTTGAGTCCGGATGCGTGGCGAATTTTACGGCTTCTCGAGTTTCGACCGAGAGAGTGCGGAAGCTCAGGTTTTTTGAACCGCGGCAGTATGTCTCGATCGACTATGCGCGGCGGGATGTGCTGGTGATCGGCGTGGATCCGGGGTTTTCTATTGAGAAGGCGATGGCGGCTGGAGAGGCTAGCGGATTCGCGGAGGGGCTGCCGGGGCTGTCGTTTACGAAGCCGGAGATTACGCCAGGTGAGCCGCTGAAGCTGGAGATCCAGGCGTTTCTTCATGCGGTGAGAACGCGGGAGACGCCTCGGGTGACTGGAAGCCAGGGACGCGAGGCTTTGGGGATGGCGCTGGAGATTCAGCGGCAGATGGTGGAGCATGCGGGGAAGGCTGGGATTTCGGATTTCTTTGTTTCTTGAGACCTGATGATATGTCGGAGATATTGCGTTAATCGCCCGGATGGTTTGCCAGAGTAGCAGATGGACCAGATCTGATTTTCCGAGAAGATCAACGCCTGAGGATCGCCGATGAACTCGAAGACTGCCGACGGCTGCTTCTGAGCCCGGGAATCGGACCGATGACCCCAAAACGGCGTTATTTCCGTATCGGCCACGATCCTCTCGGAACCGGCAGAACCAAGCTGCCTGGACATTTAACAGTCCCACAACGGGCTGTGAACTTTCCCGGAACGCCGTTGTACGGCAGCTGAACAAGCCACTTGTGCGCTCTGCCTCAAAATGCCACTAGCCATCCTCGGGCCGACCCAATAGACTTGCCGCGAGTCGCCGTTCCCGATAGGAGAGCTGCCATGAAAATGATGACGAAGAGGTGGATAGCCCGTGCTGCAATCCTGTTACTCACCTTGTGTGCGCTCCCCGCCTTCGCCGCTGACGCGACCGGCACGTGGACCGGCCAAGCCCCTGGCCCCGACGACAACAAAGTCGTTACCCTCATCTTCGTCTTCAAGCAGGAAGGAACCCAGCTTACCGGCACTTTAACAATAAGGGACGATAGCGACAAAATCCTGGATAGCACCAGTATCCAGAACGGTAAGGTTGACGGGGACAAGATCTCCTTCGCCACCGTCCAGAGCGACGACGAAAGGGCTACCCTCGAAGGCACCATCCACGCAGACGAAATCACGCTGACGGTGACGTCCGGCCCCGAGATGTCCGAGATCTCCGGGCTCACGCTAAAACGATCGAAGTAGCGAACTATTGAGTTAGACGGCCCTTAACGCCACTCTCGCGCTCTTCGACGCCCCCACATGCCGAACAAAATGACACCGCACGCGGTAATGACAATGCTTACAACACTCATGCGGCATAGTCCGGCATTCGATATGCAGCGCGAGCAGAGGGTGCTGGATAATCCGGCGCTCGAGGTTGCGGTGGCGTGCGGGAATGCGCTGGGTTGCCGGTGGTGGCTTACTTTTCGGTGATTCCTAATTATCCGAATGCTAACTTGCAGCGCTACCACTTTTTGCAGCAGGGTTTGTTTGATGTGGCGGAGGGCTGCGGGACTGTTGTTTACGAAGCCGGAGATTACGCCAGGGGAGCCGCTGAAGCTGGAGATCCAGGCGTTTCTTCATGCGGTGAGAACGCGGGAAACGCCTCGGGTGACTGGAAGCCAGGGACGCGAGGCTCTGGGGCTGGCGCTGGAGATTCAGCGGCAGATGGTGGAGCATGCGGAGAAGGCTGGGCTGCGGGACTTCTTTGTGGCCGGTTAATGAGCTTCATACAACGCTGCGCTTTGAGCACCGTGGCTGGTTTTTATGAGTGCCAGAGCGCCAACATCCAGTTGGAAACGGCGTGCCAGGCGTGGGTCTGACCTAACGGAATCTCGAGACGGTGCAGGGTGAATGCGAAGGGCGCTGCGAAAGCTGTGGCCCAGTGTATGCGGCGAAGGCTCATCAGATCGTAGATTACGGGCAGCAACAGAAATGCGGTGTAGACCCATGTTGCCCAGCTTTGACTTATCCCCCATACATCCCAGGGCCAGCGATCGATGCCGGCATCCATCATGCAAAGGGTTGCGTAGAGGGCGAGGCGCTTGTGAGCGTCTGGCTTACGGCGCACCGCATAGGACCAAGCGATGAGCGTCCCGAACATGACCATGCCCATCACTGAGACGAGCGAAAATGTGCGTGGTTCATAGCCGAAGAGGTAGGGTGGGCCGATGGCGACCTTGCGGCGCAGTTCGTCTGCGGCGGCGAAGAGACCAAGCGGGAAGACGAGGATTGCCAAGCCGTATATTGCCAGGCCCAGGCTCATGTGCCATTTCACTTTGCGTGTTGCGATCAGCGCGGTCTGAACCAGGAACAATGCGAGCCACAGGGAGAAGACAGCACCATGCACGACAATTACCCAACTCGATAGCGCCACGGGGCGTTCGCCGAGGCGGAAGTAGGTCATTCTGAAGCCGAGCAGGATGGTGGCGATCATCAGGAGCGCCATGCCGCCGAAGAAGGCGCGTTCACGGGTGCGGTTGATTCTGCGTACGGGACTTGGGACCTGTTGCGCAACGGCCTGTACGGTCATACACGGTTTCTCCGATGGAATGTGTTGCGAGTTGAGCAATTGTACTTCTGGTGAGAGGGGTTACAAGACAAATCGGCATCTGAGTTCGAATAAGGTGCGATTGTTTCTTTGGGGGCTGAATGGTGGAGTTGCCGGTGGAGTTGCCGGAGGCGCTTGCGGGGATTGCGGCGAATACACGAGTCACGGTGCGGCGAGGAGGTGAGCCGCGTGCTGATGGCAAGTGCGTTGTGTACTGGATGCAGCGGGCTGAGCGAGCGCTGGAGAATCCGGCGCTCGAGATTGCGGTGGCGTGCGGGAATGCGCTGGGGCTTCCTGTGGTGGCTTATTTTTCGGTGATCTCCAACTTTCCTCATGCCAACTGGCGGCACTATCACTTTCTGCAACAGGGGCTGATCGACGTTCAGGAGGGGATGGCGGAGCGCGAAGTGGGGTTTGTGCTGCGCCGGCCTGTAGATGGCGAAGCGCACAGGCTTGAGGCTTTTCTGGAAGAGGTTGAGGCGGCGATGGTGGTGGGAGATGAGAATCCCATGCGGGAGCCGGAGCGATGGCGGTCAGCGCTGGCGGGGAAGCTGAAGATTCCCTTCTTTACTGTGGATGCGGATGTGGTGGTGCCTTCGGCGGTGTTTGGGCGGACGTTTACTTTGCTGCATCATTTCCGGCCGAAGCTTCATGCGGAGTTAGATAAGTACCTGGTACCGGTGAAGAAAGTTCCGGTAAGTCATGCGTGGGAGCCGTGGAAGAAGATTGGGAGTTATTCGCTTGAAGAGGATATTACGAAGGGATTCAAGAACTTTGACCGCTCGGTGGGACCGGTGGATACCTTTACGGGTGGGACGAAGGCGGGGCTGAAGCGGTTGAAGGAGTTTACGGATACGCAACTGGCAGATTATGACGAGAGGCGCAATCATCCGGAGGTGAATGGGACGAGCCAGATGTCTCCTTACCTGCACTTTGGGCATATCGGGCCGATTACGATTGCGCTGGCTGTGAAGGATGCTGTGAAGCGGGGCAAGGCTAAGCAGGACGCGGCGGATAAGTATCTGGATGAGCTGATCGGATGGCGGGAGTTGGCCGTGCTGTTTGTGAAACACAACGCCAACTACGATAACTGGGAATGCGCGCAGCCGTGGGCGCGAAAGACTTTGACGGAGCATGCGGGGGATACGCGGCCGTGGAGTTATTCGCTGAAGCAGTTAGAAGCGGCGGAGACGCATGATGAGTTATGGAACGCGGCACAGCGACAGATGGTGCGCGATGGATGGATGCATAACTACATGCGGATGTATTGGGGGAAGAAGATTCTGGAGTGGAGTCCGGATGCGGCGCGGGCGTTTGAATGGGCTGTTTATTTGAACGATAAGTATGAGCTGGATGGGCGCGATCCGAATGGGTATGCAGGGATCGCGTGGGCGATTGTGGGGAAGCATGATCGGCCATGGTTTGATCGGCCTGTGTTTGGGTTGGTGCGGTATATGTCGGGGGAGAGTACGGGGAGGAAGTTTGATTCTCGGTGGTATGTGGAGATGTATTCCGAAAGTTAGTGGGAGTGTTTTAGAGCAACAGCAGATTCCCCAAGGGGAATGACAGAAAGAAAAGCAAGGGCAAAAGCAAAAGCCTGATTGCAGCAGATTCCCAGAGGGAAATGACAGAAAGAAAGGCAAGGGCAAAGGCAGAGACAACAACGATGGCTTGAGCGACTACTAGGCTAGGATTCAGTGGTAGGATTTTTCGATGGGTCGGCGGGAGTATCACTTTTGGGTTTATGTATTAGCCAGCAGGTCCCGGAATCTCTATGTGGGATGACGAATAACCTGGTTCCAGAACCAGAATCCACAGGAATGGTGTTGTCGGAACGCACGCTGGACATTACGCCATACATAGGTTGGTTTACTTCGAGTATTTTCAGTATGTACGGAGTGCGATTTCTCGCGAGAAAGAGTTGAAGCGTTGGACTCGGGAAGCAAAAGTCGCGTTGATTGAGAGAGTGAATCCTACATGGGAGGATTTGTATCCGGTGTTGTGGAAGGCTTGGGCGGGCGAGGTTGATTCTGAGGGGATTGGCGAGCAAAAGGCAACAGCAGATTCCCAAGGGGAATGACAGAAAGAAAAGCAAGGGCAAAGGCAACAACAAAGGCCCGGGGATAACAGCAGATTCCCCAAGGGGAATGACAGAAAGAAAGGCAAGTGCAAAAGCAACAACAAAGGCCCGAGGATAACAGCAGATTCCCCAAGGGAATGACAGAAAGAAAAGCAAGGGCAAAAGCAAAGACACAGAAAGAAAGGCAAGGGCAAGAGCAACGACAAAAGGCCCGGCGTGAATGCCGGGCCTTTGCTTTTGAGCGCGTAAGCGTTCTGCAGCCTGGATGGCAGATCCTCAGATGCGCATTGGCATCAGGACGTAGCGGTATTTGTATTCTGCGTCGGGGTCTTCTGGGCGCATCTGGCCGGCGGATTGGCTGTCTTTAAATTCGAGGCGGACTTCGCCTTCGTTGCCCAGGGCCTTGAGGAAGTCGAGCATGTAGTCGGAGTTGAAGCCTACTACGATGGGGTCGAAGGTGTAGGGGGTCTCGATAGAGTCTTCGGATTCGCCGGATTCGTTGGATTGGGCGCTGATCTTGAGCTCGTTCTGCTCCATCTTGATGCGGACGGCGTGGGAGCGTTCGTCGGCGAACTGAGCGACGCGACCGATGGCTGCGGAGAGCTCTGCTGCGCGGACTACGGCGAAGCGGGAGTTGTCGCGGGGCATGACGGCTTCATAGTTGGGGAACTGGCCGGTGAGCTTGCGGCTGCTCAGGGTGCGGTGGCCTACGCGGAAGAAGAGCCAGAGATCGTCATCGGCGAATTCGATGTGCTCGGCTTCGGTGCTCGAAAGCAGGGACTGCAGTTCGGCGAGGGCTTTGCGGGGAATGAGAATGCGCTTCTCGCCGCTGATGCCTTCGAGGGGCTGCTCCGGCTTTTCTACGAAGGAGAGGCGGTGGCCGTCGGTGGCGACCATGGCGATGGACTCGGCCTTGAGGATCAGGAGGGCGCCGTTGAGGGTGTAGCGAGACTCTTCGTTGGAGATGGAGAAGATGGTGCGGCTGATGAGGGTCTTGAGGACAGCGGCTGGAATCTTGACCGAGGCGGTGGTGGGCAGCTCGGGAACCTGCGGGTAGTTGGCGCGGCCGAGGCCGACCATCTTGGTGTTGCTGCGGCCGGAGCGGATCTGGACCCAATGGTTGTCGAGAAGCTTGATGGAGATTTCGCCGTCTGGGAGGAGCTTGACGTAGTCGTATAGCTTGCGCGCGGGGATGGTGCATGCGCCGGCCTTCTTGACCTTGGCCTTGGCGGAGGTGCGGATGGCCTGGTCGAGATCGGTGGCGGTGATGTTGATCTGGCCGCCTTCGGCTCCGTCGGTCACTTCGACGAGGAAGTTGGAGAGGATGGGGATGGTGGTCTTGCGTTCGACGACGGACTGGATAGCGGTGAGCTCTTTCAGGAGGTCCTGACGGGTAACTGTGATCTCCATGGCTGCTCCTTGGATGGGTGATGCAATCTCAGGTTCGAGTTCCAGTCCTGGCATGTTGTGTCCTCTCGGCAAGCTGCGGGTTATCGGACGTGACCACTCTACACCAACAGGGTCGACGCTTGGTACGGTTCGCGGCTTACGTTTGATTGTAGTTAAGCCTGTGCGACGCAATGCGTGGAAAAGTGGGCTGTATTTAGGGAAATACGGATATGCGGGAAGTTTATTTGGGCGTTGTTCCATCGCAGGCTGAAAGCTTGGTGCTTTGGCGCTGTCTCGGGTTTGTGTTTTGTAAAGCTGGACGAGCGACGGATGTGGATTAAGTAAGAAGAAAGAATTGAAAGACTCCGCCGTAGTAACCGTTGTGGTGGGAAAAGTGGAAATCGGAAGGGAAACCGCGAATGGCGCGGGGTTGCGGTTGGGGTAGGTTTTAGAAAACTTGTCTGTGGATTTGAGGGGAAGTGGAAAGACGGCAAATGGGGTCGAATTGCGTGCACAGGATTGCACTGTTCCCACAAGCAAGCGGAGAAGGGTTGTGGATTTGCGGGGTGGCGATGTGGAGAGCGCGGTCTGAGGCTGATTTAATGCGGGGTTGGTGAAGAGAGGATTTGCTTCGGCGAACAGGTTTCCGAAGTTTGCACAAGGTTGAACTACGCCGTGGAAAAGCAGGTTGGATGAGGATGCCGCCGCGAACCGGCGTACTGCACCGCGATTTGGAGGTGGAGCGAAGAACGTGTCAAGAGGGCGCGGTGTCGGACGCGGCCTCAGGTTGTTGATTTTGTGAGGCTTAAGGCGCCGTTGAGGGTGTAGCGAGACTCTTCGTTGGAGATGGAGAAGATGGTGCGGCTGATGAGGGTCTTGAGGACAGCGGCTGGAATCTTGACCGAGGCGGTGGTGGGCAGCTCGGGAACCTGCGGGTAGTTGGCGCGGCCGAGGCCGACCATCTTGGTGTTGCTGCGGCCGGAGCGGATCTGGACCCAATGGTTGTCGAGAAGCTTGATGGAGATTTCGCCGTCTGGGAGGAGCTTGACGTAGTCGTATAGCTTGCGCGCGGGGATGGTGCATGCGCCGGCCTTCTTGACCTTGGCCTTGGCGGAGGTGCGGATGGCCTGGTCGAGATCGGTGGCGGTGATGTTGATCTGGCCGCCTTCGGCTCCGTCGGTCACTTCGACGAGGAAGTTGGAGAGGATGGGGATGGTGGTCTTGCGTTCGACGACGGACTGGATAGCGGTGAGCTCTTTCAGGAGGTCCTGACGGGTAACTGTGATCTCCATGGCTGCTCCTTGGATGGGTGATGCAATCTCAGGTTCGAGTTCCAGTCCTGGCATGTTGTGTCCTCTCGGCAAGCTGCGGGTTATCGGACGTGACCACTCTACACCAACAGGGTCGACGCTTGGTACGGTTCGCGGCTTACGTTTGATTGTAGTTAAGCCTGTGCGACGCAATGCGTGGAAAAGTGGGCTGTATTTAGGGAAATACGGATATGCGGGAAGTTTATTTGGGCGTTGTTCCATCGCAGGCTGAAAGCTTGGTGCTTTGGCGCTGTCTCGGGTTTGTGTTTTGTAAAGCTGGACGAGCGACGGATGTGGATTAAGTAAGAAGAAAGAATTGAAAGACTCCGCCGTAGTAACCGTTGTGGTGGGAAAAGTGGAAATCGGAAGGGAAACCGCGAATGGCGCGGGGTTGCGGTTGGGGTAGGTTTTAGAAAACTTGTCTGTGGATTTGAGGGGAAGTGGAAAGACGGCAAATGGGGTCGAATTGCGTGCACAGGATTGCACTGTTCCCACAAGCAAGCGGAGAAGGGTTGTGGATTTGCGGGGTGGCGATGTGGAGAGCGCGGTCTGAGGCTGATTTAATGCGGGGTTGGTGAAGAGAGGATTTGCTTCGGCGAACAGGTTTCCGAAGTTTGCACAAGGTTGAACTACGCCGTGGAAAAGCAGGTTGGATGAGGATGCCGCCGCGAACCGGCGTACTGCACCGCGATTTGGAGGTGGAGCGAAGAACGTGTCAAGAGGGCGCGGTGTCGGACGCGGCCTCAGGTTGTTGATTTTGTGAGGCTTAAGGCGC
>Ga0206970_10015_pt1 | contig 60416 bp, 46 predicted proteins | sample Alteio_BWOrgHeat_88_FD_152964 | JGI IMG/M metagenome (GOLD analysis project Ga0206970, IMG submission 152964) | Enriched cells from forest soil in Barre Woods Harvard Forest LTER site, Petersham, Massachusetts, United States -... | ecosystem: Environmental > Terrestrial > Soil > Temperate forest >... | reverse complement strand
AGCGACAGGCAAACGGTTCAACCAGCAGTATTGATCAAGCATCTTGATGAGAAGTGAAGTGAGAGACTTAGCAGGCAACTTCACAGGCAATGCTTTAGGTTGGACTTGGACATTACAGAATATCTGTTATCGGACATGTTCTATATAGCGCATGAACCACCCGTCAGACCAGGTCATCGGGCCTCTTTAAGCTAACTCTCCTGCTTGCCGCAGCATCCCATTCAACAAGCGGTGGGAGTAAGCGGCCCCATGCGAAGACAGTTCATACGCGCATCTATAGTTGCTTTTGGATTGCTCGTCACTTGTTTTGTAGGTCACGCGGACGAGCCGAAAACTGACGCGAAAGCAATCGTTCAACTAGCCGTGAAAACGGAACTGGATGCCAATCGCAACGACCATTCGCGGTTCCTGTACCTCGACGTAGATCAGAAGCCCAACATTAAGGTGACGCAGTGGGTCGCAGAAACCCAGGAAGGCGACCTGCACTGTGTGCTGGAAGAAAACGGCCACAAGCTTTCCCACGCCGAACAGGCACATAAGATGAACGCCTTTGCCAGTAGCAGCGACCAGCGGGAGCAACAGAAAAAGGCGGGCAAGCATGACGACGATCAGGCAACGAAGTTGCTGAAGTTGCTACCGGACGGGTTTACCTGGAGCGCAGCGGGCGACCGGGACGGCAATACCCTGCTGCGGTTCAAGCCAAATCCCAACTTTCATCCTCCTGACCGCGAATCGCGTGTCTTGGCTGCAATGGAAGGAGAGATGGCAGTCAATGATGAGCAGCACCGTATCGTGAGTGTCAAGGGTCATCTGACCCGCGACGTAAAGTTCGGCGGCGGACTCTTGGCCACACTCAAAGCCGGCGGCACGTTTGACGTGGAACGGCGCGAGATTGGTGAGCGAATATGGCAGATCACGGAAACACACGTTCATATAGAGGGCCATGCGCTGCTCTTCAGGAGCATCAGCGAACAGGAAGACGAGCAGAAATCAAAGTTTCACCAGCTGCCTGGCGATGTCTCGCTCGCACAGGCCCAGAAAGAGCTTATGCAGCGAGGCCAGTAGCCGTACGAACCGATTCTCGCCGACCAGCATCTGAAATTGCATGACTACTCCTGCTAAGACTTTCGTTCTGGGCGGCGACCTTGAAATTAACCGTCTCGGCTTTGGTGGGATGCGTATCGTCGGTGACGGCATCTGGGGCGAGCCAAAGGATCCGGAAAATTCAAAGAAGGTGCTGAAGCGCGCCGTTGAACTGGGAGTGAACTTTATCGATACCGCGGACTCTTACGGCCCGGCAGTAAGCGAAGGACTAATCGGAGATGCATTGGCGCCCTATCCAAAAGGCGTGGTGGTTGCAACCAAGGCAGGACTGACGCGCCAAGGTCCGAACAAGTGGGCTCCAGTGGGCCGGCCTGAGTATCTGACGCAACAACTCGAACTCAGCCTGCGCTACCTGAAGCTGGAGCGGATCGACCTCTGGCAATTGCATCGTATCGACCCTAAAGTTTCTGTTGAAGATTCATTGAGCATAATGAAGAAATTACAGGAACAAGGCAAGATTCGTCACATGGGCCTCAGTGAAGTCAAAGTGCCGGAAATTGAGCAGGCGCGGAAGGTTGTCGAGATTGTCAGCGTGCAAAACAAGTACAACCTGAGCGATCGCGAGCACGAAGACGTGCTGCAGTATTGCGAGAAGAATCGGATCGCCTTCATTCCCTGGTTCCCTGTCGCGGCCGGCAAGCTGGCTAAGCCGGGCGGCGCGCTCGATGCTGCGGCAAAAAAGCACAGAGCCACAGTGGGCCAACTTTCACTGGCGTGGCTGCTCCACCACTCGCCGGTAATTTTGCCGATTCCTGGGACATCCTCAGTTGCACATTTAGAGGAAAACCTGAAGGCCGCCGAACTGACGCTGGACGACGCCGAATGGGCCGAGATTGAGGAAGCAGCGAAGGCCTGACTTCCCTTCCCACTCGTGTCTTCGCCAAGCTAGTTACTCCCGGTGAGGCCGCATCGCAGCCTCACTTGTTTTTGAGACACCTGCCAATTCCCTTGCCTACAATGGTTGCGCAGAACTGGAGGGTGCAACCATGGCGCTGAAGTTTACAACCTCTTATCTTGAAGACGCGCTAGGTGTCTTTACTTACTACAAGCGGCTGGCCGAGGGCGCAATGGCGCAGGTGACAGAGGAACAACTCTGCACGGTGCTCGATCTAGAGATGAATTCGATTGCGCTGATCGTGAAACACATGGTGGGCAACATGCGGTCTCGCTGGACAGACTTCCTGACGACCGATGGCGAGAAGCCGTGGCGCAACCGCGATTCCGAATTCTGCGACGGGCCGGTAGATCGGGACGCATTAATGGAGATGTGGGAAGACGGCTGGAGTACGTTTTTCGCCGCAATTGAACCGCTGACCGAGGCTGACCTGACACGGACGGTGACGATCCGCGGCGAGGCGCATTCTGTAATGCAGGCGATCAATCGCCAGCTCGCGCACTACCCATACCACTGTGGCCAAATCGTCTTTCTGGCGAAGCACCTGCAGCACGAGAAGTGGCAGAGCCTGAGCGTTCCGCGGCACCACTCGCAGCAGTTCAATCAGAAGGTTGCGGCAGGCGAGGCAAGCCAGCGGTGAGGAATTAGAGAGAGATGTAAAACGAATTCCCGAGCCTTACTTCGTCGGACTGTAAGCCTCGACGAGATGCTTCGACTCTTTGTGCCAGCGGAGCAACAAGGTGGTTGAGATCACGATGAGCGCGAGTGTCAAGCCGATCCACATGCCGTAGATACCCCACTTCAAAATGAAGCAGAGGATCAGCCCAAGCGGCAACCCGAGCAGCCAATAGCCGACGAAGTTGGCGATCATAGGAGCGCGCGTCTCGCCCAGGCCGCGCAGCGCTCCGGTACAGACGGTTTGCACGCCATCGAAGACCTGGAAAGCGGCGGCTATCCAGAGCAGACTCGGGCCAACGGCAAGCACCTGTGGGTCATGTGTGTAGAGTTCGATGAGAGGTCGCGGAGCCATAAAGAAGATGATGCCTGCGAGTACCATGAAAGCTGTTCCTAGACCGAGCGCCAGCCATCCGGCGCGCCGCGCACGGGCCTTATCGCCCGCGCCAATGGCGTGTCCGACGCTTACAGATGTGGCGGCGGAGACACCGAGCGGAATCATGTAGGTGATACTGGCGTAGTTGATGGCGATCTGGTGCGTCGCGAGCGAGATGGGATTGAGCCATCCAGCTGAGAGTGTCGCGGTGTTCCATGCGCCAACCTCAAGGACTATCTGACCCGCTGCGGGAAGGCCGATCCGAATTAACTGCCGGATGCGGTCAAGCTGAACTCCCGCCCAGTGACGAAAGAGTGGGTGGCCGCGCTTTCTTTCATACCGCCACGCAAAACCCAGGAGCGAGGCGGCCATGAGAATACGTGCGACGACGGTCGAGAGTGCTGAGCCACGCACGCCCATCGCCGGAAATCCCCAATGACCGTAGATGAGCACCCAGTTCCCTATCCAGTTGATAAGATTTGCGCCCACATAAGTGAGTGGGATGACGCGCATTTGACTGACCCCTTGCAGATAACGGCGCGACGCGGCGTAAATCAACAGGGGCAGAAGGCTCCAGACAAGAATTCGAAGATATTGGGCGGCTGGCGCTGCAACCTCAGGAGTGATGCCGACGCGAGTAAAAAACACGCTCGCCGCACCGATCAGTAACATGAGTACAGGGGTAACGCCAAAGGCGAGGTAGATGCCCTGCGCAAGCCAACGATGGCAATCATCGTAGTCGCGACGCCCGTAGGCCTGAGATACCAGAGGATCGAGTCCGAGCAGCAGACCGATGCCAAAGAGCGATGGCGTGTAGAAAACAGCATTACCAAGGGCTACTGCGCCAATCGCGACGGGGCCGAGCTTGCCGACCATGATGGTGTCGACCACACCCAGCGCCATCCAGCCCAGTTCGCTGAGAACAACGGGAATCGCAAGACGTGTAAGCGCGACAAGTTCTCTCTTCCATACTTCGCGCGCGCTCATGTGGTTACTTTAAATGCTGAGACAGGTGTAAGCCCAAAGAGGTATTACTGCGAGATAACTCAACCCATAACAGCTGCTGAGACGTTTTCGGAGTCGGTGACGGAGTGTTCTGCATGGAGAGGCTTGATTGCTTCAATGACCAATAGCTTTGGAATTTTCGGCGTGCTCTCATATTCCGTCGCAGCGGCAGGAGCAAAAAACTCGCCGTAATTTGACTCAAATATTGGACAGCAGACTTTCATCTCACGGAAGCCGGCATTCTCACTTACCTCCTGAAGGAAGGACCTGGTGAGAATGTGCAGATGTTCACCGCGGCACATCAGATAATTGGAAAAACGGCCGCCTATGCTCTCGCGACGATCTGGAAATATCGAAAACCCCTCGAGATCGCCTTCCAGAAACTTTTGGATGTGGGAGTCGCCGTTGGGCCCTCCAACGCGAATCACGCCGCCAGGCTTAAGGCAGCGGTACAATTCTTTGAAGTGAAAATCTATATCTGGAATGTGCTCGATGACATTCATCGAATAGATACAATCTACCGAATTATCGTGAAATGGAAGCTTGCGCCTGAAATCTGCTATGCAGTCAACTTTGGCCGTAATGAAATTGGCATCCACATTGATCCAGCCCCGCAGGTAGTTGCGTTTTCCGGGACCTAACTGAACTTTGACTGTGCCACGGCGAGGCGCAAAAAACAGACGGTATATCCAACCTGAAAACGCGAGTGGGATAGACAGGACAACATAGAAGATGACTTTTAGTTCCCGTGGAATCATAGTCCGGCCTCCCTGCGTAAAGTGCCGGCAAATAACCACCGGGATGCAGATTTATTTGAATGCTATCGTAGCGAGCCATGGGCTGCAATACAAAAGTTATATGCAAGAGTCGGCACCGTAACCAGGCTATTAATTTTGCGTGGCTTATGGCTCAGCGCTACTGCCGCGGACATCCTGCCAGGTAAGCTTTAGAGGGTGCTGCAACGCGTGCGCTGTTTGTGTGAGATATGCATTCCATGCCTCCTGATTGGGCATGTCTGCTTTAGACCAGCCTGAGCCGGCGTAGTAGGTAAAGGTCTGGCCCGAGTGGATGGGAAAGACAAGGAAAGCCTGGCTGTCGAGGCGCGTTGCACTTGCGGTCTGATGGGGGGCCTCGATCATGCCTGTCGCAATGCGGCCGGCGGTGGGGTTCTGCGGAGTATCCCAGACGGAGAGGATCTGATCTCCGTTGAGTTGTGTGAAGTCGGCTCCGGTGTGAACGGCGAGGCCGGCCGCGGCATTGGTAGTGCTGGCGCCGGCGAAGGTGAATGTGGAGTCGATGCGGTTGAGATGGGTGCCTGCATCGAGAGTGATGCGCTTGGTTTCAGTGACTTCGATGCCATCGGCGTTCCATGGCGCGTAAGTAAGTTCAAAAGCGAAGCGTACCGGGCCGCTGGAGAGCATCTTGAGATGCGTGTAGTTCTTCGAAACCCAGAGCTTGCCGCCGCTTAGTATGCCTGTTCCGCCGCACCCGCGCGAGGGACCAACGAGATAGGAGTCGAGGCCAACACCATCGTCGACGTGATACGAGAGCTTTGGATTGTGCGTGCGTTGTCCCTCAGCGTCGTGCTTGTAAAAACTGTCGATGACGAGATTGGGCACACGCTTGGACCAGAGATCGATGCCTGAGGTGATTTCGCCTGTGGCTTCGAGCGCGGGACCGTATACACGGTAAGTGACGTACTGGTTCTCCCATGCGAAATCGTCTTTACGCTCTTGAGCTTCACGCCCGTAGACAAGCGGTTTCCCTCCTACTCGGCCGAAATCATGAATGAAGTCAATAGCAAGCTGTCCGCTGGCAGGCATCTGTACGGCAATTAGGAGTTGATCGTTTCCTTCCGGGGTTTTGTAGACCTGCGTCGGAAGAATCTCGTGCGTAGTGGCATTCTCTGCGGAGATATGCTCTATGTTCTTGAGATGGCTGCGCACTTCGCTCAGGGGTAACTCGACGATTTCCTGAAGACGGCCCTTGCCATCAGGAGACGAGAGGACGAGTCTCTGGGCGTGGCTCGCGGTTGCAAGTACACTCAGGATAACTCCAAGACAGGATATAAATACCTTGGTCACTATTCTCTCATCCTCTTGGGTTCCGATAGCTGGTATACCTCAGAGCCAGCCAGAAGAAATGCTCCAACACCATATACATAGCTGGAAGTGACGGTGAACTTATCAGGAGACGCGCCGATAGGTTGAATACATCCGAGGCGCCCGTCAGCGTAGATGTGCGTCAACAGGCCGGCCCAGGCCTTCTGTACGACAGGCAGATATTCCTTTCGATCGAGCAGGCCAGTACGCACACCCCACGCAAGCGCATACGTATTAAAGGCGGAACCGGAGACCTCGGGAAGCGGGTAAGCTGTGGCGTCAAGCAGTCCCGGGCGCCAAAGACCGTCAGAACCTTGAAGCGCGGCGATAGCTTTGGCCATCTCTCGATACTGAGTTACATACCTGGCGCGATCAGGATAGCTATCAGGCATAACTTCGAGCACGCGGGCGAGGCCCGCCATAACCCAGCCATTGCCGCGCGCCCAGAACAGTTTCTTGCCGTTAGCTTCTTTCTTGTCGAGAAAGCTGGCATCGCGGGAATAGAGATGAAGCTGAGAATCGTAGAGTAGGCTTGAGGTGATCCACCACTCACGGTTCATGAAGTCGATGTACTTACGATCTCCTGCGTCTTTTGACAACTTCGCAAGTACCGGCGGAGCCATGAAGAGAGCGTCACACCACCACCACAATGGCTTCTTCGGGTCATCGCTGCGAGCAAGCAGCGCATCCATGCTCTGTCGAGTTGGAACGACCATGGCCGGGTCATGCTTGGTTTCGTATAACTCAAGATATGTCTGACCTACAGCATGATCGTCAGCGTGCTCAGGACGATTCCCAAGTTGCCATGAGAATTGCTTTCCCATCGACAGCATTGCGTCTTGATACTTTGCGCCATTCACTGCTTGCGGCACAGCCATGAATCCTGCGTAGAGCGCGGCCATCGTCCAATCCTGCTCATAATTGCCTTCCACTCGCTTAAGCTGCCAGTCCGCGACTTTGCCGAGAGCATGAGCTACGTCTTTCTTCCTGAACACGGGGGAAAGATCTTTGGCAAGCGGACCAGCATCAGCAGGAGAGTCGCCAATCGCAGGGATTCTTTCCGATGCGGGAAGCTGACCGCAGGCGTTTTGTGATGCGGTAAAGGTAAGACCGAGAACAACGAGCAGAGGAAGGATGCCTTTGCGAAAATGCATGGAACGATACACCGATGGCTCCTGTTATTGCGCGGTTACCGGAGAAAGTGGCGCCGGCTTAATGACGAAGTTATGCGGCTTGGGTTGCGCTGCCTCATAGATCATCTTCTGCTGCAGTTGCTCAAACCGTGTCAGGTCGCTTGCGCCGGGTTCTGCGGAGACGCCGGTCTTGTTTTGCGCGACGAACATTCTTAGGCGAACGAAGTGCGTCTCTTCACGATCACGAACATTCCATTCGACCGAGTAAGCCTGACCTTTCATCGGCGTGCTCAACATGGCAAGATTGATGCCTTTGGCGAACTCCGCGTCAGTGAAGGTACCCGCCAATTGGCCGTCGATCGTCAATGCGTAGCTGCCGGGCTTGAGGCCTGTGACGGTGAGCGGTTCTCTGTTGAGATCGTTCTCCAGCTCGATGAGCTGATGCAAAAAATGGGCTCCTGCATTCGCGTCGTCAAACGGCAGCGGAAGCGCGCCATCGAGTTCGGTCCAGTGAAGAGAGGCCGTATCGCCGCTGAGTCCGGTCACCTCGGCATTCTGCGCGTCCGTGACAGCGACTTTCGCTGCATCGATAGAGACTGCAGCGACAATCGAAGGCGCGTTCCATCCCTTAAGAATCGCATCGGCCATGAACCAGTGTGCCCACGGTTCCGGATGCACGCGGTCCGGAAGAAAGAGCTGAGTCGCAAGTGGATTGATCGTAATTCCCTTCTTGAGTGCTGCGACGAAAGGAGCATTGAGATCAGTGAACGTAGCGTTGTATTTATGTGCAAGGTCGCGGTTTAGTGCCGCGAAATGAATCAGCGTTGCGTTGTAACCGCCGGGGAACTTTTCTAGCCGTGTGACGTCGTCGTATGCAGATGGACCAAACAGCGTGAAGCGCACATTCGGAAGCGCCTTCTGAATCGACGTCAGGATATGTTCATACCCCTGTGTGTATCGGCTCTCAATCTCAGGTTTGAGGTGGATGTACGAGCCGTCATTCATGCCAAGCATGATAGTGACTACCGTAGGCTTGTCCGGAAAGACGTCACGGCTCAGGCGTTGATCGATCAGGCCGGCGCCGCCGCCCGAGACACGATCGCCGCCGTAGCCTTCATTGAAAAACTGCACCTGCATGTGCGGGAACCGCGTTGCAGTATAGAGTTCCACCCACTGCGTGTAGTAACGCTGTTCGGTGATGCTGTCTCCGTAAAAGACAACGGTGTCGCCGTCGTGAAGATAGAACTTTGACGGCTGGGCAGAGAGAATCGTTGCGGCGAAAAGGACCGCAAGAAGAGCGCTGTAGAGTGCTTTTCGAAAGGGCATGGGTTTTGGACTCGGTTGTTCTATCCAAATGAGAATACACGGCTGATGTGAAGTTGAGAATCAGGCTCGGAACGCATAGTAGGTTCCCGCTGGATGATCGCGTGCAATCAGGCCAAAGCGAGTAGAGGCAGGAGTGTCCGAGAAGAGAATGGAGTGGATGTCAGAAAGCAGCGGCCAGCTGTCGCTGAAATACGAGTGGCCGAGGAAATCCGTGTCAATCGAGGAGGCATCAATCGTGTCGAGCCCGGGGATGATCAGCAGCGGCTCGCCCGCGCGTGGATTGCCGTGGAGTTTCTTGGATGCCAGCAGCGCGCGGTCCTTGGAGGATTCGTACAGCGTGATGCGGCCTGAGAGTTTCTGGAGCGTCGCAGCGAGTTCCTGGAAAGTTTCTGCATCAATGTCGGGGGCGGCCAAGACGAGATGATTAAGCTTCAACGCGGAGCTTGTGTCATAGCTGAGAGTTTTCAGGGCGTCGCATACCGCGCGGTTGCCCATGCTGTGGGCAATGATGTGGATACGCGCAGCGCCACTGTTTTGAGCCAGCAGCGTCAGGAACCGCTGGAAGTGAGGAGTGGACCATGTTACGTTAGCCTCGTCTTTCGGGTAGTCGAACGTCTTGCCGTTAGAGGGCCAACTATAGAAAATAGGCGCACCGATAAAGTCGAGATCATAGGCGATCTGCCCTGTCCTGCGAGCGGCGTTTTCAAACGAGACATTATAGCCGTGGACAAAGATGAAGGCATCTTTAGCAGCAGAGCGCGCGACGCAGGTTCGAACGCGTTCAAAGAATTCGCGTTCTTCGAGACTGTAAGTTTTGGCGAGTGTGACGTGTTTGGCAGGGTTGACTCTGAACTCAAGTCGAAGGATAGACGGCGTTTCGAGCTTGCCAAGCTTGTGCGATTTTGGGATGGAAACTTCGCAAACGCCATAGTGAAGAGAGCCGAGAAGAGACCGCTGTCTGCCATAACCGCAGCCACCTGTAAGCCTGGGAAGCTGCAGACGATCCGTAGCGTAGAAGACATTGACCAGCGTTGCGTCTTTCGGCCGTTCTGCGGATGAAGAGATTGGTGCTGCTTGCGGGGTCCTCACCGGCATTGGCAAGCCAGCCGAAGGAGCTGGCGGTTGAGGCACACCAACGTGCGGAGGTGCGGGCGCGGCTGGCGAGGAGAACATTCGCGTAAACTCACCCGGTCCCTGGCCGGCTCCGGACTGTGATGTGGATTCTAGTACTTGTGAAAGATGTCGAATCAGCTTCGCTACTGAGCCTCCCCCCGGTGACATGGGTGCGTTAGTAGTTCCCGCTTCACGTCCCGTAGACTCAGCAATGGGTGGCTGTCGAAGCTCATCGGCAACTTCGCGAAGAGCAGCGGCAAACTCTCCCGCTGCCGCAAACCGAGCGCCGGGATCCTTTGCCAGTGCACGATCCACAATTGCCTGCAGAGCCGGCGGGTAATTCTCAATGTCATGCCCGATTGGTCTGTGCGGTTCACGGACAATGCTTGCGGCTGTTTCAAATTCACTATTTCCCGCAAACGGCGACCGCCCGGTCAATAATTCGTTCAGAATGACTCCCGCGGAAAAGATATCTGCGCGACCGTCCACGGATTGGCCTGTGATCTTCTCTGGCGACATATAAGACAACGTGCCTGTGACCATGCCGGTCCGCGTGAGGTTGGAAGACGGGTCTGCGGCAACAATGCCAAAATCCATGATCTTGGGAACATTGTTCGGTTGAAGGATGATGTTGGATGGCTTCAGATCCCGGTGGATGAGGCCACGCTCGTGCGCATAGTCAAGCGCATTGCACACCTGTTCAATGATGCCAAGCTTGGTGGCGAGGTCGAGTGGCCTGCCAGACTCAATGACCCGATCAAGCGAATCCCCGTTGACTAGTTCGCTTACGATGTATGGTCTTCCGTCGTCTTCACCAATCTCGTAAATCGCTGAAATATTGCGATGAGAGAGAGCAGCACTCATGTGCAGTGCTCTAAATCTGGCTGCGTCTTCGGCACGGTCTGAATGGCTAAAAGTCTTGATAGCGACTTGTCGGCCCAAAACATCGTCAATCGCCCTATATACCTGACCCATTCCTCCCTTGCCGAGCAGCTCGACCATGCGATATCGACCGATCCTCTCGGTCGATCGAATCGATTGCGCAACCAGGCCGATGGTGAAAGTCGCAGGGCTCTCTAACAATGTGACTGACGGCTCGGGGACGAGTTGTAGCGGTTCCGGATAGCCTCCGTGTTTAGATATCGCCTGTATAACGTAATTCAGAAATTCTGGAAGATTGATCTTAGTCAGAAAGTCGCCAAGCGGCTTATTTTCCCAACCCGCCAGAAACTCTGTAATGCTGTCGTAAAGAGTCGCGCGCAAGGCTTCTTCGACGATGGCATGCGCTGTTTCCTGAACATTCACGAGAAATACCTCCTGCGCGTCGCATACTGCGGCTCAAACCAGTAGTGATCCTGTCGAAGAAATCATAACTTGGCCGGTGGAACCGCAGTTAATGGCCTGCTGGCGCGTGGCTCATGCGTTCGATGAAGATCGCATTGCGTTTCGCTTGGCGAGCTATCGAGTCAAGGCGGCCGGATTCGCCTTCGGCATGAGCGCCTTCGCCGATCATGCCAACACCAACGAGACCGGATACATACGTAGCAACAAACGCAATATCGCCTGCACCGCGTGTCATTGGGCCGCTTTCGATGACAGGGCCAAGGCCAAGTGCCACGCTCGCGGCGTTCCATTGATCGAAAAGCTCGTGATTGGCAGGTGTTGCGGCCATTGCAGGGTAGCCCTCGTCAAAGGAGATAGTGGCTTCGGTCTTTGGCAGGTGGGCAGCGACAACAGCACGCATCCTGGCCTCGACGCGATCGGTCTGCTCGTTATTGAGGGTGCGAATATCACCAGTGGCAATGGCTGCTGGTGCAACGACGTTGGCCTTCCCCGTCGCTGAACCACCGGTGCTGTCCGCGTTGATCTGTGCCGTTGCCCCTCCCAGAATGAGGCCCGGCGAAAAGGTAAGTCCTTCTTCACGCAGTTCGCGACGAAAGGTATCCAGGATGCGGGCAAGTTCGTAGATAGCTCCGTAACCAAGTCGATCACCGAAGATCTGCGAAGAGTGGCCGCTGACGCCTTTCGCCTCAATGTGCCATGTTGTGGAGCTGCGGCGGCCAAGACTGACTGAGTCCTGATCGCCATTAGGGCCAGGAATCGGAACGCTGGGCTCATACTCCAGCGCGAGGTCGCTCTCTTTGGCGGCGGTAATCATATCGCGACGGGCAATCTCGACAGGGCTGCCGGTGCGCTCTTCGTCACCGCTGAGAACGATGCGAACCTCGATCTGGTCGAGTGCACCGGAGTCATGCAGCGCTTCAAGCGCGGTGAGCATGACAACCAGACCGCCCTTCATATCCGAGATGCCGGGGCCTGTGGCTCGCTTGCCTTCTGTATTGGGTAGAACAGCGTATTTCTGAAAAGAACTCGATGGCTCGAAGACGGTGTCCATGTGGCCAATCAGAAGGAACCGCTTGCCGCACTTCCCTTCTCCAGCAGGACAAGGATGTTCGGCAACAAGATCGCCGGCGCGCCCGGTCACTGACTGCATCGGCACCCAGCGAACATGAAAGCCGAGAGCCTCCAGCCGCGGTTCGAGCTGATCCTTGACGGCGATGACGCCAGGAAAGTTCATCGTGCCGCTATTGATATTGATCAGCTTTTCGAGAAAGGCCTGATTGGCAGCGAGATGGGAATCAACCGATGCAGCAATTGCTTGTTCTACAGACGAAAGCCGATCCTGCGCTAAGGTGCAGGTCGCGAAGAGACATGAGAGCAACGACAGAAGTCTGAGATGAGAAGACACGCGCATATCGCGGATTCTACGGCATTCTCGACCGCGCTGCATCTCTGCGAAAACACCGCGAATGGAATTTCTTCCACTCGCGGTGCAGCATCCTGCGTGGTCGCGCCTTACCTGCCGTGGGCCGCATTGGGTGGTGACGGACCCTTGCGTATAGCTTGTGCGACATGAGTGTGCGGACGACCGACCAGGTCATCGACCGTGAATTCGGCTCTGCCTATACCGCTATGCGCATGGTGGGGATTCTGCGAGGAAACATGTATCCATTCATGCAGGATGACGCGTGCTATGGGGACGGCCATAAGGCGGTCGTGCTCATCTCGGTTACGGTTGTAGGCAGCCGGACGTATCACCTGCGCGATGTGGTCGCATTCAACATGAATAAAGGGCTCGATGTGGCTGTGCTCAAGACGCACCCAGCCGAGAGTTCCGGAGATCGCGTGCTTATCGTAAAAAGGCGAACGAATAGCCGGATCTGTGACACAATCTCCGTGAAGAAAGACTGTAATCACCTTCTCGATGGAAATGCCGGGCGCGATCGAATCTCCGCGAAGGATCTGAATACTCGCCGCATCGCTCCCCTGCGGAACAAGAGCTTGTACCTCTGGCTCTCCCGTGGCAAGTTCGCTCCGCAGAGCATCCACAAGCGCCGACCAGAGCGGGCTGGGAACAGGCCCGTCGGAGAAGATCGCTACCGTAATCGAATGGGGCTGCTGTTGGGCGGCCAATGAACCGGGCGAGGCCAGAATCATTGTCAGCATAGCGATGAGGAATAGCAGAGAGACCGAGCGAGCAACGGAAAAAACGTATCGATGCATGAGTCCAACGTATGTAGTCCGGTGCTGACCGCGCCTCCCGGCGCTTGCTTGCAATTGCGAGATTGGGTAGTTCAACCGGTAACTCATAAGCAGAGTTTGCGCCGGGTCTTTTCATCCGTCCAATAGATTGATAGGATGGATTCGATCTGTTTTGGAGATGGAAAATGGAAGTACGACAACTGCAGTTTTTCCGGACGCTGGCAGAGGAATTGAACTTCACGAGAACCGCCGAACGAGTGCATACGGTGCAGTCGAACGTGACTGCGCAGATCAAGGCGCTCGAGGACGAACTGGGCTCGCCGCTCTTTGACAGGCTTGGCCGGACAGTGAAACTGACCGATGCGGGCCGCCTTTTTCTGCCATTTGCGATTCAGGCGCTCACTGCCATGGAGCAGGGCCAGAATGCGATGCAGGCCGGCTCCGAGCCAAGCGGACCGTTGCGTATCGGCGCTCCTGAAAGCGTGTTGACCTATCGTCTACCGGAGGTAGTGAGCGCTTATCGCAAGCGCTATCCGTTGGTCGAACTCATCTTTCGGCCAACATTCGATTCTTCCTTGTGCAACACTTTGCAATCCGGAAGTTTCGACATGGCGATTCTGATGGCAGATGCGGTTCCAAGCAGGCATTTTCAGTCGATTCGTCTGCGCACCGAACGTGTTTTTCTCATCTCCGATCTGAATCATCCCTTGGCAAAGCAGCGTATCGTCAAACCTGCAGACATGGCAGGCCAGATGCTCTTGCTGACTGAGGCAGGTTGCGGTTATCGCGCAAAGCTTGACCAGGTGCTTGCCATGCAGAATATAAGGCCCGGAAACGTTACTGAATTTTCAAGCGTGGAAGCGATCAAGCAGTGTGTGATCGCGGGCATGGGGTTGGGGCTCTTGCCCGCGATTGTCGTTGCGCAGGAGTTACGCCAGCATAAGTTCAAGGTGCTGCCGTGGGCTGGCCCCTCGCTGGATATTGCAACTCATATGTTGTGGCACGAAGACAAGTGGATCTCGCCCGCGATGGCTGCGTTTCAGGCGCTCATGCAGGAAAAACTGGAAGAAGCAGAGACGCCACGGCTGGCGATCGCAGGTGCGCTGGCGCGGTGATTTGCTAAGTGTGTCTCCCTCGACGACTGCGGCGCCTAGTTCTTTCTTAGCGTGAATCTAAAATTCTGAATGCGGCCAGCATCGAGGATGAAACCCGTGATGCGCTTGTTTGCATCGCGCGTGAATCGTATTGTGCCGATTTCGCCGACAAAAACATCCTGCATGGCCGGCCTAAGAGTATCGGGCTTCTGCCGGATGCGTATGAGAGTGAGTTTTCCACTGCGAAGATCGATGCGATAGATGGGATCAATCTCTTCGCTCATGTAGGCGCCAGCGTAACCTGCCAGTTCTGCGGCAGTGGGATCGTAGGCCGCGACGGACTCGTAGAATTCCGGCTTGTCTCCGCCGAAGCTCTGCTCAAGACCTCGCAGCTTACCCGCATCGGCTGCGATGAAATGGAGATCGATATCGTTGCCCCAGGGAACATCGGCAACGTGGAAGTGCGCCGGGGCAAACTGCTTTAGAGTGTGGAGGTCGTTGACGCCGACGTCTATCTGGAGCTTGCTGTCCCTAATCTGCACCGTGGCAAACTCGTCGTTCTTGCGATTCCAATAGGTTCCCGCGATTGCGGCCATTTGCTCTGCGGTCAGCGGCGCTACAACGGTTGGTGCCGAACTGTTCGCAGTAGTTGACGCGGGCGGCTTCAAGTCTTTTGCTAGCATGATATCCGTAACCTGGTGAACCAGCGCGCTTGGATTTGTCTCCGCAGAGTTGCATAACACCGCCACAGAAAAATGCTGTTCGGGAAACCGCGCCATGTCCGAGCGATAACCGGCATCAGCGCCACTGTGGCCTACCGTCGGTAAGCCTCTGTATGTTCCGATCGCCAATCCAGACGCATAGTCCTGCAACTCACCACTGTTCAACTTGTCGCGCTGGAGCATTTGCTGAATGAAAGCGTCCCCTCCAACGCGAGGGTGATAGAAATTTTCATCCCAGAGCTGCAAGTCCTCGACCGTTGTATGGAGGCTGGTCGCACCTGCAGTGTCGAAGTTGGTCAGATTCATGCGAAAGGGCTTGTCCTTGCCGTCCTGCTCATAGCCCAGGGCATCGTGTTTGATGATCTCTTCGTGATCGTCACGAAAGTGGGTGTGCGTCATGCCCAGTGGTTCAAAGATGTTCTTCGTTGTAAACTCGCGGAACGACATGCCGCTGACCCGCTTTACGATGATGGCCAGTAGCGTGAAACCGGTGTTGCTGTACATGTATTTTTCGCCGGGCTTGAAGTTCAGCTCCCTTTGTCGTGTGACCACGGACATCACATCGTCGTCTGTGATGAGGTCCTGCGAATAACGCCATCCCGCAAGATCGAGAAGGGACCACTGGTCGCGAAGGCCGCTGGTATGATGCATCAAATTGCGAAGCGTAATCTTCTCTCCAAAGTCAGGCAGCTCAGGTACATATTTGTGCACATCATCGTCGAGAGAAAGCTTTCCTTGTTGCGCAAGCAAAAGTATCGACGCCGCAGTGAACTGCTTGGACATGGATGCTACGTGAAAGACAGTGGCCGGCGTAATGGGGATGTCGTCATTGAGATTGGCCATGCCATAGCCGTGTTTGTAGACAATCTGACCATCTTTGTAAACGCCCAGCGCGCAGCCTGGCGAACCAGGTTTATCCCACTGCCCGAAGACCTTATCAACGGTAGCGGCGACATCTGCCGGCAGAGTCTGCGCACGTGCGAAGAGTGAGACCGACAGCATGCTCGCAAGGACTACATACAACCGCGCTAATTTCAATGGTGTCTCCACTCTGTGCAAATATCGCATTCCGGGTATGGCTCAGTTTACGTCAGGCCGTTGAATGGAAACTGAGCCATGAATCCGTCTAGGTAACGGAAGGGCGTAATTCAACTTTCTTCGTGGTAATGCTGAGTTTTGCCGGAGTTAGTTCCACCCCGGGCCAGCCTTCCTTGAAGGCTTCAATGTGGATTTCGCCCGGCTCTCTTGTGGATTGCACAATGACCTGCGCGAGACCATTAAAGAGGCTGCGATGCGGCTCCTTGTCAGATTCCTGGCAATTGGGATCACCATTGCCAACTCCAATAATCGCGCCAGCGCCGGATATTTTGAATCCGATGTAGTTGCTGGCCGTAGGAACAGGGCGACCCTCTCTGTCGAGCGCCTCAACGCGAAGAATGGCAATATCTTCGCCGTCTGCATTGATGTCGGTGCGATCCGCAGTGAGCCGAATACTTGAGGGCGTGCTTGTAGTTTCGCGCTTCTCTGTCAGGACGACTTTTCCGTCTTTGATGCCGCGCGCCTCGATAACTCCAGGTTGAAATTTCTCGGTCCATTCAAGGTGTCCGAGATGCGGCACACGCTGTATGCCTGCACTTGTACCGTTAATGAAAAGCTCAACCTGATCAAGATTGGAGTGAACCCATATTTTGATGGGCTCGCCTTCCTTCCCTTCCCAGTTCCAGTGCGGAAAAAGATGAAGTGATGGCTCTGTGCCCCACCATGCGCGGTAGTAGTAATAGCTGTCTTTGGGAAAACCGCATGTATCGATAATGCCAAACTGCGAGTTGATAGACGGCCATCCATACGGTGTAGGCTCACCGCGATAATCGAAACCAGTCCAGGCAAACCCGCCGCACGACCAGTCGCGCGTAGCGTAGAACTTCCACCAGCCTTCCGCGGTTTCACCCCATCCCGGTTCATTGGTGTCGTAGGCGCTGAGCGTATTGCGCATTGGGTCGGTTGCGTAGACGCCCCGAGTCGATATCGCGCTGGCCGTCTCTGAGCCATAAATAGCGAGCTTCGGATGGCTTTTGTGAAAGCCGTCGGGGCGATCGATGTAGTAGTTGAAACCGATGACATCGAACGCAGTAGAGACACCCTTCTCGTTATCCCCGTTAACAGCGGCAGAGACGGGCCTCGTCGGGTCGAGTTCGTGACAGAGACGAACCATGCTGGCGCCAACCTTCGCGCCCTGCTCAGCCATATCGGATTGCATCTGATTCTCTTCGTTGCCGATAGACCAGAGAATGATCGAAGGTGAATTGCGATAGCGCTTGATCAAAACCTCAAGCTGGGCCATGCCTTCAGGATTGGAGGACATCTGCCGCGTTTCGCACATCATCATGAGGCCCATGCGATCGCAGCCTTCAACCCACTCGGGAGTGGGCATGTTGTGCGAAGTGCGCACGGCGTTCGACCCCATCTCTTTAAGTACGCCAAGGCGAAAATACTGCAAGCGATCAGGCAATGCCGCGCCAACTCCCGCATGATCCTGATGATTGCATGTGCCCTGTATCTTCATCGACTTGCCGTTGAGCGAAAAGCCCTTGTCGGCATCGAATAAAAAGCTTCGAATGCCAAAGGCGAAACGTTCGGCGTCAATCGTCTTGCCAGTCGACTCAACTGTGACGACAGCCGAGTAGAGATTAGGAGTCTCGACAGACCAGAGAGCAGGATTAACAACCTTGGCGATGGCTGTATACGTAGCAGCGCCATCGGGCGCAATGGACTGTGCCGCAGCGTCAGCGGTGCCCACCGTCTTGCCTGTCGAGTCGACAATCTTCCACGTAACGCGTGCATTCGCTGCTTGTGCGCCACTGTTCTGGACGACTGTACCGAGATTGATTGTAGAGCTGTTGCCATTTACGGCTGCGCGGGCGTAGCTTTCAAACTTACCCAGGTGAACCGCGCTGGTCTTCGTCAGCCATACGTGGCGATAAATCCCCGCTCCCTCATAAAACCAGCCATCGCCAAAGCTCGCATCAACGCGACAGGTGATGCAGTTCCGGCTGCCGATGGCGACGAAGTCGGTGATGTCGAAGTGAAACGGCGCGTAGCCGTTATCGTTTCGCCCGATAAAGCACCCGTTCACCCAGACAAGCACATCGCGAAACGCTCCATCGAAATCCACCGTAATGCGCCGCCCCGTATCGCTGGCGGGAATGTCAAAATTGCGGCGATACCAACCCACGCTGGATTCGGGATAGCGCCGGCCAACAGGCTTGTACCCATGCGAGTTCTGTACCTCATCGCGCACGAAAGGCAGCTCAACCGCCCAGTCATGCGGCAGGTTGAGAGTACGCCACTTCGAATCGTCGAATTTTACCTTTGCGAACTCGAATTCACCGGTCTTTGCAAAATCTCCCTGACTGTCACCAAAGCCCAGATCTTTGGCTGGGTCGACTGAGTTACCAAACTGGAATTTCCAGTCGAAATCGAAAAGCAGCTTCTCACGAGGAGCAAGCGCTGCTTCTGTCTCGATAGCAGAAGCAAGAGCGCTGTCTGCCCGTGCCCACGCCGCCGTGGCAAGCAATGAGCCTGCCGAAACAGCAGCGCCGGTGACAAGGGTGGAACGAAGCAGGTCGCGACGAGAGATGCTTTGCATTCGATCGATCCTTTTCGATATCAGGTTGGATAAAAGCTGAGCCGCCTTCACGGCCAGAGGGCGATGTCCTGACCAGGCGCAGCGGTCTGAGGGGAGCGACAGACAGACCAAAATATATCGCACGCAGGTATGCCAGGTAAACGCTTCCAATACTGTTTCCAAAGACTATCCGGACAGCAGTTTGTGAGCGACCATCTGGTACACTAAATCAGTTGGAGAGATGGCCGAGTGGCTGAAGGCGCACGCTTGGAAAGCGTGTTTACCGCAAGGTAACGTGGGTTCGAATCCCACTCTCTCCGCCACCTAAAATCAATGCTTTATCGGGCCGGTTATCATTTCTTTCTGAATCCAAATACGTGTTTCAACACTCATATACGTGTTGTCACACGCATTGCCTCCCAACTTACGGGATGCAAGCGACAAGGAAAAAGGAGAATCAAAATGAAGATCGTACTCTATGGAGCAACAGGAAATTCGGGCCAACGGATTCTGCAGGAACTCACCAATCGCGGCCACGTAGTCACAGCGGTAGCCCGCAACATCTCAAAGCTGCCCTCGACGGTGAAAACGGTAAAAGACGACCTGAGCAACGTCGATGCGATTGCATCGGTCATCTCAGGTGCGGACGTGGTCGTAAGCGCCTATGCACCTCCGCAGGACAATACCGATGCACTCCTCGGAGTAACCGAGCGCCAGATTGCGGCCGTCAAGAAAGCGGGAGTGCAACGTCTGATCGTGGTCGGCGGAGCCGGACTCCTCGAAGTCGCGCCGGGTGTGAGTCTTATCGCCTCCGGGTATCTGCCCGAAGCATACCTGCCGATCGCCACTTCGCACGAAAAGGCCTTGGGCATTCTCAAGGGATCGGATGCGAACTGGACCTACTTCAGTCCTGCAGGATTTTTCGAGCCGGGTCAGCGGACCGCCAAGTACCGCCTCGGAACGACGAATTTGATCGCCAACGAAAAGGGCGATAGCCGGATTTCGTTTGAGGATTACGCTGTTGCCCTGGTCGACGAGATCGAGAAACCTGCTCATGAGCGCGGTCAGTTGTCCATCGGCTACTAATCCTGCTCTCCCTGTCGCCACACGTAAGCTGAAAGAGGCTGGACCGATCCCCCGATGAAGTTCCGGCGGATTTGCCAGCTTCGATTGGCTGTTTAGGCGAAATGAAAGAATAGACCATGCCCCGCACGAAGAAATCATCTCTAGCTACGGCTCTGAAGCAAAATCGACCGTTCGTTTCTTTAGAGCAGGAAGTATACCTGAGCATTCTTCGCACGACGTCTGAGCTGTCCTATGCCGTCGATCAATTCTTTCGGCCCTACAACATCACATCGTCACAGTACAACGTCTTGCGGATACTCCGGGGAGCTGGAACGGACGGACTTTGCCGAAATGAAATATCGGAACGAATGGTGACGGCGACCCCCGATATGACGCGCTTGCTGGATCGCATGGAGAAGGCAGGATGGGTTACGCGAGAACGAGCGGAAGAAGATCGGCGCCAGGTGTCCACCCACATCACGAAGCCAGGTATGGAATTATTGGCAAGGCTGGAAACGCCGACACGCGATTTTGTGACGCGACTCTTTGCTGGTGCTGCGGTCAGCGACCTAAAGACTGTTGTCAGGGTCAACGATCAAATCCGAACAAGACTGTCTTGAGAGCAGCGAAAGGCACTATCTAGTTATGAAAAAAATTGGCTTCCTTTCATTTGGCCACTGGACGCCTTCATCGCAGTCACAAGCTCAGACTGCGTCGGATGTGCTGTTGCAGTCCATCGATCTGGCTGTGGAAGCCGAGCGTTTAGGGGTGGACGGAGCCTATTTTCGCGTTCACCACTTCGCTCGGCAACTGGCGTCACCGTTTCCACTACTCGCGGCAATAGGTGCCAGAACGAAAAAGATTGAGATTGGTACCGGCGTGATCGATATGCGGTATGAGAACCCTCACTACATGGCGGAGGACGCAGGCTCCGCCGATCTCATTGCGGGTGGACGCCTGCAGTTGGGAATCAGCCGCGGCTCACCTGAGCAGGTGATCGATGGATGGCGTCATTTTGGCTACCATCCGGTCGAGGGCGAGACTGACGCAGACCTGGCTCGGCGTCATACTGAGACATTTCTCGAATTGCTCAATGGCAAAGGCTTCGCTCAGCCTAACCCTCGTCCGATGTTTTCGAATCCGCCGGGGCTGCTGCGGCTTGAGCCGCACTCTGAAGGCTTGCGGGACCGCATCTGGTGGGGCGCGGGAACCAACGCCACGGCAGTCTGGGCTGCAAAGCTGGGAATGAATCTTCAATCGTCAACACTTAAATTCGACGAGACCGGTGAGCCGTTTCACGTTCAGCAGGCCGCGCAGATCCGTGCCTTTCGTGCAGCCTGGAAAGAAGCCGGTCACACTCGGACTCCGCGGGTCTCCGTCAGCCGCAGCATCTTTGCGCTCGTAGACGACCGCGATCGCGCCTATTTCGGTCGTGGAGAGCAGGAAGGCGATCAGTTCGGCTACATTGATGGACCCAGAAGGGCGGTCTTTGGCCGGTCCTATGCGGCGGAGCCGGATGTGCTGGTCGAGCAACTTAAGGATGACGAGGCGATTGCGGAGGCAGACACTCTTTTGCTTACTGTCCCAAACCAACTGGGCGTTGCCTACAATGTGCATGTATTGGAGGCGATTCTCACGACAGTCGCCCCTGCTTTGAGTTGGCGCTAAGGGACTGCGATCAGTCTGGATGAACGCGCTTGTGGGGTTCCAGAGGAAAGTGCAGGAGGAGGAACATGACTCCTGCCGCGCCACAGGCGAGCGAAGATTGGCAGCGGGATGAGGGTGCAGGGAGAACGCCAAGCGGGTTCTCCCTTTGAATCACCACGCAATACCGCATGTTCATTGGAGATTTCATTCCAAGTTGTTCATTCGGCTAGGGCCAAATTCGAATTCGTATCTCTGCCACTTTCCTATAAATTGCTTTAGCTGACGAATCGAATATTCCCCGCTATCTTCCATGTGATGCTTGCCCTGAAATGCCACCCTGGGCAGCTTGCCATTGACTCAGCGTCATGACGCAGCGAAATCCCAAATGATTCGTGCCCGTATCGACGTCGCCCTTGCCGCGCGTTCCCACCATATAGCGAGAGCAGTATTGATCCGTGCATAGAAACGATCCGCCACGATGCACCTTCTTCTTGGTATCTCCCGGCTCTGAAGGATCGAAAGCAGTGTCAGGGCCCTGTGGATTCCTGGCGACTCCCTCAGCCGCGAGATGCTGATAGTAGTCGGCGCGATACCAGTCGCTGGTCCACTCCCACACGTTGCCGGCCATGTCATAGAGCCCATAACCGTTGGCAGGAAACTTAGCAACTGGAGCTATGCCGATGTACCCATCTGAACCAGTGTCACTGTTCGGGAAATTGCCCTGGTGCGTATTGGCCATCCACTTGCCGTTTGGACGAAACTCGTCACCCCAGACATACGGCTTACCCGCAAGCCCGCCTCGCGCAGCAAACTCCCATTCTGCTTCAGTGGGAAGACGCTTCCCTGCCCACTTTGCATACGCCTCCGCATCCTCATAGGCAACATGCACAACAGGCAAATTGTCCTGTCCGGCGATGCTGCTCTTGGGCCCCAGAGGATGACGCCAGCTGGCGCCAGGCACATAGCTCCACCACTGAAAATGATCATCAAGCGGCACAGGATGATCAGGTGCTGTAAAGATCACAGAGCCCGGCACGAGATTCTCTGGGGGTGCACCCGGGAAATCTTCAGCGCGCGGCTTTCGCTCCGCTACAGTGACATAGCCGGTGGCCTTCACAAACCGTGCGAACTGAGCGTTTGTAACATCGGTCTTGTCCATGAAAAAGCTATCTACATACACACGATGAACGGGGAGTGAGTCAACTGTGGCCTGCATTCCGACGTTGTTCACATCGACCGGTGTCTGTACACCCATAGAAAACTCTCCACCCGGAATCCAAACCATTCCCGTTGGCATTTTTTCAGGATGTGGCTGAGCGTTAGGCTTCGTAGGCTCGAAAGCCGCCAGCTTCATACCTGGGCGAGAGACCTTTGTGCTCGATTGGGTTGTGTCGGTCGGCTGCGGCGGCGCGGCTTCATGCGCTGCTTCCGCTGGAGCAGACTGGCGCCCGCCCGCTGGGGCCGGTCGCGCATTCCAAACCATCGTGACAATAGCGCCGATCGACGCCACCAGCACCAATCCGGTAATCAGTAGTTTTCTCTTCGGAGTTGCTTCTGAAGAACTCATTCTCGCCGAGGATTTTTTCATTAGCTTTCCTCCGATTCGTCCATAAGACACACACATCACCACTAACCGGAGACTATTTCAAATTGTCAGCCTGGTACAGTTGTCGAAACTGGCAAAAATGACAGGGACTACGCTATCGCAAAGCATTCATCATCTAACGAGGATCTGTTGACATCGTCCGAATTCCCCACAAGCGATGATGGGACAGTATTGTTAACGTACAGTCAATAGCGAGCCTCTAAGAATACGACTCATCGCAAGGCCTTGGCTGTCACTGTTTACAGTTAGGCGAAGCGCTGCAGGCGCGTAGCTTGAACTCAGCCGTTTGTGAGGCCCGGATTCCCTCCTGAGGAATTTGTGATGCATAAGTTCAACCGGTCTGGTTTGTGGATGCTGCTCCTGGCAGCATTCTTGGGCTATCAAAGCGCAGCCCAGATACCAGCCTCAATCGCTCATCCTGGCGCTGCACCTGTCAGCACGGCTCCTGCCCCACCGAAAGATCCCCGCGGACGCGCTACACCACAAAGCTCCATTCTGAATTTCGTAAAGTATGCACAGCACGGCGACTATGAAACAGCGTCGAAATACCTTCAGCTTCCTTTAAGCAACAAGATTCAGCAAAACGAGGAATACGCACAGCAACTGCTGATCCTGATCAACACCAGCTTTCGCGGATCTCTAGCAACAATCAGTGATTCGCCCGAAGGAGACCTCACAGACGCTGACAATCCGAATGTCGACATCGTTGGCAAATTTGTAGTGGACGATCAAGAACTTCAGCTCCAGATGGTAAAGGTCGTCCATCCAGACACTGGCCCTATCTGGCTTGTCTCCCAACAGACATTGCAACAGGTACCCAATCTATATCAAGGAGTTGGAGCGCCGCGTCTGGCTCGTTACTTTCCTGACGTCCTCACGAAGCATTCCTTCGGGGGAGTTCCTGATGCCCAGTGGCTTGCGTGGCTCCTCACGATCCCACTATCGTGGGCCGCCGCCTGGGCAACGGTCTGGCTTGTCAGGCGATTGTGGGCAATGCGCAAACGCCCATTAACAGTGGTTCCGTACAAAACGACCAGCAACACGCCTTTCATTCTCTTCCTGGCCATCGAGTTCAACGCAGTGCTTGTCCTGTTGATCGGCCTGCCACTCTACTACCGCGTCTACTACTTTCGCCTGCTGGGAGTCGTGCTCACAATCACCCTTGCATGGCTGAGCGCACGAGCCGCCAATCGTATCTACGAGCGCATCACCTTCAGCTCGTTCAAAAGAGAATCGCGTTCTCTGCTGCAGCTCGCACACCGCCTCTATAAGGTTGCAATCCTCATCGTCGCGATACTGATCATCATCACGCTGCTAGGCTTCAATGCCGGGACAATGTTGGCTGGCCTTGGAATCGGTGGCATCGCGTTGGCTTTGGCTGCGCAAAAATCGCTGGAGGGTATACTCGGCGGAATCACCCTTGTTATGGACAAGACCGCGTCAGCGGGAGACGAATGCGTGCTCTCCGGTCGTTACGTAACCGTAAAAGAAATCGGGCTGCGTTCTTTGCGCGTCACAACGCGCGAAGGTACAGAGATGACCTTTCCCAACGGTATGGTCGCGCAAGGTGCTATTGAAAATTTATCGCGACGAGAAAAGTTCCTGATTTCAAGCTCGCTGCGTCTTAGTTATGAATGCTCGCTGGCTCAGTTGCAACTTGTTATTGCCAGCATTCGTGAAGTCTTGTATTCGCATGCCAGGATCGAGCAGAAAAACGCCAGCGTCCGCCTGTCGGGTATCGGTGCAGATGGCTACCGAATCGATCTGTTTGCCTATGTAGATACAGTAAACGGAGTCGAATTCGGCGCGATACAGGAAGACATACTCTTTCGCGCAATAGAGATTGTGGAGTCGTCAGGCGCGACCTGGGCAATTCCTTCGCAGATCACTTATCTCACACAGGAGCGCGTAACTGACGAAGTAAAGGTAGCCGAGTCGGAACAAATCGTTAAAAACTGGCAGGACACTCAACAGGTTCCCTTCCCTGATTTCTCCCCGGACCACATCGCAGAAGTAAGAGGAAAACTAGCGTATCCCGCCGCTAACTCCGTCCTGCGGAAACCGCCTTCCGAAGGAAACGAACGCAACTGACACAGCATCGCCTCAAGAGGTTGTCTCCTTTCGCAGGTAAACGAAAATGGCATACGTGCCGTCATACCCGGAAGCAATCGAATCTCCCTCGGTGGCTCTCAAACCCAGCGGTGACGTCGCAGCCGGTGTCGTATCCGGGCGATTCTCGATCACCGGCACACAGGAACTGACACACTAGCAAGCAGCGGCCAGGCATGAGAAACGCCGTCGAACTCTTCGGTCTCAATTTATTTCGCTACAACAACAATTAGCTGTCCGATTCGCCTACCAGACAGACTTAATTGCGCTAATATCGTAATGTTTCAAAGTCGCAACGAACAGCCATGATGGCGTCGTCAACTTTTGCACTTACCTTCGGCTGGCGGGAGTTTACCAATAACCATGAAGTCGACGTCACGATCAAAAGGCACAGCTCGCGGCATCAAACGCATCGACCTCGCCTATGTCGAGCTGGCGTCGAGCGAAGACGCACGCGATATCAATCGCGATATCGTCCTTGAGATCATACGCTCGCAACAACCCGTGGCACGGGCCGATCTGGCGCGTTCATCAGGCCTGCAACCGAGTACGATCTCTGCGATTGTCGAGCAATTAATCAAGGAAAAGTGGGTCTCAGAAGGCGCAGTTTCACGGCCCCCCCGCGGACGCCCCTCTACACTCGTGTCGCTCAATGACGCGATGGTCATTCTCGTCGCCGACGTGCGCCCCGGTCAGGCTATCGTCGCGCTCGTCGATCTGAATGGAAGATTTCTCGCCCGCGAGGCCGTCCCTCTCGTTTCTGACCCCGAGCGCTCAGTCAATAAGATCGTGCAATGCATGCAGTCCATGCAGGCGGCGCATCGTGGCCGCTCTTTCGAGGGCATCGGCATCAGCATGCCTGGCCGCGTCGATCCCGATACGCAATGTCTCATCCTGGCCCCCAATCTCAAATGGGCAGACTTCGACATCAAGCGAACCATCGAGCAGAAGATGAATCTCCAGGTCGAGCTGGCCAACGCCGCCAACGCCTGCCTTCTCGCCGAACTCTGGTCCGGCCGCCTCGACGGCGTTCGCAATGCGGTGCTGATAACTATCTCGGAAGGCGTCGGTGGCGCCATTCTCGCCAATGGCCAGATCATCACCAGCCGCAACGGACTCGCAGGTGAGTTCGGCCATAGCCCCATCGATCCTACCGGCCCGTTATGCGGTTGCGGACAGCACGGCTGCTGGGAAGTTTTCGCTTCATCCAACGCGGCGCTGCGTTACTATGCCGAGCTTTGTCCCAAGGGGCACGCCATCAGCGTTCAGGACCTGCTTCGCATGGCTGACGAAGGTGATGACGCCGCCCTTGCAGCAGTCTCACGGCAGGCAGGCCACATAGGCCGTGGTCTTCGTGTCGTGACAGCCGCGCTCGCGCCCGAAGTAATCCTCATCGCCGGCGATCTCACAACGTTATGGACGCGCTTCGGGCCCATCATTCAAGCGGAGATGGAGAAGACCATGCTGGCTGGTCCTGCTCCGCAGCTTGGCATCACCAAAGATGGCGAACTTGCACGCCTGCGCGGCGCAGCCGCAGTCGTCCTGCAGCGACACTCCGGATATCACAAGTCAACTCATCTGGCCGGAACAGGCAAGCATTCACGGCGTAAAGCGGCAACCTCCAAATGAATCTTTCGATAACCTGATAACCTGCCTTCCACGCACTCTCGCAACCCATAGGAGCACTTAGCCGATGTCCTTCCGCAGCGCGGCAATACTTGCGGCCTCAATGCTGCTCGCAGTTGCAGCAGTCGCCAACGCCGAAACAGGAGCCGAAGGTTGGCTGCGCTACGCTACGCTGTCTACGCAAGCCGCGCAGCAATATAAACAAATACCGCATCAGGTCATGCAACTCACCAATTCGCCCATTGCGCAAAGCGCGGCATCCGAGCTGACGCGCGGCCTCCACTCCATGCTTGGCCTGGACCTGCAGGTCGCTTCGGCTCTACCAACGACAGGCGCTTTTCTTATCGGTACGCCGGCTGAGATTGAGCATGCAGTTCCCTCATGGAAACATCCTGCCAATCTATCCGCTGAATGCTTCTCGATCTCCCCGTTGCCAACCCACAACGGATGGGTCATCGCCGGTGGCACAGATCGCGGCGAACTCTACGGCGTCTTCCACCTCCTCGAGCAGATAGCACAGCAACAGCCGATATCGCCCGCCACCGAATGTCCCTCGTCTCCCATCCGTTGGGTCAATCAATGGGACAACCTCGACGGCTCCATCGAACGTGGCTACGCAGGCCGCAGCATCTTTTACGACCAGGGCCACGTCCGCAGCGATCTTACTCGTGTCGGCGAATACGGACGCCTGCTCGCATCTATCGGCATCAACGGAGCAACGGTCAACAACGTCAACTCAGACCTGCGCACACTCGAGCCGGAGATGATTAGCGAATTCGCGCGCATCGCAAATGCGCTTCGACCCTGGGGCGTGCGCATGTCGCTTTCCGTCGATCTCTCCAGTCCACAGGTAGTTGGCCATCTTCCAACCTTCGATCCCGTCGATCCCTCAGTCACCGCTTGGTGGCAAAACAAAGTCGATGAAATCTACAAGGAGATTCCAGACTTCGCCGGCGTCGTCATCAAGGCTGATTCGGAAGGTCGTGTAGGCCCTTCCAAATATGGACGAACGCCGGCGCAGGCCGCCAATACCGTCGCTCGCGCGCTCAAGCCTCATGGCGGGGTAGTCCTCTATCGCGGTTTCGTCTACAACAATCATCTCGACTGGAACGACCTCAAGGCAGATCGCGCACGCGCCGGATACGACAACTTCCACGCTCTCGACGGCACCTTCGAACCTAACGTAGTCATCCAGATCAAGCACGGCCCCATCGACTTTCAGGTACGCGAGCCCGTCTCGCCGCTTTTCTCTGCGCTGCAGCACACCAGCCAGGCCATCGAACTGCAAGTCACGCAGGAATACACCGGCCAGCAGCGTCACATGGTCTTCCTGGTCCCTATGTGGAAGGCAGCGCTGGACACCGACCTACGCGCTCAAAATCGCAACACACCCGTCAAAGAGATCGTCGAAGGCAAGAGTTTTCATCAGCCTCTCGGCGGCTTTGTTGCAGTAGCCAATGTAGGCCTCGACACAAACTGGCTCCATCACCCAATGGCCATGGCCAATCTCTATGGCTTCGGCAGACTCGCGTGGAACCCCGACTTCACGACAGACCAGATCATCGACAAATGGACGCGTTTGACCTTCGGTAACGATCCCCAGGTCGTCTCTACCATCAATGACTTGCAGAGAAATTCCTGGCACGTCTACGAGCAATACACCGGTCCACTCGGCATAGGCACACTCACCAATATCCTCGGCATCCACTACGGCCCCGGCATTGAATCCGCCGAGCGCAACGGCTGGGGCCAATGGTTCCGCGGCGACAGCAAAGGAATCGGCATGGACCGCACCGCAGCCACCGGCACCGGCTACATCGGCCAGTATCCGCCCGAGTTGGCGAAGAGGTACGAATCGCTCTCCACCTGCCCCGATGAGCTGCTTCTCTTCATGCATCACGTGCCCTACGATCACGTTCTGCACAACGGAAAAACAGTCGCCCAGTATGTCTACGACTCGCACTATGAAGGCGCAGCCGCCGCAGCCACCTACGCGCCTCGTTGGCAACAACTGCACGGCCTCATAGAGGACGAGCGCTACAACCAGGTGCTCACACTCTTCACCTATCAGGCTGGCCACGCCATCGTCTGGCGCGATGCTGTCTCACGCTGGTTCCAACGCATCTCCGGAATCGAAGACAAGCTGGGTCGCGTCGACCACTATCCCGATCGTATCGAGGCCGAAGCGATGACCGCAGAAGGCTACTCCGCTATCGATGTCACACCGTGGGAGACAGCCTCTAACAGCAAAGCCGCAGTCTGCAATCAATCTGCCACGTGCAGCCTCACCGCAAAGCTCGACAAGCCTGCAGGCACGTACAACATCGCCGTCGAATACTTCGACTACTGGAATGGCGCATCGCACTTTGATCTGCAGCTCAATGGCAAATCCATCAGCAATTGGATCGCGGACAACACGCTTCCACCTGTGCACATCGATCTTCATCCTGACGGAGAAACCAGCACACGCATTACATTTCCCGCCGTCAGTATCAAGCCCGGCGACGTTCTTACACTGCGCGGCACACCAGACAGCTCAGAACCCGCCCCAGTCGACTACGTTGAAATAACAAAATCAAAATAGCCGATATATTTTTGTTCCTCAAATATATCCATCCGGTTGTATCGCACGCTATTCCTTCGGCGTCTTGTCCGTCCGCCAGTTTACTACGTGATACTGCGCCGGAGTATCTCCAACATTGCGAAGCCCGTGCAGCACATTCGAAGCGTTGAAGATGATCGAACCCGGGCCAAGCCGCTTCCACTCGCCATTCACGAGCGCCTCGACTGTCCCTTTATCCAGAATCACCAGCTCTTCATTCGGATGCCGATGCGGTGGATGCGGCTCCTTCCCCGGATTCAGCGTAGTGACATGCATCTCCAGTTCTTCGAGCGTTGCCGTAGGACCTTTCACAACAGACCGCACCTCGCTGACTTCCGTCTTATGCGGCGTCATGGCATTCCAGTCAAACACAGTTTCGCCAATAACCGGCTTAGCTGCGTCAACCGCAGCCAGTGCGCCTAACGTTCCGCTTACTGCAATCAAACCAACCATCAAGTCCCGCTTCGTAATCACGTCTCCCCCTCACCGCTATTTCAGATGTACGACCTTCGCATTCTTCTGCGCCTTGATCACCAGTTCCGCTGCCAATAAACATTGCGCCTGGTCCTGCGCCACATGCGTCCGGTTCACAATATCCGCAACAAATTGTGGGCCAAATGGCAGCGTCAGATTGTTGCAATCGATATAGCGCGCCTCTTTCTGATTCACAAGAAAGAGATTGTTTCCCGCGCTCTTCACAGCAACGTCCGTATACTTGCGCACTTCGATGTAGCCTTCCGTGCCCAGCACAAACAGACGCCCATCTCCCCACGTCCCCAATCCATCTGGCGTGAACCAGTCCAGCCGCACATAGCCCAGGCCGCGGTCGCCATGCAGCACCATATCCCCAAAATCCTGAAAATGCGGACGATCGGGATGATTGACATTTGCGATCTGTGATGCCACAACCTCAGCCTCAGTAGAGCCCGTGTAGTAAAGAAACTGGTCTACCTGATGCGACCCGATATCGCAAAGAATGCCGCCATACAAATCCGGATCCCAGAACCACTCAGGGCGCCCCGTGCCACCTCCCGCATCACCGTGCTTCTGCGTGATCTGATGTGGCGCAATGTTGATCGTCTGGATCACTCGCCCTATCGCGCCGTCTTTGATCAACTCGCCTGTCTTCACCGCGGCCTTCACTTCAAGCCGCTCGCTGTACATGATGCCGTAGATGCGCTTCGTCTCTGCAATCGCCTTGCGTACTTCCGCAAGCTGTTCGAGAGTCGTAGCTCCCGGTTTGTCACTCAGAAAGTCCTTGCCACGCCGCATCGCACGCACACCCAATGGCGCGCGCTGACTCGCAATCGCCGAGCTCAAGACAAGCTGAATTGACTTATCGTTGAGTATCTCGTCTTCTGACGAAATCATCTTCACGTTCGGATAGCGTTTCGTAAAAGCTGCCAGCTTATCCGGCTCCTGCCCGTAAGCGGCTACAAGTTCGCCGCCTCCGCGCTGCATCGCACCCACCATGCCGTAGATGTGGTCATGGCTCATGCCGCAGACAGCAAACTTGATCGAATACTTCGGCTTTGCTTCTTCCGGCTCCGGAAGCGTCTCATGAACAACACCGCCACGAAGCGGCTGCACACCAAAGCCGCCTTCCGGAAAAGCGGCCAGCAGTCCGGTAGCTCCCAGAGTGCGCAGAAACGCACGGCGATTTGAATCTTCAATCAGCATGTGGCGATACTCGATTCGAGCGTATTTAATTGCGGTATCAAACTTACCTTGCTCCGACAACGGTACTCTATGCCTGCCGTCTTGTCTTTGGCAAGTAAACACGTCGTTCATCAATGCTTTGCAGAACAGGCCGGTTTCTGTAAACTTGCCCACGTCAGCAGCCTTTTGTTTGCTCAGTACTTCACAGGAGAATCCATGGCTCAACCCGTTCGAGTCGGCATTGTAGGAGCACGATTCGCCGCGAACTTCCACTGGGAAGGGCTGCGCCGCGTCTTCGGTGTGCCGGTAGAAATTGTCGGTGTAACTTCAAAGACAGCAGAAGCCCGCGACGCATTCGCACAAGCCAAAGGCATACGTGCCTTCAACACATTTGAGGAACTTTGCGAGCACGTCGATGTCATCGACCTCTGCACGCCTCCCGCATCTCACGAAGCGCTCGCCACGCAGGCACTCGCACTCGGGAAGCATGTGATCATCGAGAAGCCGCTCACCGGTTACTATGGCCCGGGCACAGACAGCTTTCACGGCGCATCCTTCTCAAAGGAGACAATGCTCCGCGAAGCCGCCGCAAGCTGCCAGCGCATCCTCGCTGCAGCCCAGGCCAGCGGCAAATACGTCTGCTACGCCGAGAACTGGGCCTACGCACCGACGATTCAAAAGCAAAGTGAGATTGTCGTCAAAAGCGGTGGTCAGATCCTCTGGATGCTCGGCGAGCAGTCACACAGCGGTTCGCACTCGCCCTACTACGGATCATGGAAGTTTTCCGGTGGAGGATCGATGGTAGGCAAAGCCTGCCATCCGCTGAGCGCCGCCCTTTATCTGAAGCGCGTCGAAGGCGAGGCCCGCAACGGAGCTGCAATTCTGCCCGTCAGAGTCAGCGCACGTACCCACGAAATTACGCGCCTGCCTGCCTACCGTGACGCCGGCTTTCTGCGCACCACGTATGACGACATAGAAGACTACGCGCAGATGCACATCACCTTCGCAGATGGCACGGTGGCGGACATTTTCGCCTCAGAGCTCGTAATGGGCGGTGTTCACAACTGGCTTGAAGTGGTCTGCAACAACCACCGCACACGCTGCAACCTCAATCCCATCGATGCGCTTGAAACCTACAACCCCCGCGAAGATATTCTGCAGAACGTCTACCTCATTGAAAAGCTCGGCACCAAGCAGGGCTGGAGCCGTCCCGCACCGGACGAAGCATGGCAGCACGGCTATCCCCAGGAGTTTCAGGACTTCATGGAGAGTATCCACTACAGTCGCAAACCACTCTCCGGTATCGAACTTGCGCGGGACACAATCGCGACTATTTACGCAGGCTATCTCTCAGCCGAGCGAGGCGGAACAGAAGTCTCGATACCATCCTGAGGCTATCTTCTCGCACAAATAAAAACGGCCTCCATCTCTGGAGGCCGTTTTTATTTTCGTTGAGCTGATGATTACGCCGGCGAAGGAGACCCTTCCGGGAATCCAGGTCCGCCGCGTCCAGTCTCAGGCTTCAGCACCTGCTGTACGCCGCCACCGCCCTGATCGCTGGGCGAAGCGAGCGATGACCGTACCTCGGGCAGTTCCTTGCCTTCAATCAGCAAGCGAACTTCCTCAGCATCGATCGTTTCGCGCTCTAGCAGCGCGTTGGCAATGCGGTGCATCGCATCGCTATTAGCCTTCACCAGCGAGTAAGCAGACTGGTAAGCCTCATCAATCAGGCGACGAACTTCCTGATCGATCTGACGTGCCGTCTCCTCAGAGAAATCGCGATGCTGCGCGATCTCGCGTCCGAGGAAGATCTGCTCTTCCTTCTTGCCAAAGGTCAGCGGTCCAAGCCGGCTCATGCCGTACTCGCAAACCATGCGGCGAGCGAGATCCGTGGCATGCTCGATATCACTGCCTGCGCCGGTCGACATCTGGCTGAGGAAAATCTCCTCCGCCACACGTCCGCCGTAGGCCGTAGCAAGTCGTGTCTCCAGATACTCGCGTGTGTAGTTGTGCCGATCGCCCGGCAGGTACACCGTGACGCCAAGCGCCATGCCGCGCGGAATGATCGTGACCTTGTGAATCGGATCGGTATGATCGCGCAATACCGAAACCAGCGCATGGCCGGCCTCGTGGTATGCAGTCACCTTCTTCTCTTCGTCGGTCAATAGCATCGACTTGCGCTCTGCGCCCATCAGGACCTTGTCCTTGGCCAGTTCGAAGTCGTACATCGTGACCTGCTTGCGATTCACGCGTGCCGCGTTCAGCGCAGCCTCGTTCACCATGTTGGCCAGGTCCGCACCCGAGAAACCCGGTGTCCCGCGAGCCAGCACGTTGAGAACAACGTCGTCGGCCACAGGAACCTTCTTCACGTGAACGCGCAGCACTTCCTCGCGCCCGCGCACGTCTGGCAAGCCCACCACAACACGCCGGTCAAAACGCCCCGGACGCAGCAGCGCAGGATCAAGCACATCGGGCCGGTTCGTTGCAGCCACCAAAATCACGCCATCGTTGGACTCAAAGCCATCCATCTCGACCAGCAGCTGATTCAGCGTCTGCTCGCGCTCGTCGTGACCGCCGCCCAGACCAGCGCCGCGATGACGTCCAACCGCATCAATTTCGTCAATGAAGATGATGCAGGGAGCATTCTTCTTGCCTTGCTCAAAGAGGTCGCGTACGCGGCTCGCGCCAACGCCGACAAACATCTCCACAAAGTCCGAGCCTGAGATCGAGAAGAACGGCACATTCGCTTCGCCGGCAACAGCACGCGCCAGCAGCGTCTTGCCTGTTCCCGGAGGTCCGACAAGCAGCACGCCCTTCGGAATGCGCCCGCCCAGCTTCTGGAAACGCTGAGGCTCGCGCAGGTACTCGATGATCTCCTTCAGCTCTTCCTTGGCCTCGTCAACGCCGGCCACGTCCTTGAAGGTGATTTTCTTCTGCTGCATCGAGAGCAATCGCGCCCGGCTCTTGCCGAACGACATGGCCTTGTTTCCGCCCGACTGCATCTGCCGCATGATGAAGAACCAGATACCCAGAATCAGCACGAGCGGACCGAGGTTCATCAGGATCGGCCAGATCATGTTGCCCTGCTCGTTTTTGACCGTGGTCTGAACCTTCGCTGCATTCAGCTGGGTATACATGTCCGGGTAGTTCGTCGGAACGGTCGTGTGGAACGAAGTCTGTTCCTTGCCATCGCCCTTCAGATGACCATGAACATCCATGCCCTGCACAGAAACGTCATTGACTTGCCCTTGCTGGACCTTCTCCATGTACGTGGAGAAGGGGATGTCCTGTTCTTTGCCGCTCATGACCGCGCTCTTCGAAACCACTCCAAAGAGCAGCACGAGGCAGATCACGATAAAGGCCCAGAACATGATTGTCTTGACGGTCGAGTTCACCAGGACTCCTTTTTGCGGCGGGGGAGGGAATGCCAGGATTCCCAAACGCCTATCTCTAGATTAGACACCGCGTCGGGCAAAAAGAGTCAGGAGAATGGAGGAAGGAACACCAAAAATCACGACGCATGCGCAGAATGCCACATTTCTATAGGTGCCACTTTCCACCCGATCATGAGACTGCTTCCCCATTGGCACGGACGGCATCAACACCCTGAACGGCGGCCCAGCACGGTTATCGTGGCTTTCGCCCTAACCATCCTGCCCAACAGCGCGAACGGCGCAAATCAGCAGTAAGCAGAGTATACTCCTGCCGACGCCAATCTGATATGGCCCAATTGGGCCACTTTTATCCGCTGTGGAGAACCGGTCGTCGCCCTGACCGGCGCCTATATCTTTTCCGCTGAGAAGGTTACGTTGCCCACCGGCTGCAGTTCCGCTCCCTGCATCCAGACCACCTGCCCCTGCCATTCGATCACCGGCCAGCCGTCGCGATCTGAACCGCTGACCTTCAATCGCTCCAGCACGTCCGCGATCTTCCGAGGCCCGCTCGAATACCGCAGCGTCACCCGATCCCCCGCCTTCCAGCCTCTAATAATTGCCGGCGAAGCTTCATTCTCTGCCTCAGCCCGGAAGCGCCAACCAAACCCCACCGCCTCACCCGGTACGGGAAGCTCAATGACGACAGTTGCTTTCCTTCCGACGGGTTGACCTCCCGGAGAGAACCGAATCTCTCGAGGCGTCCGTTCGGCCATCAGTCCCGGCAAAGTCAGCCGTTGCCCCGACCTGCCCTCCACCACCAGAGCCCGCAATTTTTCCGTAGCTTCAAAATCCAGCGAAACGCCAAACGAGTCCGCCACCGCATGCCGCAGCAGTCGCCGTTGCAACGCCACAGGCAGCGCGGCCACGCGAACAGCCTCAAACGCCACCTGTGCTCCGCCAGTCGCGGCCCGGCCGCCGCCACGTACCGGCCGCCCTTTTAGCAGCAACTGCCCGGCGATACGGGCAACTTCAGCCTGCCACCACTCTTCCTCGCCCCGGGAGAGCTCAGCGATATTCGACAGACGCTCCCGGATTCGCGGATTCCACTGCTCCAGCTCAGGCAGCAGATCGTGCCTTAAGCGATTCCGGGTATAGGCGGGATCACGATTCGAGCTGTCTTCACGCCACACCTGGCCAAGCCCGTTCAGGTATGCCTCGACCTCGCTCCGCTTAGCCGTCAGCATCGGACGCAGAATTCGTCCCTCCCGCAATTTCACCACCGGATGAATCCCCGACAGGCCCTCCGTCCACGCCCCGCGCAGCAGCTTTCCCAGCACCGTCTCCGCCTGATCGTCAAATGTATGGGCCGTGGCTACCGCATCCACAGTTCCGGCAGCCATCAATTCACGGAACCACCCATATCGCAGGCGCCGCGCAGCCTCCTCAATCGACTCTCCGTTCTTCGCCGCCTCGGCAGCGGTGTCCACCTGCCAGGTATGAAAAAACAGTCCCAGCCCCTGTGTAAGCTCAGCGGCAAATCGGCGGTCCTCGTCCGCTTCGGTGCCTCGCAGCCCATGATGCAGATGCGCCGTGTGCACCACGAGCCCTAACTCATCAGCCCTTTCCATCAGCAAGCGAGTCAGGGCTACCGAATCCGCGCCTCCCGAGAGCCCCACTGCAACGCGCAGCCCCGGCTTAAGCGGCGAAGTATCGAGAGATGGCGCCGTCACAGTCACGAACCAATGCTCTCATGCATCTCTTAGCTCATAAAACACCGAATGCCGCAATGTATACTCCATTGGTTATGCAGGTATTTGCCATACTTCCGGCCGCTGGCGTGGGCACGCGAATGGCGGCGTCCCAGCCCAAGCAGTTCCTTGAGCTCAACGGGTTCCCGATCCTGATTCATTCGCTGCGCGCCTTTGCCGCCGTGCCTCGCATCACGGCCATCTATGTGGCCGTCCGCCGCAGCGAAATGGAGCGCGTGCAGGCCCAGATCGACGACCATGCCGCCAGCTTCGCCTTCGCTGGGCGGGTTCACGTCGTCGAGGGCGGCGAAAACCGCCAGGAATCCGTCTCGAACGCTCTAGCAGCCTTGCCCTCTGAAGACGACGATATCGTCCTCGTCCACGATGCGGTGCGGCCCCTGATCGATACCGCCACCATCGAACGCACCATCGACGCAGTCATTGAGCACGGAGCAGCCATCGTTGGCCTGCCCGCCGTCGACACAGTCAAGCAGGTGGAGCGCACCGCGCACGGCGCCCTCATCACCTCCACCATTCCCCGGGAGTTCGTCGTACTGGCTCAGACGCCACAGGGCTTTCGCTACGGCCTGCTCAATCGCGCCTTTGCCGAAGCCACCGCAGACGGTTTTATCGGCACCGATGAGGCCTCGGTAGTCGAACGGGCCGGAGCCACCGTCGCAGTCGTTCCCGGTTCTCAGGTTAATCTGAAGATTACGCAACCCGGCGATCTGGCCTTGGCGGAGTTCTATTTGCGCCAGCGCGGCTGAACCGGACCGATTTACTCAGGACAGGCAAGAATCACGTATGGATACTCGTATTGGCTTCGGTTGGGACTCCCACGCTTTTAAGCCCGGCGTTCCGCTGCGCATCGGCGGCATGACACTGCAACACCACGAGGGCCTCGCAGGCCACTCCGATGGCGATGTACTACTACACGCCATCACTGACGCGCTTCTCGGCGCCGTCGCAGCCGGCGACATTGGCAGCTTCTTCCCTCCCGGCGATCCGCGATGGAAAGACGCCGATTCGGCCATCTTCCTCAACCTCGCCCTTGAAGAGATCCAGCATGCCGGCTACGGCATCGTTAACGTGGATACCACGCTCGTTCTCGCCGCCCCCAAGATCTCTCCCATCGCTGGCGAAATGCGCGTGCGCGTCGCCGAACTGCTCTGCATTGAGCTCGACCAGATCAGCATCAAGGCCAAAACCCCTGAAGGCCTCGGCCTCGACCACGTCGCACAGGCCCACGCCGTGGTTCTGCTCGAGCGAGTCCGCGATCCTGAAGACCTCAAGAGTATGTCCGCCGTTATCCAGAGCCAGCGCGAACTTGAAGACGTCGTCGAAGACCTGCTCACACAGGTCCACGGCGTCCCCAGGCGCACAGAGATAGTCCCGGCCTACGACACCGACGACATTACGTAAGCCTTAATTTAGAAGCAATAATCCGAGGTTTAGAGCGGCGCAAAATAAGAAGCGAAGAGAGCGGACAAGGAAAATGACAAATCAGGCGAAGCGTGTATTCGTGGTGGATGATGAAACAACAATTGCTAGCACTCTTGCCCTGATTCTCCATAGCTCGGGATACGATGCGGTCGCTTTCACCGATCCCCTGGAAGCACTTTACGCGGCTGAGTTGCGTTGTCCGGATTTGCTTCTCACCGATGTAATGATGCCCCAGTTAAACGGCGTGGACCTTGCAGTGCAATTCAAGGCCATTCACCCGAATTGCAAAGTTCTCTTGTTTTCAGGCAATGCTAAGACGGCTGATTTGATGGGAAACGCCCATGCCAAAGGGCACAGCTTCGAACTGCTCGCCAAACCAGTCCATCCGCAGGACCTCCTGCAAGCGATCGGCGCGATGATTCCGTAACAGCGCGGCCCGTGTCGCCTCTCTGGCGCTCAGGAAACATTTCTGCATCTCTGATTCTTTAGGTGCGAAAATAGATCCCATCGATAAGGACTAAGCGCCTATGAGAAACCGCCTCAGCACAAGTATTCTCGCGCTCGTAATCTTTCTCATCGCCGCCGCTTCCGTGTTTGCTCAGGATTGGCGCACCCCCGCCGAAGTCACCAGCTACCGCACCACCCCCGACTACGCCGAAACGCTCCGCTACCTCGACCGCATCGCAGGCGCCGCGCCCAACCTGGTCCGCATCGAGAACTTTGGTAAAACCGCCGAAGGCCGCGACCTTAAGATCGTCATCGCCTCCAAAGACGGCGTCTTCGACCCCGCCGCCATCCACGCCTCCGGCCGCGCTATCCTCCTCGTGCAAAATTCAATCCATGCAGGCGAAATGGACGGCAAAGACGCCTGCCTCGCTCTGCTGCGTGACATCGTCGTCACCAGGTCCAGGTCCGCACTTCTCGACCGCGCGGTCTTCGTCTTTATCCCCGTCTACAACATCGACGGCCACGAACGCCGCTCCGCCTACAACCGCATCAACCAGAACGGCCCCGAGTTAGTCGGCTGGCGCGGAAACGGGACCAATCTCAACCTCAATCGCGATTACATGAAGGCCGAAACCCCCGCGGCACGCGCCTTCCTCAAGTTATTCCATCGCTGGCTTCCTGATTTCTTCGTCGACGACCACGTAACCGACGGCGCAGACTTCCAGTACGACGTGACTTACTCCATTGACGCGGGCCCGGATGTCTATCCCAAAACCGCGCAGTGGATTCGCGAAGTCGTCACCCCCGAGCTCGCAAAGCAGGTCGACGCATCTGGACACGTCGCCTCGCCCACCTACATTACCCTGCAAAACGATACCGACCCCGCGCAGGGTCTCGGCTTCAACGACAATCCGCCCCGCTTCTCCACCGGCCAGATGATCCTCGAGAACCGCCCCGGAATGCTGGTCGAACTGCACATGCTCAAGGACTACAAGACCCGTGTCACCGGCAACTACGAGTTACTTCGCGCACTCCTGGAAGTGATGAACCGCGACGCCGCAAAGTTGATCGCCCTCAACCACGATGCCGACACGGATGCAGCAAAGTTAGGTTCCCACCCGCTCGATAACGCCCTCTTCCCTCTCAAGCTCGAGTGGAACGGCGATACCACGCCCTTCCTCTTTCGCGGATACAAATATACCCGCGAACTGAGCGCAGTCTCAGGGGCTATGTGGATCAGCTATTCGCACGACCCATGGAACGCCACGCTGCCCATGGCCACAGGAGTCAAAGTCGCTCTCGGGACAAGGCCGCCAGCCGCCTACATCATTCCAGTGCAGTGGACACGCGTGATCGACGTCCTGGCAGCGCATGACATCGTCATGCAGCACACTACCGCGGCCTGGACCGGCACGATCGAGCGCTACTACTGCGCCGGCATGGAATGGCAGGGGCCGCCCTTCGAAGGCCATCATCCCATCTTCGCCGGCGAAGGCGCCGGGGCTGAGCCCGGCCATTTCGGCCACTGCTCTCTCACTACCGAAACAGCCACCTTCCCGGTCGGCTCCGTAGTTGTTCAACTCAATCAGCGACTCTCCAAAGTCGCAGTTCACTGGCTCGAGCCTGAAGCGCCTGACTCCGCGCTGCGCTGGAACTTCTTCGACTCCATCTTCGAGCAGCGAGAATACGGCGAGGCCTATGTCCTCGAAAAACTAGCCCGCTCCATGATGGAAAAAGATCCCGCGCTCAAGTCCGAATTCGAGCGCCGAGTAGCAACCGACCCGCGTTTTGCCGCCAATCCCCAGGCCCGCCTCGAATTCTTCTACGAGCGCTCGCCCTGGTATCAGGAAAACCGTGTTGGCCTCTACCCCGTAGGCCGCCTGCTTTCCCTCAACGGTCTTCAGCTGCAATAAATTGCCCGTACCGAAATCTCCGCGTTTTTCGTTTGCCATCCAGCCGCTTTCCCCGTACCTTGGCTCAGAAGATCGATTGCACCTCTCGGAGGAACGCCAATGCACTTTGCCATGATGCTGCTGCAAAACCAACCCGACGCGGCGGACGTTCAAAAGATCATGATGGCCTTCCTGGCCATTATGCCCATCTTCCTCCTCGTCGGAGCCGCCATCGTTATCATTCCGGTCTGGTTCATCTGCAAGAAGGCCGGCTTCTCCCCCTGGCTTTCTCTGCTCTCCGCCATTCCGATCGGCAACCTGGTCCTGCTCTACGTCCTGGCTTTCTCCGAGTGGAAAGTCGTGCCTGCAATGCCTGCTGCCTGGCCTCCGCCCCAACCGCCCTACCCGCCGCAGGTGTAAGCTCCGCCCATCCCACTCCTTCACCGCCCTACCCCGTATTGCGCTCCGTTCGACGGCGATTGCGAGTTGTATGACGTCGATTGCGCAACGTCCCACTACCATTGCGCGCCGTCCGATGCCGATTGCCACGCGTCTCACCATGCGCGACCAGAAAAATCAGCCACTTGCGCCTATAATCAGAGGAGTCCCAGCAAGCCATTCCGCGCTTCCAGGCGCGAAAGCCTGCCATAGAAAGCTACCGCTCCGATGTCTGAATCAAATCCCTCCCCGACCATACGTGTCCGCATTGCGCCTTCGCCCACCGGCGACCCCCATGTCGGCACCGCCTACATCGGCCTGATCAACTACCTCTACGCCCGCCAGCGCGGCGGCCAGTTCATCCTCCGAATTGAAGACACAGACCGTGCCCGCTTCGTCTCCACCAGCGAGCAGATGATCTTCGATTCGCTGCACTGGCTCGGCCTCAACTGGGATGAAGGCCCGGATGTCGGTGGCCCCTACGGCCCCTATCGCCAGTCAGAACGCACCGAAATCTACCGCGAGCATGCCGACATGCTGCTCGCCAACGAGACAGCCTACCGCTGCTTCTGCACCGCTGAAGAGCTCGAAGCCTCGCGTCAAGCACAGATTGCCGCCAAGCAGCCGGCTCGTTATGCCGGCACCTGCCGCGCTCTCTCCGCAGAAACAATCGCCGCAAATCTCTCCGCGGGCAAGCCCTTCGTCATTCGCATGAAGGTCCCCACAGAAGGCTCAACCACCTTCACCGACGAGCTGCGTGGCGAAATCACCTTTGAGCACCGCAATGTCGACGACCAGGTCCTTCTTAAGTCTGACGGCTACCCAACCTACCACCTGGCCAACATTGTCGACGACCACCTGATGCACATCACGGATGTCATCCGCGCCGAAGAGTGGATATCCTCCACCCCCAAGCACGTCCTGCTCTATCAGGCCTTCGGCTGGGATATCCCGCGTTTCTGGCACATGCCGCTCCTGCGCAACATCGACAAGTCCAAGATCTCCAAGCGCAAAAATCCTGTCTCGCTCATCTACTACCGCCAGGCAGGTTTTCTCCCTGAAGCCGTCATCAACTTCCTCGGGCTACTCGGCGGCGGGATGCCCGCCGACTTCAACAACGGCACTGAGAAATTCACTCTCGCCGAAATGCAGGAGAACTTCGACGTCCGCAACATTCGCGTCGGCGGTCCTGTCTTCGACCTCACCAAGCTCAAGTGGCTCAATGGCGAGTATTTGCGCGCCATGACGCCAACAGCCTTCTACGCCGCTCTGCGCAGCACAGTCCTCTCTGACGCATACCTCGAGCAGATCGCCGGGGTGATCCAGACCCGCATTGAATTGCTGAGCCAATTCGGCGACCTCACCAACTTCTTCTTCGCAGATAACGTCCATCCGCCCGCAGAAGTCTTTCTTCCTAAGAAGCACACGATCGAGGAAACCCTCGCGTTCGCCACCGCACAGCTCGCGGTGCTCGAAGCCACGGACTGGACCGCCGAAGCCATTGAGCCCGCGCTTAAAAAGCTCGGCGAAGAAGAGCAGTGGTCAGTCAAAGAAAATTTCATGCTGCTGCGCGCCATCGTCACCGGCAGCACCATGAGCCCGCCGCTCGTCGAAAGCCTGATCATCTTCGGCAAGGCCCGCACGCTGGACCGCATGCGCCGCTTCATCGACACAGAAACCAAGAAGGCCAGCCCAAAAAAGTAGATGACTATCGGAGCATTGAGAATCAGAGGGGCACCTACTTCTTCAACAGCGCCCCGCGATCGACCTCGTTACCGTCCAGAATCAGTGTATTAATCCGCCGCACATTCCAGATGCTCACCGTAGGATCGCCATCCAGCACCAGAATGTCCGCCCGGCGCCCCGGGGCAATCTGCCCCAGCTCGCTCCATTTAAACTGCTCCGCATAATTATTCGTCGCCGCCGCCACTGCCTCGCGCGGTGAGAGCCCCAACCTCACCAGCATTTCAAGCTCCGTGTGCATTGAGATACCGGGCATCGTCCCCATCGCCGGCGCACCGCTTGCTGCCAGATAATGCGGATACGCTTCAAAAATCCTCCGGTTGATCGTCCACATCCGGCTTGCCTGCTGATCCGCCTTCTTTCGCGCACTCTCTTCCATCCAGTGAATTGTGGAGTTGGGCAAATGACGCGTCCATAACGACAACGGATAAACAGCCTCTCCCGTCTGACGATCCGGCGGAGAATCCAACTCCGTCTCCGAAAGAATCTGCGACGCAGGCTCATGCCAGAGATTGCGATGGTTCGGCAGCCGCAGATAAAACTGGCTCAGCGTAGGCATCAGCGCCGCATGATGCGAAGCTAGAAAGTTACCGTAGTCTCCCCAATGCGAGTCCATCGGAGGGAGCCGCTCCGCATATCCATACGCAGTCCTGCTGGCCGAACCCCCAGGGTCTTCGGCGAGGGGTTTCTGCAACTCTTCAGGAATAACTCCCAGCTCATAGCGGCCCATGTGCAACAGAACATCGACCCCATCCTGCACTCCGATCCGGTATGACGTCGACACAAACTCGCCATACGTAATCAGTCCCAATTGATGAGCCTTCTCCACGATCCACTGCGTATTCGCAGCCGTCAGGTCGTGCCCCAGCCACAGCACCTTCGTGCCCAGCTTCGCCGTATCCTGCAACTGCCGCGCCGTGTCTTCCGGACTCAGCTCCACCGGCCGCCCCGGCGGATCTTTCAACTTCTTCGCCCACTCTGGATCGTGAATAAGCAGGCTCCAGTCATCCGTAGAACCGATGCTGTCCACCAGATACAAGTGCGGCGCGGGATTTGCATGTTGATCGACGTGGCCTCGCACGCTGTCGCTGCTTGCCACCACACTTGTCACGCCCATATAAAGATTGGCGTTCGCCTGTGTCTGGCTATTCATCCCCGCAAAGCCATCAATCAGTCCTGGGATCAGGTACTTCCCGGTGCAGTCGATGACCTTCGATCCCTTTGGAATAGGAAGCGCCGCCCGTGGCCCCACTGCTGTAATACGCCCGTCGCGAATGTAGATAACCGCATCCGGTACATCATTCGCCGAGCGTCCCCACGCAGTCACATCGATGATTGTTCCACCGGCCAGCACAAGAGGCGGCGGAACCTGCTTGGGTGGCTGATTCTGTGCCTGTCGTCCTGATCTTGCCGATGCCATTGCCGGCATCATGGCAAACAGACAAACAGCAAAGCGCAACCAGGTGCGCGGCAACAAATGGAGCAGAGATCGCATCGTCAGAAGATTGCTCATATTGTTGCACGACCGGTAGCGGACCGCATGCTGACAAGTAAACACGGCCATCGTCCGTCAGACTGCCGTGTTTGGCACACGCCGACCCGTCTTTTGGCCAATGGAATCCCTGCCCGTCCATGCTGCCGGGAACAACTTTTATCTTTTAGCTGCAAATGAAAGATCAGATAGCAATCCTGGTACGGTGACGAATCCCCGCCAGATGCGGCTGCAATTGAGCATACGCCGCCTCTGCCGTAAGCCCGTAGCGGGCTCGCAACTGATCCACCTTGCCGTGTTCGATAAATTGATCGGGCCAGCCGATACGTACAACCGGCACGCTGAGGCCAAGCTGGTCCAGCGCCTCGAGAATAGCCGATCCGAAACCGCCGCTCTTCACATGATCCTCAAACGTCACAAAAGCGGCTACGCGGCGGGCATAGCGCTCCACTACCTCAAGATCCAGCGGCTTGACGAATCGCGGATTGATCACCGCCGCCGAATACCCTTCCTCATCCAAACGCGCAGCGAGTTCCTGAGCCATCGTAATCATAGGCCCAAGGCCAAAGATCGCCACATCCGAACCATTCGACAGCACCTCGGCTTTGCCCACCGGCAGCAGAGCCGGCTTTGCCTTGCGCGCTACTCCCGCGACCACTCCGCGAGGATAGCGAATCGCGCACGGCCCCGGAATCTGCAGCGCGGTCAGCATCATATCCGCCAGCTCATCCTCATCCTTAGGAGCCATCACCGTCATCTCGGGGATATCCCTCAAATAACCAATGTCAAAGAGCCCATGATGCGTCGGCCCATCGTCTCCCGATAATCCGGCACGATCCATGCAGAAAACAACCGGCAGCTTCTGCAGACAGACGTCGTGCACAATCGGATCGAATGCGCGCTGCAGAAATGTCGAATAGATCGCGCAGACAGGCTTGAATCCCTGGGTTGCCATGCCCGCTGCAAAGATCACCGCATGCTCCTCGGCAATCCCAACATCGAAGTAGCGCTTCGGATGATGCGGCCTGAAAAGATCAAGCGCCGTGCCATTTGGCATCGCCGCTGTAATCGCCACCACCTTCTCGTCCTCATCCGCAAGCTGCACCAGCGTATTCGCAAAAACCTCTGAATATGTAACCTGTCCAACCGGCTTCGTTTCTCCGGTCTCGGGATTGTAGGGTCCAAGTCCGTGAAACTTCTTCTGCTTATCCAGCGCCGGCTGATAACCCTTGCCCTTTTGCGTCAGCACATGGAGCAACACCGGCCTGTTTTCGGACTTCAGAAAGTTGAACGTTTCCACAAGCAGCGGCAGATTGTGGCCATCGATCGGTCCGTAATATTTCAGGCCAAATTCCTCAAAGAGCATCGAAGGCCACAGCATGCCCTTCGCGGCTTCTTCCGCCTTGCGTGCAACCTTGACCGCCCGCTTGCCGCCAAACCTTTCCAGCAGCCGCGCCGCCGAGTCATGCAGGTGTTTGTATCGCTCATTGGTCACGATGCGATGGAAATACCCCGCAATCGCTCCGACATTGCGATCAATTGACCACTCATTGTCGTTGAGCACAATGATCATGCGGTTGGTCTGCTCCGCAATATTGTTCAGTGCCTCATACGAAATCCCGTTGGTAAAAGCAGCATCGCCAGCCAGTGCAATAACGTGATTCGTCCCGCCCGCCAGATCCCGCGCCACTGCCATGCCCAGCGCTGCCGAGAGAGCGGTGCCCGCATGTCCCGCGCCGTAAGCGTCATGTTCGCTTTCCGTGCGCAGCATAAAGCCATTCAGCCCGCCCGGCTGCCGAATCGTGTCAAACTGCTCGCGGCGCCCTGTAATCAGCTTGTGAATGTAGGCCTGATGGCTCACATCCATCGTGATCTTGTCGGTGGGCGTATCGAACGCGATGTGCAGAGCCAACGTCAGCTCCACCACTCCCAGATTGGGTCCGAGATGCCCGCCCGTTCGAGAAAGAGTCTGGATCAGAAACTCGCGAATCTCAGCGGCAAGAGCCTCTAACTCAGCAGGTTTCAAGTTCCGCAGATCTTTCGCCGAATGGATGGATTCGAGCAATGTTGCCATGCAGCTTCCTTCCCAACATCGGGGTCGCGCGACTCAGGCGCCGCAACTCAGGTGCTTCAATCTTTCTCACCGAGCGCCTTCACGCGCAAAGAGGAAAATCCCCGACCTAAAGAAAAAGACCCTCGACTTTCAGGGTCTCGACCGGATTCTGGACCGTCCGCCGCGCTGGCCGCCATTCAGGATTATACCAAGTCTAGAAATTGCTTTCCCACTCAGATGTTCTCCGATTTATCTCAATCTGTCGGGTAGCGGACTTTAAGTGCGGCTTGAGAGAATACTTCCCTTTCTCTTCGCCCACGATTCAAGAACTAAATTCCAAAATCTTGTCATGCTGAGTACGGCCAAGGATCCGTTTCCAGCCACCACTCCTGCGGTACGATATGGTGCAATGGTCCAAGGCGGCAGCTGTGCTCCCGCTCAATCACGGAGGCATCAATGCAAAAGACCGTATGGCTTGCACTGGGACTGCTCATAAGCGTCGCAACTGTGGCTCGTGACGCTCCTGCCCAGGTGCTCGTCCCCGACCTTTCAAGCTCCGGTTCTGCCGCAAATCCCCTTGCCGACACCACCATGAAGCCGGGCAAAGCCCTCCTCTTCGATCTCGAAGCAAAATTCGCCCAGGCCACAGCCGAAGGTGGCGGCAAAGCCTTCGCAACCTGGTTTGCCGAAGACAGTGTCACGCTCGGAAAAGGCCAGCCACCAGTACATGGGCGCGAAGCCATTGCAAAACAAGCTACCTGGTCCCCAAAAAACTACCAGTTGTCGTGGACCCCGACCGACGCCATGATGAGTCCGTCTGGAGATATGGGCTACACCTGGGGCCACTACGAAGGGCGCACAAGCAATGAGGACGGCAAGTCACAGGTAACGTCAGGACGTTACCTTACCATCTGGCGAAAGGAGCCTGACGGAAGTTGGAAAGTCGTGCTGGACGCGAGTAGCGATGAACCGGCCGGAGGAGACGACTGCTGCAGACTGCCTCCGGCATAGAAATCGCAAAGAATTGAAAACAAACACTGTTCCTTGCCGGGTACGACTGTGCAAAGAGTACTGTATGGCTACCCGCAAAATGTTGATTTTGATCGTTACTTAGGTTGGACACGACATGCGCCATTTGTTGACCCATTTGTGCGAGAGCGTTCTCGATGCGATTCGGCCATACTCAGATGAGTTATCTAATCAGCTTCCATGTCTTTAATGCAGGACACAACCCATTCCGAAAGCAGGATGGAGCGGAACCCGCCCACGCCTGCGCAACCGGAGCAAGAAGCAGTTGACCGCACTCCGGACCCCGCACTGGAGGAACTCGTGCGGCTGGCCGCTGTGCTCTCCGGCGCCGACTATGCCTATCTGGAATGGATGACCTCAACGCATCTGCATTTCAAGTCGACCTACGGCTTCATGGCCCGCGATCAGGATCGTCGAGGCAGTGCATGTCACTGGGTCGTGTCACACGCATCGCCTCTACTGATTCGCGACGCAGCCGTTGAGTCGCGCACGGACCCGCGCATTCATGCCGAAGGCATCGAGCTCGAAAATGCACTGCTCTGCCAGTCTTATCTCGGCGTTCCGCTCATAGCTCCAGGCGACCGTATTATCGGCACACTCGCCGTGCTTGCTATTGAGCCCAATCGTTTCAGCCAGGAGCATGTCGGCTTGATCAGCATCCTGGCGCGCCAGGCAATCACGCGCATGGAGCTCTACAACCGCACCGCCGCGCAGGAACAGGCCCTGCGCTCCCGGCAGCGACTCGAACGTGCACTCGCCATCGAACGCAATTTCGTGGCTGCTACCCTGGACTCAATTCCTGCCCTAGTCGCCGTCCTCGATACCGCCGGCCGCATGGTGCGTTTCAACCGTCCATGTGAAGAGCTCACCGGCCTCCACCTCGGCGACATCGTTGGCCGTCCCTTCGTCGAAGAGATTCTCGTCGAGCGCGAAGCGCGCGGCTGGGCACAGGATAAAGTTCGCGCTGCCGCTAATGGCCAGGTAGCCGGCCCGTACGAAAACCTTTGGCGCACCGCCCAGGGCGCACCCCGGCGGATCAGCTGGACGCTGAGGCCGCTCGTCGGCCCTGGTGCCGCCAGTGGCGCCGGTCTTGAGCCCGGCTCGGAAGTTCAGTACCTCATCGTCAGCGGAAGCGATGTCACCGGACAGCGGCAGGCGGAACAAGCCCTGCTGACTAGTGAAGCCCGCTATAAGCAGGTCGTCGAGAACAGCCTTGGTTTCGTTCTCACCTGTACTCTCGAGGGCCGTCTGACTTCGCTCAACGCATTCACGGCCGAGAGCCTCGGATACCGCCTCGAAGAGATGACCGGCCGGCCGCTCTTTGACTTCATCAGCAAAGACGGTCTGCCTGCATTCGCCGAGAGCCTCAAGACCATCGTGAACACCGGCGAATTCCAGGGAACTATCCCCTTCCTGCGCAAAAATCGCACCGAACGCACCATCGCCTTCCGCAGCCGCCGCATGGATCTGCCCGGCAGCCCGTCTTTCGTGCTGACGCACGGTATGGACGTCACCGAGCAGGAAGAAGCCGAGGTCGAGTTGGACCTGGTGCGCCGTCAGCGCGAGCTGATCCTCGCCGCGGTTGACGACGGTATCTACGGCCTAGACCTTGAAGGAAGACTTACTTTCATTAACCCCGCCGCCGCCAAGATGCTCGGTTATGCCCCCGACGAACTGCTTGGTAAAGACATCCACGATCTAATCCATCACAGCCACGCCGACGGCACGGCGCACTCCAAAGCTAACTGCCCCATCCTGCTCGGCATGCGCCGGCAGGAAGGCGTTCGCATCCGTGATGACGTGTTCTGGCGCAAGGACGGCGCCACGATACCCGTCGAATATGTAGCCAGTCCACTTATAGACGAGGGGCAAATCGCCGGTATGGTTGTAGCTTTCCAGGATATTTCTGAACGCCGCAGACTTGAGAAGATGAAGGATGAATTCATCTCCACCGTCAGCCACGAGCTACGCACGCCGCTTACTTCGCTGCGAGCATCGCTCGGGTTGATATCTTCCGGATCGCTGGATAAGCGGCCGGAGAAACAGAAACAGATGCTCGAGGTTGCCATAGGCAACTGCGACCGTCTTGTACGACTTGTAAATGACATTCTCGACTTTGATCGGGTTGAGAAGGGTGGCATGCCGCTTCACTGCGAGGTTATCCCTGCAGGCGATCTACTCCGTCGCGCCGCGGATGTTGAAAACGAGGCGGCTCTCAAAGCGCAAATCACCTTCCGCTTCGACGCGCCCGCAAAGGTTATGGTCGAGGTCGATCAGGAGCGCATCCTTCAGGTGCTCTCCGAACTGGTTTCCAACGCCATCAAATTCTCGCCACCGCAGACCATCATCAAACTGGCCGCGCAGGATCTCGGCAACGAAGTCCGAATCATCGTGGAAGATCAGGGACGCGGCATCGCGCAGGATAAGCTTGACGTCATCTTCGAGCGCTTCCAGCAGGGCGACGCCTCTGACTCCCGCGCACTCGGCGGCACCGGCCTGGGCCTTGCCATCTGCCGCCGCATCGTGCAGCAGCACGGGGGCCGCATCTGGGTTGAAAGCGAACTCGGCAAAGGCAGCCGTTTCTTGTTCACCGTTCCCAGAGGCAAGCTGGAAGACAAGACCAAACCGGCGAATGCAGAATCTGCGGCATCCGCGTGAGAGAATGCCCTCGGCGGCCCTGACATGAACAGGCCGCCCGGGGAGCTCTCGCATGGCCTCACGCCCGAATCTGCTCAACCTGCTGCTCGGCCGTCCCCTCGCCACCTCTGAAGAGCGTGGCGAGTCAATCGGACCCGTCGCAGGCATCCCCATCTTCGGCCTCGACGCACTTAGTTCAGCTGCATACGGCCCAGAGGCCGCGCTCACTCTTCTGATTCCTCTCGGCCTGATGGGCGTAAAAGAAATCGTCCCCATCAGCTCCGCCATCCTCATCTTGCTGACCATCGTCTACTTCAGCTACCGCCAGACCATTGATGCCTATCCACACGGTGGCGGCTCCTTCACCGTAGCCAGCGAAAACCTCGGTGATGGTGCAGGCCTGCTAGCCGCCGCGGCCCTCATGATCGACTATGTGCTCACCGCTGCCGTAGGCATCTCGGCTGGTGTCGGAGCGCTCATCTCAGCAGCCCCCGAGTTGCAGCCGCACACGCTCTCGATCTGCCTTGGCATTCTCGCCCTGCTGACCGTCATCAACATGCGCGGAGTTCACGACACGGGCGTTGTCTTCATGATCCCCACCTACCTCTTCCTGATCACCTTGCTGGTTGTGATCGGAGTTGGTATTTGGCAGATGGTCGCCTCAGGCGGCCACCCGCACGCGATCACCCCGCTGCCCGCAACGCCTCCAGCCACGGAGATGCTGACCCTCTGGCTGATCCTCAAGGTCTTCTCCTCGGGCTGCGCAGCCATGACCGGCGTCGAAGCCGTCAGCAACGGCGTCATGGCCTTCCGCGAAGACGCCCGCCGCAACGCCAAAATCACCCTGACCATCATCATCGCCTTGCTCGCCGTACTGCTGCTTGGCATCGCCCTGCTCTGCCGCGCCTACGGAGTAGCCGCCACCGACCCTGACGGCGGCCACTATGAAAGCGTCCTTTCCATGCTGACGCGCGCAGTCATGGGCCACGGCTGGTTCTATTACGTCACCATCGCTTCCATTCTGCTTGTCCTCGCTCTCTCCGCCAACACTGCCTTTGCCGACTTTCCTCGCCTGACCCGCGCCATCGCCAAGAACGATTTCCTGCCACACGTCTTCCTCCTGCGTGGCCGTCGCCTGCTCTACTCCTGGGGAATCTACGTACTCGTCGCACTCACCGCCATTCTGCTCATCGTCTTTCGTGGCGTCACTGACCGCCTCATCCCCCTCTACGCGATCGGAGCCTTTCTCGCCTTCACCCTCTCTCAGGCCGGCATGGTCGTGCATTGGCGTCGCAAGGGCGGCTCGCAACTCCGCATGGCCGTCAACGGCATCGGAGCCATCGCCACCGGCATCACGGCAGTTGTCGTGCTCGTAACGAAGTTCACCTCCGGTGCGTGGATCACCGCCCTCCTCATTCCGGCCATGATCCTCATCATGCGCTCAGTCAAGCGCCACTATGTCCGCGTCGAACGCGAAACTCGGCTCCAAACGCCGCTCTCCCCTGCCATGGTCGAAGAGCCCATCGTCGTCATGCCCATCGACCGCTGGAGCCGCATCTCTGAAAAAGGCCTCTCCTTCGCCCTCTCCCTCTCCAAAGATGTCCGCTGCCTTCACGTCCAGAGCAGCGAAGACCCCTCTCCCATCAGCCAGATCTGGGACACCCTTGTCATCGCTCCGCTCGTCGCGGCCGATATGCCGGTTCCCAAGCTGATCGTCCTCAAGTCGCCATACCGCTACATCCTGCAGCCGATGGTCGACTACATCCTCTCCATCTGCCCTGAAAACGAGGCCACGCGCGTATGCGTCCTCGTCCCCGAGCTGATCGTGCGTCACTGGTGGGAAAACGTGATGCACAATCGCCGCGCCGACCTGCTCAAAGTGCTTCTGCTGATGCAAGGCAACCGTAATGTCGTCGTAATCAACATCCCCTGGTACCTCGACCGCGAACACGGCGCCGAAACTCCAACAGCGATCTGTGAGGTTCCCCCACCTGAACATCGTCCCTTGGGCTGATAAGCTGAATAGGACTGCCCGTTTGCTGTTTGATTCGTCTATAGAGAGATCAGGTACAGCGCGAATTGTGTCGAGGAGAGATTTGGTGAAGGGTAAGTTCTTGTTGTTTGTTGTTGCAATTTTGTTGTCCGCGTCCGCTGCCAGCCAGGTAGCAGCCGCCCAGGTAGCCAAGCCGGCCGCAGCGGAGACCCCAGCTACCTTCTACCGTTACGAAGGCTATGTAAACTTCGCCTACACGGGCGCCAACCAGGTCAAGAGTTCATCGGCACTTCTCGGCGTCAACATCGGCGTACAAGCCAAATTACGCAAGTGGTTCGGAGCCAATGTCGACTTTGGCGACTACGGCGGATCAACGGGCCTCGTCAAGCCCAACATGACAACCTTTCTCGCCGGCCCGGAGTTCTATATTCCCTCCGATAAGCTCACCGGCTTCGCGCACGCCCTTTTCGGCGGCGCCCACACCGGCAATGCGGGACAGAAGCCCGACGTTTCCTTTGCTTACGCTATAGGCGGTGGATTCGAGTATTCCATTACCCCCCGCATCTCTGCGCGTATCGCCGGCGACGGTATTGTCTCGTCTTTTGTTTTCGATCCTGAAAACCAGGGCTTTTCGCCGCACGCCCGAGTCAACCCGCGCGCCACAATCGGCGTCTCCTACCGCTTCTAGCCTGTCTTATCGATAAGCCGGTGCTTTACTGCAGCGTCCCCAGCCAGTGAAGCACCGTCGTTTCCAGCGCAATTCGGTGATCGGAGTAACTGTGGTCCGTCACCAGGTGCTCTTCTGTCACTCGCGCATTGGGAGTCTGCTTCACCGCCGCAGCCAACCGCCCCGCAGGCCCAGCCAGGCCGTCATCTGAAGTAACAACGAGCAGCGGCCTGCTCCCAAACATCGCGGCATACTCGACAAAATTCCACTGCTTCCGGTGCGAAAGCATATCGTCCGCTAGCCTCTCCCCCGTACATCCAGCCAGCGGCAGAATATCGTTGTCCACGATGCTCTTGATCAGCCGCGTACGATTGGCGGCCTCGCCTCCAGCCTTCACCTCGCCGCCCGACCAGTCATAAAAGTTCGCTGCGGAAATCAACCCTGTTCCCACAATCGCCTGGTCATGCGACCCTGCATACGCAGCCATAAATCCGCCCATGCTGTGTCCAATCAGCACAATGCGATTGGGATTTGCACGCAGCTTCACAGCATTCGCCGGCACGCGCACATACGCAATGGCAGCAGCCGTATCCTCGATCGCGTGGCTGAATGAAAACGCCCCCGAAGTTCCCCAGCTTCCGCGATAGTTGAAAAAGATCACATCCCAGCCGGCCCGGCGAATCGCCTGCGCAAGGTCCAGATTCTTTTCATTACCGGGAAACCCGTGCAGCAGCATCACGACCGGATGCGGACCCTCGCCCGCCGCGATATACGCAATCGCGTTCATCGGCTCGCCATGACTCGGTATCTGAAAGGATTCCATACCCGCAGGATGCGCCTTATCCAGCGGCGGATCAGCACTCAGCGCCGCCGGCGCCTTCTGAGCAAAACACAATCCAGCCGTAAGAAGGACAACGCAAACTGCAGCGCAGACAGAACGGACGGCAACACGAAGCATTGAAGAAGACATGCAGCGATTGTCTAAGATGCCCTGCAATCCGTCCAGATCCGGCTACTCCTCATGCAGCGCCCGTGCAATATCAAGCTGCAACGCCCGCCGTGCGGGCATCAGGGCGGCCATCGCCACCACACCCAACAGGATCCCCATCGCCACCGCATAACTCCACGGATCAAGATTGTTCACCCCAAAGAGAATGAACCGCAGCCACTGCGAACACGCAGCCGTCAGCGCAAACCCTGCCAATAGCCCCACCACAACTGGCCACACATACTGTCGCAACACCGCGCCCAGCGCCACCGATTTGGGTGAGCCCAGAGCCAGCCGAATCGCAATCTCCTTGCTCCGCTGCGAAATCGTAAACGCCACCAGCCCCACAATCCCAACCGCTGCCAATGCCACAGCCAGCAACCCGACGCCGCTCAGAATCGAAACCGCAATCTCCAGCGACCGCATCTGCGTATCAAAGCCTGTCTTCAGCAGATTGATTTCTGGAAAGAGCTTCGCATCGAGATCCTGCACAGTTGACTTGCACATTGGCGTCAATCCCTTTGGAGCGCCCTGCGTCCGCAGCACTACCGACATCGCAGGCATATCCTCCTCCTGCGCCGGAGCGTAGATTTCCACGGCATCGCTCTCATTCAACGCGTTCACCCGCGCGTTGCCGGCCACACCCACCACAATGTCCTTATCCCAGTAAATCTTGCCGATGGGATTTTCGCCCGGCCATTGCTTCTGAGCAAGCGATTGGCTCACAATGACCGCGTTTGTCTCATCGGGCAGAAAGTTGCGCCCCAGCAGAATCGGAATCTGCATCGTGCCAAAGAACTCCGGCATCACCCAGTTCGGGTAAATCTCCAGTGTCTTCCCATCCGTCTTCGAATCGATCCGCGTCACGCCACGCCCCAGCGGAGCGATTTTTACCAGCGAGACCGAAGCCGCACCAGGCACACTCCTTAATCGCTGCGTAAGCTGACTCAAATACGCTCGCGCTGCCGCAGGCTTGTAGCCGTGATCGTCCAGGTGCGGCGAGATTGAGATCACCTGTTCATAGCCAAATCCCGGATCGGTGTAAAGCATGTGTTGCGTAGCGCGCACCAACAGGCTTGAAACGATCAGCAGCACGCAGCTCGCCGCCACCTGCGCACCCACCAGTACTCTGCGCGCCATCGTCTTCCTCTGCTTCTGCCTCGCCAGTTGCAAAGCCGGCGCAAATCCAAAGAGCAGCGAAGTAAGCATTGCGATTCCGAGCGTGAAGATGATCACACGCCAATCCGGCGATGCCGACATCCACTTAGGCCCGTCCGAGAGAACATTCAGTGCATGAACCGCGGCGCACGCCAAAGCCAGTCCCACAGCCGAACCCATCAGCGCCAGCAGCAGGCTTTCCGTGAAGAGCTGCCGGAATATTCTCTTCCGGCTTGCGCCAATCGCCATGCGAATCCCTATCTCGTGTTCCCGCACCACGCCCCGTGCCAGCAGTAGCCCGCCCAGGTTCGCGCAGGCAACCATCAATATCAACAACGTCAGCGCACTGAAAATTGCTATCGCCCGTACGATTGGCGGCTGCGGCGTCACCATGCGCGCGCCTGGATCGCTGTGGATGTATTCATCCTTCCAGACTTCTTTCGGATACTGCGTTCTGCGCTCGTTCGTAAGATTCAGCAACTCCGCCTCGGCCATCTTTGCCGTCGCTCCTGGAGCCAGTCTTCCCCACACCTCCACCGTCCCATCCGAAATGTCCGTGAGCATGTTGCTGCCTTCCACGACATACGGCTGCTGTGTTACCGGCATCCAGATATCGGCGCGATTCCCACGCAGACTCGGGAAGGCATAAGGCTCCACACCAACCACTGTCACCTGCTTGTGGCTTACGTGAATCGTCCGTCCCACAATCGTTGGATCTGCCGCAAAGTGGCTTTGCCAGAACTCGTAACCAATTACCGCAGTCGGCGCGGCATTCCTCGCATCATCGATCCCGGACGCAAAGAATCGCCCATAAGCAGGCCTCGCACCAAGTTCCTCAAAATAATTCGCGCCTATAAAGTTCACCCGCACAGGCTCGATCTCATTTTCCAGCTCCAGCCGCGTCCCTGCCATCGTCAACACGGCCGAGAGTGTTCGCGCGTGATCGCGATAGTAGATCGCCGTCGGATAAGGCATCTGCCCGACAATATTCTCCGGCGACCGGCGCTGCAGCCGCAGCAGAGTATCGGGATTCTTGATCGGAAGCGGCTGCCACAGCGCAAAGTTGAACGCGCTGAATGCAGCCACATTCACTCCCACTCCAATCGCCAGCACCAATACCGCGGAAAACGTAAACCCAGGTGACCGCGCCAACATGCGTACCGCATATCGCAAGTCCTGAAGCAGCCGGTCGATCCAGGTCCAACCCCAGGCCTCCCTGGCCCGCTCCTGCAAGAGCCCGGAGTTGCCGAAGCTACGCTTCCGCTCCGGGCTTCCCGACTGAGCCGTCATCTCGCGGTGAAACTCCATCTCATCCTCCAGCTCTCGCAGGCGGCGATTGCGCGAAAGGAGGTACACCATCCGCCGCCAGCCTTCAGCAATTGCATTTCCAACGCCGTTTCTGATTATCTTCACCTGAGCCCTCAAACTTCCGAAATCGACCAGGATCTTCAAGCAGTCCGCAGCACAGCCTGAATCGCCTCATTCATGCGTCCGTACTCTGCCAGCTCAGCCTCCAGCTGCCGTTCCCCGGCCAGCGTTAGCCGATAGAAACGCACCTTCCGCCCGGTCTCAGAAATGCCCCACTCCGAGTGAGTCCACCCTTTCAACAGCAGTTTCTGAAGTGCGGGATAGAGCGACCCTTCCTCAACCTCAAGTACCTCACTTGAAAGGAGATGGATTCGCTGCGCAATCGCGTATCCGTGCGTCGGACCCGATCGGAGTACTCGCAAAATCAGCATCGCCAGCGCTCCCGAAGGCATACCAGATTTAGGCATAGCACTCATAGGCATAGTTTGACTATGCCTCAAGGAAATGTCAAGCCAAATCTTCGCTGTCCGCAAAATTTACTTAATAAAGAATTGAACTTTAGGAGGAGGACACTTCGCCAATATCCTCATTCCACACTTCCAGATGGTCCGCAATGTATGCGCTCATCATTTCGGCACACTCCTCGCTTCCGAGATCGATCACCCGCACGCCATGCTCCCGCAGCCAGTCCACGCCACCTGGAAAATTGCGGCTCTCGCCAACCACCAGCGTTCCAATGCGAAACTGCCGCACAAGGCCGCTGCAATACCAGCATGGAGCCAGGGTGGTCACCATCACCAGGTCACGGTATGAGCTTTGCCGTCCAGCCCGGCGGAAGGCATCCGTCTCTCCATGAATCGAAGGATCGCCTTCCTGCACTCGCCGATTGTGTCCGCGGCTGATCAGCGTGCCATCCTGCGTAAACAATGCGGCTCCTACAGGAATGCCACCCTCTGCCAGCCCCAGTCGCGCCTCGTCGAGAGCAACCGCAAGCATGCGTTGATAGTGCACCAGATCCTTCGATTCGATATTCGTCATCTCACTTCCGAGCATAATCCACCGTGCAGTGGATGCGATTCAAGCTTCAGGACGCAGCGTGCTGTGGCAACTGCTGTGAATAGACAGCAGTATTCTCTTCGGTCATCGTCTCCTCGGCGTCGACGAGAAGACTGATCAGAACAATCGCCCACAAGGGCAGCAGCAGATCAAATGGCTCAGCCTCAGCAAGACCTCGAATCACAATGAACAGCAGCATGCTGACGAAAACAATCTTTACCGGCGCGCGCGAGCGTTTACGAATCGTCGCGTAGAGGCTCCAATAGAGGCCTACCAGCATTACCACGCCACCAACTCCGTAAGCGTAGAACTGCTGCAACACTTCGTTCTCCGCATGTCGCGCTTCAAACGCGTCTGAGCCAAAGGGTGGAACCACCTTCCACATCGAGTCAAAGCCGTGTCCGATCCATGGCGATTGAACCGACTCATCCGCCACATAGAGCCAGATTGCAGTGCGTCCCGTTAAAGTCTCCGCCTGATTACCAGCCGTCGTGTAGATGTCGTAGTATGCCTCAAACAAACCCCAGAAAATAACAACGATCAACATCACAGCGGTAGTGAGAAGAATCTTTGTTCTGCGGCTTAAGGATCGGTCTTGAATCACCAGAAAACTCTGGCTCAATACAAACGCGACAAGGGTCGTTTTGCTCAGGCTGCGCAGAAGTGTCAGCGCCATAAAAAGCGCTGCCCAGCCCCACTTCCCTTCCTTGCGACGCATCAGGTATTGCGCCCAGAAGAATGCGAAAGCACAGAGGTTGCCAATCTGATTAGTATTGAAGAAGTCTTCATCGCCAAGCCGAAGATCCGCCTGCGCAGGCATGATCCACGCAATCAGCGCAATACAGCACGCGCCAATCACAAAGCCCTTCATCAGTGATCTTGCCCGCCCAACCACACTGCCCGCACGCAACAGCAGCACGACGATCGCAACGTCGGCTGCCATTCCACACCAGAAGACGATCGAACTTGGCAGCGATACAGTACGGCTCCACGCCAGACTGCAACAAGAGACGGCGAGGAAGAGCATTACCCAGCGAATACTCGGCAGCCGCAGCATCGAGCCAAAGCTGCGCTTCGCATCTCCGAGTGAATGAAAGCCCACTACAATCAGCAGAAGAAAACCGAGAGCAAGACTTGCTTCGGCGCCGGTTCTGGCGTCTGCTCCCAGGACTCGCACTGCCAGGAACACAAGCACTATGCGAGTAGCCAAAAAGAAACCCGCCACAAAGGCCATGAGTGAGCCTTCCGGCGGCATCAGTTCTACGGAGCTGTCGCGAATGACTGTATCGGCCATGGTTCCGGCTCCTGCCAGACGCAGTGAGCCAACTTCCCTTTCCACCATAGCAGGCTCGTAACGAAGAACTACTACGCTGTCGCCCTCCGTGTCAGCTTCGTTACACGGCCGGTCTTGTTCCAGTCTGAGACGTAGATATTTGCTGCGCTATCCACAAAACAGCCATGCGCTGCACTGAAGACCGTTGCAGGGATAACCTCCGGATTCAACCCATAATTCGCCCATTGGCTTTGTACTGGATTGTCACCAAGAAACGCTACCGGCACATTATCTTTATCCAAAATCGTGACTCGCCCCAACAATTCGGAGACGACGGCGTGTTCGCCGTAAAAGCTCACCTGGCAAGGACGTCGCATATGCTGCGTGACATTAGCTACAAACTTGCCATCGAAGTCGTAATGGCTTAGACGAAAATTCTCGCGGTCGCAAACCAGCAGTAATGGCTGACCGTAGCGCGTATCCACAGCCAGTCCATGGCTGCAATTGCATTTGCCGTCTTCCGTTCCTTTCCCGGTAAAGCTCGCCTTGTAGTTGCCCGCCTTATCAAATCGAAAGATACGTGAATCTCCATACCCATTGGCGATATAGATAGACCCATCCGGCCCCGGAACAGCCGAAGTAATGCGCCATTCATTTGGAGTCTTGAAACCGGCCTCTGCAGGAGCCTTGATCTTCTGCACTACAGAACCGTCCGTCTTGATCTTGATAAACAGCCAGTTCTCCTCCGGCGTGCCCTTCTGCACCACGGCATAGAAAAATTCCTCGCCATTCTCCACGGCGTGCACAAGCGAGTGCACCTCAGGATATTGCGTGGCAATTGTGCGCAGCAGTTTTCCACTCGGGTCATACACGAGAATGCCAGTCTCGCTCTGTGTGCTCACATACAGATTTCCTGCATTATCGGTTGCGATAGCCCCATGCGTCCCGCCGAACTGCTTTCCGGCGGGCAGATTGCCCCATCCCGGAACGATGTCGTAGGTCCACTCGCCGTTTCCCGTCTGCAGGGCACTCGTTGATCCGCCACCGCCTTCAGCCCGTAGAGCAGGCGGCATTGCCAACGCAGCGACCGCCGAGGCCCCCGCCATCCCAAAAAATGTGCGCCGATTGACCCGGCTCATCTCCGACTTACCTTTCAACCCCATAGAGCATCCTTCGTAGAGCCTGTTGTCGTAACTTGATTTAACTTCCTGATCCAGATATTCCGCGCCGACACGTCGCAAGGCGTTTCTTCATCGTAGTTGTACCGCTGCCCTTTGCGCGTGAATCTCACAATGCAATGCTGTAGAATGAGACGTCTCAAATTTCGCCACCAATGTAGGTTCCTGCATGTACCGTTGTCAACTCATCTTTGTAGCCATGCAGCCCGCTGCTTCGCCGCAGCGCTCGATCCACTGTAGAGTGAATTAAATGGCAACGCAAAGGGAACTGGCCAGACTCGCCGGCGTATCGGCCGGAACTGTCTCCAACGTCATCAGCGGTTCTACGCGTGTGAGCGATAGCGCACGTCGCAAAGTCCTTGAAGCCATCCAGGCCCTCAACTACAGGCCCAACCTCATTGCCCGCAGCCTCAAGACCAATCGCACGAACACGCTCGGCATCGTCGTCCCCGACATCACAATTCCCTTCTTCCCCAAGATCGTCCGCGGAGCTGAATCCGCCGCTCGCGAGCGCGGATACTTCCTCGTCGTCCTCGATTCCCAGGGCAGCCACGAGCTCGAAGTCGACATGATGGCGCTCCTTCGCCAGCGCGTAGATGGCATTCTCCTCGTCACAGCGGGTGACTACAAATGGTCCGCCGAATGTGTCGCAGAGATAGCTTCCGGCCCGCCCGTCGTCTGCGTAGACCGCCTCCCCGAGGGCCTTGAAACAGACTCCGTCTGCGTCGACGACTTCGGCGCGGCAGGCCTCGGCATCAAGCATCTGCTCTCACTCGGCCACAAGAACATCGCCATCATCACCGGTCCGCTCACGCTACGCAACGAGCAGGAACGCCTGCGCGGCTACAAGCGCGCCTTCAAAGATGCCGGTCTGCCCATTGTGCCCTCGCTTATCTGGTCCGCAGGCTTCGAAAAGGATGATGTCCAAAGCGTCGTGCGCCGCGGCATCGCAGACACTAAACCCAAACCAACCGCCATCTTTGCCACCAACGGAGTGACCGGCATTCACGCCCTGCGAAGCCTCTATGAGCTTGGCCTTGAGACACCACGAGACATCGGCTTCGCCACCATCGACGAGCTCACCGCTGAGGACCTCTTTCAGCCTCGCATTACTTCCGTCGTCCAGCCCACGTATGACATCGGCTATCGTGCAGTCGAGGCTCTACTCGATCGCATTGCTCGCATCACTCGTGAAACCTCCGCAGCCCGCAGTTCCGTCAACGGAACAAAGGATACTTCCGCGGCGGGCACCTCAAAGGTCCGGCTCCCTGCCTACCTCCTTGCTCGCGACTCGTCACAAATGCCGCATACCAAATCCAGGCGATAACCTCGGCTTTCTCTTCGCTCGCGAACGGCGTATCCTTTCAGCAAGGAGATCGCGATGTTACGGAGAGACTTTATTTCCCGTTCTGCCCGCACTCTGGGCGCCGCATTTCTCGCCACCAACCCGGTTGCACGCGCTGCTCTCATCG
>Ga0206970_10014_pt1 | contig 62971 bp, 55 predicted proteins | sample Alteio_BWOrgHeat_88_FD_152964 | JGI IMG/M metagenome (GOLD analysis project Ga0206970, IMG submission 152964) | Enriched cells from forest soil in Barre Woods Harvard Forest LTER site, Petersham, Massachusetts, United States -... | ecosystem: Environmental > Terrestrial > Soil > Temperate forest >... | reverse complement strand
ATTTGAGGAGTCCACATCTTGAAGGCGAGGTGTGGGACACCAGGCGCGCAAGGAAGAATGGGTCGGGCTTTCAGCCCTCGATTCTCTCTGCTTTGATACTGACCCAGCCCGATGGGCTGGGCTGGTATAGCGCGCGCCTTTGGCGCTGGGGCATTTGCGAGCGGAGAAGCAGATTCCCGATGGGAATGACAGAAAGAAAAGCAAAGGCAACCGCGGGTCCTTCGACTACGCTGCGCTCCGCTCAGGATGACAACAACTACATAAGCAGAGTCCCGGAGGGAATGACAGAAAGAAAAGCAAGGGCAAGTGCAAAAACGGGTGTGGCTTTTGTGGTTTCCCGTACTAGCCACAAAAACAAAGGCGTGGCGAGGATGGGGCACCCTGTCTATGTGCCTGGCTGGGTTTGCGGGTCTGATATCCGGTTTCGGGTTGAGCGGATCAGCTTCCATGTAAGCAGAGCCAGCCAGTCGAGCCAGAAGAAGGGCGCGATTAGCATGAAGAGACCCGAGAACAGGGCTATCGGTGGGATCAATGACACGGCACCTGCCGCAACGGTACAAATGGTGATGAGGATTGCCGGGTCACGTTTTAAGAGTTCGTGTGGCCGCAGCGGAAAGCCCCCGATGAGCAGCCACTGGATCGCGATGAGCAAGAGCAGAATTCCGTCGACATCCCGCTGTTTTGCCAGCCGGGCTGGAGTTGCGAGTTGCCATGTTGTTCCAAGGAGAAGACCGGAGATCGACCAGCGCGGCGGACAGGGCATTCGCCACGCGGTAAGGAACACTTGTCGGCTGCGAACGCGTGATGGGAGTCCATCTCGCGAATCATGACTGCGTCGTTCGCCTCGAGCGAGGCTAAGATGGGCAGCGCCACGGCCATGTGGACGGCTGCAAATGCTAATCCTCGACGCCATTGCATGGGAGCAAGAGTAACGCTTGCCGATTTGTTATGGGAAGGCGACTTTGGCGCTGGGGCATTTGCGAGCGAGAAGCAGATTCCCGGAGGGAATGACAGAAAGAAAAGCAAGGGCAACCGCGGGTCCTTCGACTACGCTGCGCTCCGCTCAGGATGACAACAACTACAAAAGCAGATTCCCGAAGGGATGACAGATAGAAAAGCAAGGGTAAGTGCAAAAACTGGGGGGCTTTTGTGGTTTCCCATTCTAGCCACAAACGCAAAGGCGTGGCGAGGGAGAGGCACCCCGGCATTCGGCTGTCGCCATTGTGGCACAAGTTGACTCCGCCGCTTGATTCTCCTCTGCACAACGCGAGGATCGTCCGCAACGGTACACTGGAAGAGGACATTTCCCCTCCGGACCCCGCCGCCTTGCAGCACCTCGTCGACAAATTGAACTCCCCGCAGCGCGCCGCCGTCGAAGCCACCGATGGGCCGGTGCTGATTCTCGCCGGGGCCGGCTCAGGCAAGACGCGCGTCATTACCTATCGCATCGCCTATCTGATTCAGGAAAAAGGTGTTGCTCCCGACTCGATCCTCGCCGTCACGTTTACCAATAAAGCCTCGCGAGAGATGGGCGAGCGCATCGACAAGCTGCTTGAACACGGTTCGCTGACCAAGCCGCTGATTGCGACCTTTCACTCGCTGTGCGTACGGATTCTGCGGCGAGATATTGAAGCGCTGCGGGTCAACGGCGAGGGACTGACCAAGTCTTTTGCCATCTATGACGAGAACGACCAGCAGTCCATCGTCAAGCAGATCATGAAGCGGCTCGGGCTTGATACCAAGCAGCTTACGCCGCGGACTGTTTTGGGCCGTATCTCATGGGCCAAGAACCACATGATCGATCCGCAGGAGTATTACCTCGGCTCGTCGGACCCGGGCAGTGAGCGCATCGCCCACATCTACGAGAGCTACCGCAAGGAGATGGCCAAGAACAATGCGCTTGATTTCGATGACTTGCTGCTCGAAACCGTCCGCGTGCTCAAGGTCTCCAGCGAAGTCCGCGAGAGGTACCAGCGCCGTTACAAGTATCTGCTTGTCGACGAGTATCAGGACACGAACCGTCCCCAGTACGAGCTGATGAAGCTGCTGGCGGGCGAGCGCCACAACGTCTGCGCCGTCGGCGATGAGGATCAGAGCATCTATAGCTGGCGCGGCGCCGACATCCGCAACATCCTCGAGTTCGAGAAGGATTTCCCCAACGCCCAGATCATCCGCCTAGAGCAGAACTACCGGTCGACGCAGAACATTCTTGAGGCCGCCGGAGCCGTAGTTGCGAACAACGCCCAGCGCAAAGGCAAGACCCTCTGGACCGAGCGCGATGGCGGGTCGATGATTGGCTACTACGAGGCTCCCGACGGCGAGAATGAAGCCCTCTTCATCGCCGACAAGATCAACAAGTTCCTCCGCGAATCGGCTAACGATGGCGACCGCGAAGAGAGCCGCTGCGCTGTCCTCTACCGCACCAACTCGCAGTCGCGGCTGGTGGAAGAGGCCCTGCGCCGCTACGCGATCAAATACACCATGGTGGGCGGATTCAGCTTTTACGAGCGCGCGGAAATCCGCGACCTGCTCAGCTACCTTAAGCTCGTCCTAAATCCGCATGACTCGGTCGCGTTGCAGCGCGCCATCAACACCCCGCCACGCGGTATCGGCAAGACGACCATGGAGACGCTGGAGCGCATTGCTCTTGAAACCGGCATGTCCACGTGGGAGGCCATCGGCCAGGCGATCCGCAATCAGCTCGTCCCGGCCCGCGCCTGCTCCGCGCTTGAGAGCTTTCGCCAGCTGATCCGCGACGCCCAGGCGATCCAGGACCCGGGCTTTGCAGACAAGCTCTCAGCTGACCTGAAGGGAGGCGCCAGCGAGCCTGAGCCGGTTCTTGAAGTGGCCGCCGAAGCTCCTGCCGATTTCTCCTTCGGCTTTGGCGAAAACTTCAGCTTCGACTTCGGCACCTCAGCCGAGGCCGGCGATCCGGCCCTGGAGGATGAAGCCGAAGCCGCAGCAGCACATGACGAAGCCGATACCGCATTTGACTTCAGTGCTGAAGCGCTGGATGAGGTCGTCGAGCCACCGGCCGCAAGCTTCGACCTCGCCGCACTCTCGCCCTTCCAGGCCAGCCACTCGACTCCTGCGCGGAAGGCAAAAGCCGTCGCTCCTGCAGCGGATTCGCGTCCTGACCCTTTCGCCGACTCAGCCTTTCGCAAACCCGGCGACCGTGGCACCTTGCCCGAGTTGATCCGCTTTCTGATCGACCGCAGCGGATACATTCGCGCGCTGGAGGCTGAAGGTTCTCCCGAAGCCATCAGCCGCATCGAAAACCTGAAGGAATTGGCCAACGCCGCCCACGACGCCGAAGAACGCGGCGAGACTCTCAGCGAGTTCCTCGACCACGCAGCCCTGGTTTCAGATACGGACAAGTACAACGCCGACGCCCGCGTCACGCTCATGAGCCTGCACGCCGCCAAGGGCCTCGAGTTCCCGCTGGTCTTCCTAGCCGGCATGGAGGAAGGCCTCTTTCCGCACTCACGCACGCTCAGCGATCCCGACGGCCTCGAAGAGGAGCGCCGCCTCTGCTACGTCGGCATGACCCGCGCCATGGACACGCTTGTCCTCACCCGCGCTCAATACCGCCGCCGCTATGGCAACGACGCCCCCGAGGCGAGCATCCCCTCGCGCTTCCTGGAAGAGGTGCCTGCCCGCCTGATCGAAGATCTCGGCTCGCCGAGATTTCGCAGCCAGCGACCCGGCGCATGGTCCGACAGCCGGCCCGGTTCCTCAGGCAGCGAAGAAATGCACTACAGCTACGAGGACGAGGACCAAAGCGCCAGCGGATTCACCCCCGGGCGCCCACCAGCCGGTGCATACGCCGGCCTGAGCTCCACACCTTACCCCAAAGCCGGAGCCTGGGCGCCGCCAGGGAAGCCAGCCATGCCGGGGAAACCGGCCGAAAAGCCGCCCGACTCGATCGACAATATTGCCCATTTCTTCGGCGGGCGTGGCACGGCGAAGCCAGGCTATTCACGCCCTAAACTGGAGATTCCGGTTGTTCCGGCACCGGCTGGCCTCAAGAAGGGCAGCCGCGTCCGTCATGGAAAATATGGCGAAGGAACCGTAATTCTGCGCGAAGGCGACGGCGAAGATGCGAAACTGACAGTACACTTTGCTAAATTTGGGGTGAAGAAGCTGATCGAAAAGTTCGCGCAACTGGAGAAGATCTAGATCGAACGGACTCATCGGCGCCATTCCCAAAAGCACCATTCCAGACACAGAGAAAAGAGACGAACATGGCAGATACCACCAAGATTGAAGACACACAGGAACGCAAAAAGCTGAAACGCGCCGCACGCAAGAAGGCAGCCCCCAAAGGCCCCCGCGCTGGCGCGCGCGGTGAAAACAAGCAGAAACTGAAGAAGGCAGCGCGCGGCCAGTCCAAGCGCAAGTAACCGGCGCCTCATTCCCGTCCAGGCAGGGCTCCCCGATTCTTCGTGGGAGCCCTCTGCCTTCATGCCACACACTCCATGCCGCGATAGCCTTCTGTCATGTCGCGACAGCGAGTTGGTCATGTATAGTGGGGCAAAACCACGTGCGCCGGTTCCTCGCCGGCAGGGGTTATGGTCGGGCAATACAAGGAGCTTCCACTGGCAACTCAACAGCAGTCCGGCAAGTCTCAACTGCTCTGCCGCAAGTCAATCGACAAGCTGATCCTGGATTCGCAGGATCCAGATTGCGCCCTGAAAAAGACCCTCGGCCCGTGGTCGCTGACAGCGCTCGGCATCGGCGCCGTCATCGGCTCCGGCATCTTCACTGTCATAGGGACGGCGATCTCCGGTAGTAAAGCCAGTGTCACCAGCGTCTTCAACACCCCGGTCGCAGACTTCGTGATCCATCACACCGCGCTCGGAGGCCGTCCCGGCGCCGGTCCCGCCATCGCTGTTTCGCTCGTGCTTGTGGCCTTTGTCTGCGGCCTCACGGGGCTCTGTTACGCCGAGCTCGCCTCCATGATTCCCATTGCAGGGTCGGCCTACACCTACGCCTACGCAACTCTTGGCGAACTGGTCGCCTGGATCATCGGATGGGACCTCATCCTTGAGTACGCCGGCTCCAACATGACCGTCAGCGTTGGATTTGCCGCGCACGTCGTCGACTTTCTCGACTGGTTCGGCCTGCATCCATCGGTGCGATGGATATCCCCGGCCTATCTGTCCGACGGCCTCAGCGACCTGCAGGGCAACACACTCTATAACCCCGGCTGGCATTTCGGCTTCAACATCCCGGCCTTTCTCATCGTCCTGGTGCTCACGGTGATTCTCGTCCGCGGCATCCAGGAGTCAGCCCGGGCGAACAACGCCATGGTCGCGATCAAGATCACCGCTATCCTCATCTTCGTTTTTGCGGCGCTCGGCTATCTGCACCCAGCCAACTGGCACCCGTATGCACCGCATGGCTTGTCCGGCATCCTCACTGGTGGCTCCATCATTTTCTTCACCTACATCGGCTTCGATTCGGTCTCAACCGCGGCCGAAGAGTGCAAGAAACCGCAGCGCGACCTGCCCATAGGGATCATCGCCACCCTGATCGTTTGCACCGTGCTCTATCTAGCGGTCGCTGTCTGCCTCACCGGCCTTGTGCCTTGGCAGTCGATGGTGGACGACGCAGCGCCTGTCGTCAACGCCCTCAAGAAGCTCTCGCATCTGCCCGGCGGCTATCCGCTGCACTGGGTACGGCTCATCGTGCTCGTCGGCGCATTGATGGGCATGATCTCATCGTTGCTGGTCTACCAGCTTGGCCAGTCGCGTGTCTGGTTCTCCATGTCTCGCGACGGCCTGCTGCCCAAGATCTTCAGCAAGGTACATCCCGTTTTCCGCACCCCGGCCTTTTCGACCTGGGTTGCTGGATTCCTGGTCGCTATCCCCTCAGGGCTCTTTGATATTGAACTGCTAGCCGACCTCTCGAACATTGGCACCCTCTTTGCCTTCATGCTTGTCTCGATCGGCGTCATTGTCCTGCGCTACCGCGAGCCGGAGCGACGCCGGGGCTTCCGCGTACCGGGAGGCGTCGTAATCCCATCACTCAGCGTTGTCTTCTGTCTCTTGCTGATGAGCGGACTGCCGATCATCACCTGGTTGCGCTTCTTTATCTGGCTCGCCATCGGCCTGTTGATCTACTTCTTCTACAGCCGCCACCGCTCAGAATTCGCCAAAGTCAGAACCAGCAACTAAGTTACGATTCACATACACCACTGCATTCTTGATGGAGGTTCACGGTGACATCCTCTCGCTTCTCTGCATCCCTGTCTGTCGCTCTACTCTTCGCACTCGTGCCCGGCATCGCGGCCAGCGCCCAGCAAGGCCGCTGGGCTGACGCCAACGACCCAATAGCGAAACAGCTCATCGAAGCCGAGCGCAAATGGGCCGTACTCGAGTGCGAGCACAGCAACGTCGTCAGCGAAGCTCTCGCCGACGACTTCGTTGGCACTTCGCCAGAAGGTCCAATCTACACCAAGAAAGAGGCGCTCGCCGAGGGCCCTCCGGTAAAGGCACGCGACTGCAAACTCCTCTCTACCCGCGTGCGTTTCTACGGTCCCGATCTGGCCATTCTCTATGGCAAAGAAACCTCCACGCGCACCGGCGCCAACGGCAAAGATTTCCAGCGTACCCTTATCTGGACCGACACCTGGCTCAAACGCAACGGCAAGTGGCAAATCATCGCCGTCCAGGACATGGACGAGAAGCCCAAGCACTAGCCGGAGTTGACTGCGCCAAGCACCTCCTGATACATATCAACATATCGCGATATGACGATATAAGGAGATTCCGTTTGGCTGCCCCACATGCTGGTTCTACAGACGCCGCTCTTAGCCCGATCGACGATTTCATCCGTCGTCTGCCCAAGGCCGAGCTGCATCTCCACCTCGAAGGCACCATTGAGCCCGCCACGCTCGCCGAGCTCAGCCAGCGTGTCGATACCGGTACGGACGCAGAGCCCCTGACTCTCGCCGACGCCGAAGCCCTCTACCAATACACCGACTTCTCGGGCTTTCTCGAAGCTTTCAAAGCCGTCACTCGCCGCCTGCGTGGCTCCGCCGAGTACGAGCTTGCAGCCTGGCGGATGATCCAGAAACTTGCCGAGCAGGGTGTCGTCCACGCCGAGGTCTACATCTCGGTCGGCGTCGTCTATTTCTGGCGGAAAGAAGAAGACGCAGCCGACCCGCTGCTCTTCGAGAAGATCTTCGAGGGCCTGGAACGCGCCCGTATTCGTGGCGAACACGAACTGGGCGTCAGCATCTACTGGATCTACGACGCCGTCCGCCATTTCAGCATTCCTGAGGCGCAGCGGGTCTTTCGCCTCGCCGCCCGCCTTCGTTCCGAATTCCCCTCGATCATCGGTATCGGTCTTGGCGGCGACGAGCGCGTCACGGCCTCTGAGCCGTTCCGCGAAATGTACGCCGAGGCCCAGGCGGCCGGCCTGCGCCTTACCAATCACGCCGGGGAGACCACCGGCCCTGAGGCCATCTGGGAAGCGATCTCCGTCGGCTCTGAACGGCTTGGCCACGCACTGTCCGCCATTCGAGACCCTGCGCTCGTAGAAGAGCTCCGGCAGCGCCAGATCCCGCTCGAGCTGAACCCGAGCTCCAACGTCCGCACGGGTGTTTGCGCCTCTTTTGCCGAACACCCTCTGCGTAGTTACTTCGATTCGGGCCTCCTCGTCACCATCAACTCCGACGACCCGGCCTTCTTCGGTTCCACAGTTGAGAACGAGTATCGACTCGCTCATTCGGTCCACGGTTTTAACCGGGACGAACTGAAGCAACTCGCCGCCAACTCGTTTCATGCCAGCTTTCTGCCCGAATCGACGAAGCAACTGTGGCTCTCCCGGATTACAACTTTGGAGTAATTCTCACTCTTGTTGACAATGGGTCATTCTGGACAGTCTTAGCTAGCAGTAAGTTATTATTTTGTTCAGGAGGAGTCCCCCGATGTCCGACAACGAAGTAGAAAACAGCACGTCAACCATCCAAAACGCCTTGCGCGCCATCGGATGGGTCTCGGTCGGCGTCGGCATCGCGGCAGCAGGGTTGCTGCTCGGTAACGAACTGCGCAAGCGCTACCGGTTCAACCACCGAACCCCGTACGACTTCTACTCCAACGCCGAAGGGGTTTCCGAATTCGGCATGGGTGTGTAAAATCGGCCGGCTACTCCCGGCACTCTGCATAGCCGCCGTTCTGCAATGTCTATCCGGTTGCGCAGGTCCTCCTCAGGCCAGCGCAGACATCGCTTTCATGGGCGATTCCATCACAGCCTTCTGGTGGCTTCCAAAAACCAATCTTGGTATTTCCGGCCAGATGACAGAGCAGATGCTCGCGCGTTTTTCTAATCAAGTAATTGACCGAGGTTATCGAGCAGTGGTCATTATGGGTGGCACCAATGATGTGCGAGAGCAAACGACCCCAATAGAGGCACAAGTCGATACCGCTATCGCCAATATTGGCCAAATGACGGAACTGGCCGACAGCGTAAATCTAACCGTCGTCCTCTGCAAAATTCCACCTATCCAGAATGAGTACGACCGTGCAGAGGCTTTCAACACTGCATTGGAGGCCTTTGCCCAACAACACCACTACAAGTTGATCGATTACTACACACCCATGGCCGGCCACCCGGAGTACTTTAAAGACGGCATTCACCCCAACAGTCATGGATACTTCGTGATGCAGAAAGCACTCACCGAAGTGCTTCCACTCAACTACTGATTCAGCTGTGGCATTCCGCGATTACAACTCTGTGGACCGCTCCTCCACGAGTCCCTTTGCCTTGGCGATAAATTCGCCTACCGGCACAGCCCCCAGGTCGCCCTTGGCTCGCGCGCGAACGCTGACTGCGTGCGCCTCCGCCTCCTTGTCACCCATGACGAGGATGTAGGGCACCTTCTGGTTTGCAAAGTCGCGAATCTTGGCGTTCATCTTCTCGTTGCGACCGTCGACCTCCACGCGTAGCCCGGCCGCTTCCAACTCGGCCTTGACTTGCTGCGCGTAATCCAAGTGGCGCTCGCTGATAGGGACAAGGCCAACCTGCACTGGAGCCAGCCATAGCGGAAATGCCCCGGCATAGTGCTCAATCAGCACCCCGAAGAAGCGCTCCACCGAACCATACAAGGCGCGGTGCACCATCACCGGCTGGTGCCGCTCGCCGTCTTCGCCCACATACTCCAGCTCAAACCGTGCCGGCAGGTTGAAGTCGAACTGGACAGTTGAAAGCTGCCAAAGCCTCCCCAGCACATCCACCAGCTTGAAGTCGATCTTGGGTCCATAAAATGCTCCTTCACCCTTGATCGTCTTGTACTGCATATTCCTGCGCTTTAGCGCCCGCTCCAGCGACGCGATCGCCAGCAGCCAATTCTCATCGCTGCCGGCATATTTTGCCCGGTCTGCAGGATCCCAGATAGAAAGCTCGACCTTGAATTCCTTGAAACCGTAGGTGTTCAGCATCACCTCTGCAAAATCGATGCAGCCAACCGCCTCATCCTCAATCTGCCCGACCGTGCAGAAGATATGCGCATCATCCTGGGTAAAGCCACGCACCCGCAGCAGCCCATGCATGGTCCCGGAGCGCTCGTAGCGATAGACATTGCCAAGTTCTGCGTATCGCACCGGCAGATCCCGATAGCTCTTGGGCGAATTCCTGTAGATCAGAATGTGCCCTGGGCAGTTCATCGGCTTCAGCCGGTACTCGGCGTCGTCCAGCTCCATTGGCGTGTACATGTTGGCCGAGTAGAAGCCCTCATGCCCTGAAATCCTCCACAGATCGCGGCGCATTACATGCGGCGTATAGACAAGCTGATACCCTCGCCGCAAACACTCGTCGCGCATCCAGTCCTCCATGATCCTGCGGACCATGGCGCCCTTGGGATGCCAGAAGATCAGCCCGGCGCCTGCCACTTCCTGAATGCTGAAGAGATCAAGCTGTTTGCCCAGGACGCGATGATCGCGACGCGCCGCTTCTTCAAGCCGTGCAAAGTGCGCATCCATCTCCTTCTGCGAAAAGAACGCCGTCCCATAAATCCGTTGCAGCTGCGGATTCTTCTCATCGCCCAGCCAGTACGCCCCGGCCAGGTTCGTCACCTTCACCGCCTTCACGCGCCCCGTCGAAGGGACATGCGGCCCGCGGCAGAAGTCGAGGAACTTCCCGTTGCGGTAGAAACTCACTTGCTCGCCCGGATGCGTAAACCGGGTCACGAAGTGTGTCTTCATGAATTCGCCTTCGTGAGCAAATTCGTCAAGCGCCTTTTCGCGGGGCTCATACTCGCGGACAAATTTCTCGTCCCGCGCAATCACCTCAGCCATCTTCTTTTCAATCGCCGCCAGATCATCCGGAGTAAATGGCTTGTCGCGATAAAAGTCGTAGAAGAAGCCCTGGTCAGTCGCCGGCCCATGCCCCAGCTTCGTTTCAGGAAAAAGCTCCAACACTGCCGTCGCCATCACGTGCGCGGCTGAGTGGCGCACTACCTTCAGCGTCTCTTCGTCCTTCTCTGTGAGCAGGGCCAGATGGACGTCTTCGGTCAGCGGCGTGGAAAGATCCACCAGTCGCGGGCCGGCCGAGTCTCCAGCGGCATACATCGCCTCGTCGCTGCTCTCAGCCTCTCCTGCCGCGGCCTCGGGCAGCGTCGGCTCGGCCGCTCGCACCGGAGTGAGGCGCGCAATCACGGATGCAGCCGCAAGGCGCGGTGAAATGGCGTTAGCAATCTCGAACGGCGTCGTGCCCACAGGTACTTCGCGAATGGCCCCATCGGGCAGATGTACAGATATTGTGCTCATGATGAAAAAGGCTGTCCTGTCTTTATGAAACTCAAAACGCGAGCAATCATGCCCAGCCGCAACCTTCTGAGGCTGCAACATTTCAGAATATACCGGCACATCAGCAATCCGTCCTCTGGCCGCACACGCATGGCACGAGTTAGTTCCAAAGCGGAGCGGTGTCTGTCCCGGAGACACGACCGTAACCCGTACCTAACACCACCGGGGGACGAGGTTCCCGCCCCGGTGTAGCCCGCCTGCCACAGAAGACCGCGCAAATCCCTGTACTAGGCATGTCACGTTTTCGCGCGTCAGTCTACTTTCATTGTGTTGCCGGGGAGCCCGGCAGGAACGCAAGGAAAAGTTCAATGCAAGTTCTTCTGAAAAGTGTTGAAAACGATGCGGAAACCCGCTGCAGCATATGCGGCCAGGGATTTGTGATGTTCTGGGAACGCCAGACCAAAGCCGAGCGCGCAGAAGCGCTTCGCGAGGTTGAAGCCACGTTGCGGCTTCAACACCACACCGGCAACGCCCAGGTCCATCCTGAAAAAGGCTTTCTCGTTCCCGCATGGGACGGTCCGGTCGCCTTCTCCGGCGCGGCCATCCTTGGAAATGCCCCCGTGTGGGCTCTCTAGGTGACTCTGTTATGACTTTTGCTTGCCTGGAAGAAGAATCGATCGAAGGGATCTCGGTGTCAGCCAATGCTGCCGCTAACCTGCGTCAAAATCGCGATTGCGAAACCTGTAGACGATGTGAGGGTAGTCGTCGCTGTCTACGGGTCGAAGAACAGGAAAGCCGCGCGTTGCGCGCACTCTCTGTCAGCCCAAGCGGCTCCCGTGCCTGACCGAAATTAGCGCGCCTCGTCAAGCAGCAATAGATGTCGGATCTGGACGGACGCCTTGCATGACCATGCTCTTCCACAGGTAGGGATAGCGTCCGGAACCGTGGAACGTTATTCGATCAAAGCCAGCTTCAGTCATAAGGCTGGCAAGAGTTTTGCGGCTGAAGAGCTTGATATGGCCGCCATCGAACAACGGGCTCGCATGCTTATCCCATCCGCCTACAACGGAAATCGCCAAGTTCTTCAGATAACCATGATAAGGCGTAGTACAGATGAATCTGCCACCTGGCTTCGTTGCCGCGAAACACCCCGCCATGAAGCTTCTTGGATCATATAGATGCTCGATAACTTCAACACTGTAAACCAGATCAAACGGTTCTGTAGCTAAGTTGTTGAGGATATCCCGGTCTGCGGCCAATCTTTCGAACCGAGCTGTGGGACATTGCGTTCGTGCAATCCGAACGCCCGCTTCAGCCATATCGATCCCAACCACTGTGTGAGAACGCCGGGAAAACTCAGTAGCAAGAGCACCGTTGCCACAGCCAATGTCGAGAATTCGTGAGTTTGGCGGAAGATCCCTGCAAAGACTTAATAGAGAAGGAAGAAGATAGGTATGGGCGAGACGAAGCCCTGGCACAGTGTACTTGCTCGACTCAAGGAATGCCGTCGAAGTCTACATGCGACGAGCGTACGTACTTAATTCTGGACTTAGTTAAAATAGGAATTCAGTCAGATAGTTATATTGCCATCAAGTTTAACTGATTATTCATTAAATCAAATCTGCTTTGATTATTGGCAGGCGAAGAGAGCTCGAAGACTACTTCTCCTCGTTGTATTCCATCTCCGTGTTAATACTCCACAGGTTCGACTTGTCGGTGATGCCGCGCTCGATGTTATCTACCGCAGTCATTGCCGTCAGCATGGAGTGATCCTGATTGTTGTACTTGTGCATGCCGTTGCGGCCGATGAGGAAGAGATTCTCGATGCCGTCGGTATAGTCGCGAATCCTGTCGAATTGGTCGTAGCTTCCAAAGTATGCAGGATAAGTCTTCGGCACCCGGACCACGTGCGCGTCGAGAATATCTTCGCTGCGCAGGATGCCGATACGGGCTATCTCCTCGCTCGCCAACGCAATCATCTCGTCGTCGCTCATCTTCCAGATTGCATCGCCCTCGTAGCAAAAGTATTCGAGTCCCATCCAAACCGTTTTCTCGTCGGCCACCAGGGCAGGGCTCCAGTTATTGAAGATCTGCACGCGCCCGACCTGCACGTCCGGCTCCTGAATATATATCCAGTTATCCCGCAGCTGACTGCCGTCCTTCTCATGAACCGCCAGCTTCGACGCGAGCAGTCCCACGGTGATGAAGTCGCGGTAGACCAGGCCCTCGCTGACGCTCTGTACGTCCTCCGGCGCAGGAGTCGAGAAGGCCCGGATCAGCTCCTGCACCGGCATCGTCGAAAAGACATAATCCGCCGCAAAGCTCATCCGTCGCCCATCGCTCGCTATGGCTTCCACCGCAGTGACGCGATCTTGCCCGACCACAACTCGATCGACCGGCAACCCAAGATGCACCTCCCCGTTCCCCTGTCGCACGAGTTCCGCAACATGTTCCCAGAGCTGCCCCGGGCCGAGCTTCGGATACAGGAACTGCTCAATCAGCGAAGTTTCAAGTTGTTTCTGCGCAATTGTCTCAGCATTCTGAGCAGACGGAGGGCGGCGAAAATGCGATTTGAAGAAGTGATGCACAAGTCCACGCAGGGAGAGCCCCTTGATGCGCTGCGCTCCCCACTCCGCTCCAATCTTGTTGCATGGCACACCCCATACCTTCTCCGTGTATGACTCGAAGAAGAGTCGATAGAGCTGGTGTCCAAACCGGTTCACCAGAAAGTCTTCGAGTGTCCGTTCCTCTCGCCGGGGCAGAATCGCAGCCCGCAGATAACTCAGTCCGGCATGTAAGGTACGTACCGGCCCCAGGTTGAGCAGGGTCCGAGGTGTCAGGCGAATCGGGTAGTCGAAGAAGCGACGCAGAAAGTAAATCCGGCTCCTGCGCGGCCGCAACAGCATCACCCGCTCGGGGTCTTCCGGTGCAGATGGTGTTGAGGGTAGTTCGCGTTGTCGGCCGTGATACCCGATCTGAACCGCTTCTCCGTTCCGATTCGAGCCAGTGCCGTTCCTTGCCGAAGCATCCAGCGGCATCAACTCCAGCCACCACTGCATCACCCGGTCTGATTTTGAAAAGAACCGGTGCCCGCCGATGTCCATGCGGTTGCCCTTGTATTCCACGGTCCGGCTCAGGCCGCCGATCGCATTGGTAGCCTCCAGCACGATGGGCCGGATCTCTGTGCGGCGGACGAGTTCGAGAGCGGCGGTCAGGCCTGCAGGACCTGCGCCGATAATGATGGCCTGCTGCTGACTCATGGTCCTGGCATCCGGCGAACGAAGTAAATTTGATATTGGTGTACACGCATCCTATATCGCAAACGCCGCTCCACGCGAGTTACCAAGGTACAACGCTCAATCAGTCAACGGTATACTGACCATCTATGCGGCTTTTGCATGTGGTGCATACCCTGAACCCCGACCGGGGAGGCCCCAGCGAATCCGTTCGCATGTTTGTGCGAGCTCATCAGCAGGCGGGCAACGAAGTTGAAGTGACAACACTCGATGGCCCAGCGGACGGTCCGGCGGCTGACGGTTATCAGGCCCAGCTTCCATGCCAGGTAAATCCCTGCGGACCCGGCAAGTCAAACTATGGGTTTTCTCCGCGGCTAGTCGAGTGGCTCATCGCCAACCGGCAGCGATTCGACGGCGTCATCGTCAACGGTGTATGGCAGTATCACGGTGTGGCCGTTCGCAAAGCGGTTGCCGGGCACAAGCCGTATGTTGTCTTCGCCCATGGCATGCTCGACCCGTATTTCAGAAGCCGCTACCCCCTCAAGCATCTCAAGAAACTTGCCTACTGGCTCCTGCAGGAACGCCACAACCTCCAACGCGCACAAGCTGTCTGCTTCACCAGCGAAGAAGAAAAGCGCGTTGCCGCCTTCGGGTTTCCACTGCGACAATTCCGTGGTGTCGTCGTTCCCTACGGCACCATGGGCCCGTCTGGAACTCCTGAAAAACTGAGGCAGGCATTCGTTGAATCCTGGCCGCAGACACAAGGAAAGAAATACCTTCTCTTCCTGGGCCGCATCCATCCGAAAAAAGGCTGCGATCTGCTGTTCGAGGCCTTTGCACGGATGGCCAGTCCCGAATTGGACCTGGTCATGGCCGGCCCCGATCAAACAGGATGGGGTGCCCAATTAAGACAACAGGCTTCGCGTCTCGGCATCGCAGACCGAGTTATCTGGACTGGGATGCTGCGTGGAGACGCTAAATGGGGAGCCATTTACGGCGCCGAGGCTTTCATGCTGCCTTCGCATCAGGAGAACTTCGGCATCGCCGTCGCCGATGCGCTGGCTTGCGGCGTGATCCCGCTTATCTCGGACAAGGTCAACATCGCTTCCGACGTAGCTGCCGACGGCGCCGCGCTGGTTGAATCAGACACTCTTGAAGGAACCATCCGGCTTATCGAACGCTTCCAGGCGCTTTCCATCGCAGAGAAATCAGTCATGCAGGAGCGGGCTCTTATCTCGTACAGCCACAGGTACGCGCTGGGAACCGCCGCTCAGGAAGTCTATAAAGCACTAGGGCTGGCATAGTTCCAAAAGGGTCAGCTTGGGTCGCATATAGCTGTTACCTTCTTGCATCCAGATCAATTGCAGTGATGATTGAACAAGAAGACGTGTCACGCAGGAGGCACCCGATCAAGCATGATGACAAAGACCTCATGGTATCTTTAGGGTAGGCTTCTGAGCGTTGGTACTCGACCTGTACCCTGACGTGAACGTTCCGGGCACTCGTTGACCGACACAGACACAGGCAAGCAATCCTTGATGAAACGGGTGACGAAGCAACAGTGAAACTCAAGAATTTGTTCCTTGCTGGCTTAATGATATTCCCGGCCGTCTGCTGGGCTCAAGAAGCTGCGCCTCCCGCAAGATTTGCAAACCCCGGGCTCGCTCCCGGTGACCAGGTGCTGGTGCACATGTATGACTTCGCTGATCTCGGCGGGGGAGTGAACGCGCGCATAGCCCCGAATGGGACGGTTCGTTTGCCTTATGCAGGCACTATCCAGGCGGCCGGCATGTCACCCGATGCTTTCCAGATCGCAGTTGCAGACGCGCTGCGCGATCGCGGGATTGTCAAGAATCCCAACGTTACAGTAGAGATCGTATCGGCTGTTAACCTTACGGTGCAGCTAAGTGGCCCGGGTGTCAGTTCCAAGTCGATCCCGCTCTACGCTCCAGCACCGCTTTCTTATGTCCTCATTCAGGCAGGCGGATTGAATGGGTACGCTGCCCATCATCTGACGATCATTCATCCAGACGATGAGATGCCGACCTCTCTCGATTATGACCCTGACTCTCCCGACCGTGCCGTGTTACAGACGGTCGTGCGGCCGGGTGATCTCGTCCACGTTGCGAGTCGCGGAGTCTACTTCGTTGTCGGTGAAGTCGGTCGCCCTGGCATCTATCCCATCGGGGGCGCACTGAGCATCGGCCAGGTAAATGCCAGTTCTGGCATTGGCGTCGTCAAGCAACTAACGTTGCTCGAGGTGTTGGCGCAGGTTGGCGGCGTCACCGCGATTGCGGCACGCTCAAAGATGCGCATTCTGCGTACTGTGGATGGCAAACGTGAGGAGATCATGGTTGACGAAGTGAAGTTGTATAAGGGCGAAGTGGCTGATCCCATTATCCATCCCAACGACATCATCTTTGTCCCCACCAGCTACATTCGTCAACAGACAAACAATCTCTTCTCCACTGCCCTCAGCGGCTTGTACGCGGCAACTCAGATCAAATCGATTACTGATTAGTCGAGGGAACTTTCGATAATTGGCGACTGCGCTCCAATTTGGGGAAGAAATAACCGTCGAAAGCCCGCGGGAGATAGTGCCTGTCCGGTGGATGGCTAAATTCTTCTTTGCTACCTTCTGGTTCATCATCTTCACCGGCGCAGTCCGCAAGTGGATGTTTCCAGGGGTAAGCGCTCTCTACCTGCTGCAGGATGTGCCTATTGGGCTTGCGTATCTCTATGCGTTGTGGTCTGGTTTATTCAGCCGCACTTACCTGATGCTTGGCATCGTGCTCCTCAGCGTCTTGATCACGCTTCAAGGCCTGGCCCAGATCATATTTTCCGGGCTGGATGCTTTCGTCGCAACGGTCGGCATTCACAACTATCTGTTCTACCTGCCGATCCTCGTTATATTTCCCTTGTGCCTCACCGAAAAATATCGCCGGAAATTTGTCTGGTGGAATTTGGTGTTGAGCCTTCCCATGTGCCTGCTCGCGATTGCCCAGGCACAGTCCCCCCGGCAAGCGCTTATCAACAGGACATCGGAAGGTGACGCCTTCGGCGTGCCCGGTGCTGATGTTGCACGTGTCTCCGGAACCTTCAATTTTGTCTCCTTCTACGGCGTCTGGGTCGGAATGGCCGTTGCTCTGTGCATGGGTGAATGGCTTCTTCAAAAAGAGAGAAGAGTCTTCAAGAGCAGGTGGCTGCTGATCCTCTGCACCTTTGCAGTAAACCTCTGTCACCTGGTCAGCGCCTCGCGCGTGACGATTGGTCTTGCGGCGGCGTCTATATTTGGCGCCATAGTTGGCGCGGTCGTTCTGCGGTCCAATCGCGCCCTTCTGGCCATTGTCGGCATACTTGTTCTTCTGCCCGTCGCTGCCGGCCTGACGTATGTCATCTCGCCGGCGGAATTCAACATCGTCGCCGATCGGTTCACCGGCGAGCAGTATCAGTCGTCCAACCAGTCTCGCGTCGAGGAGGGTTTGATCGGCTTCCTGGTGTTACCCAATTTTTCGTTGATCGGCGCGGGCATCGGGATGGGCGTCGACGCAGCCCACGCTGGAAGCGCAAATGCCTACCAATACACTTACGGCCTCTCGGAAACGGACACCATTCGCACCGTAATGGAGTTGGGCACGCCGGTTGGGCTGTTGTATGTGCTCACCCGTCTCGGGTTTCTATTCTGCATGGTGCTCCTCTCGATACGAATTGTGCGCAATGGCTCTTCCCCGCACGTTTTGCCGCTTGCCTTCTTTCTTCTGGCACAGGGCTATCTGGGAGACATGACAAGAAACGCAGCCATGACCGCATCTCAGATGATGATCTATTACGCCTTCATTCTTGGCGCTTATTTTTACCCTGACAATGCCGGCCTTGAGGCTGAGGCTGGTAATTTTTCAATGAGGTACGCGTGACGACAAATTCATCCCCGGTGGCGAGCAAACTACCCGAAGGCTCGATCCGTTTCTCCGACATCACAAGGATATTGCGCAGGTACGGTTTGTATCTGCTTGGCCTGATGCTACTGGGGGGCGTGCTTGCGACTATCTGGGCCAAGCTCCAAACGCCTCAGTATGACGCTGTCGCCATGGTGCACCTGGATCAGCACAGCTCTATCAGTCTTGGCGCCGCGGGCGGTGGAGACGAGTACAACCTCAAGATGCAGACCCAGATCATAGGCTTCCAGAGTCCCGCCATTGCCGTGGAGACCATCCGCAAGCTCAATCTGCAGAAGAACCCGCTCTTCTTTAGTGGCCCCACGCCGGATCTCGACAACCCCGTCCAGCGAGGGTATCTGGTGAAGGCCTTCCTGGGATCCCTCAGCGTTTCACAAGTGCCGAAGTCGGAGCTGATCTCCGTCCGCTTCCGTAGCAAGAGTCCTCAGCTGGCGGCCATCATCGTCGACACGCTGGTGGATACGTACTTTGAGCAGAGTTTTCAGCAGCGGTACCGCAGCACGAAGGACATCACAGGCTATCTGACCGGTCAGATGAACGTCCTGAAAGCCCGGATATCCGACGAGCAGAACGCACTTCTCAACTCTGAAGCAAAGCTGGGCATTCTCTCTCAGGGAGAGTCAGTCTCAAGCATGCTCGTCAATGAGACTACGAGTCTACTCGCCGAGCGGACGAAGATCCAAAGCCAACGGTATATGGCCGAGGCCGAATACCAGAACATGCTCAATCATCCGGACGCCTCGGTACCCAGTGACATCCCTGCCGCCTCAGCGTTGCTGCAATTGCAGGCGCAGTTGGCATTGGTGCAGGCACAGGTTTCTTCATTTGAAGATCGTTACGGGCCTAACTATCCACCGCTGCAGCAGGCGAAGGCTCAGCTTGCCAGCCTCAGGAAGAGCGAAGACGAAGCCCGCTCCAAGGTTTTGAAAGGCGCGGCCGAAAATATCGAGAGAGCGCAGAAGTCAGAGCAAAGCCTCACCGACAGCCTCGCGGCTCTGCAAAAAGAAGCCGAGAATCGCACTCCGGACACCGTCCGCTACGAGATCCTGCGATCGCAGTATGTCAGCGACCAGACGCTTTACAACGTTCTGCTCTCCGCAATGGGCACCGGAGCCATCCAGGCGGGCATGCAGTCTCAGGAGCTGAATCGCTTCACGGCCGCCGAAGTCCCGGGCGAAAAATCCTACCCGACAATACGGATCGACGCCATCGCTGGTGCTGCCGCTGGACTCCTCATCGGCTTGGTCATCGTTGCCATCCTGGTTCTCAACAGCGATACGGTGCAGACCGTCGAGCAGGTCGAAGAGGCCCTTCCACTCCCAGTTCTCGCCTCGGTGCCCGAGTACAAGGAAGATCTGGCGGCCATGCGCATCTCGGACGATGTACTTCCGCTGGTCACCCTGCTGGCTCCGCGTTCAGCAGGTACGGAAGCCTATCGCCTGCTGCGTACAGCCATCAGCCTTATGCCCGTTAATCAGCAGCATCGGGTTATCTCCCTGACCAGTTGCGGCCCCGGCGAAGGCAAATCTACCACCGCGCTGAATCTGGCCATCGTGCTTGCCACGCAGGCTAAGCGCGTCCTGTTGATCGACGCCGATCTGCGCAAACCGACTATCGCGCAGCGGCTCAAGCTCACGCCAACCGATCAGCCCGGGTTGAGCCGCTTCCTCAGCGACTCAACGATCCTTGCCTCCGAGTGCGTCCAGAAAGTGCCCGAAGTAGCGGGTCTGGACGTGATACCCGTGCAGGAAATTCCACCCTTCCCTTCCGAACTACTCGGTCAGGGGCGCCTGGAAGAGCTCCTTTCCTGGGCGCGTGATCATTATGACTACGTGCTGATCGATACTCCACCTGTGCTGCTGGTTACCGACGCCCTCATCATTGCGAGCTACTGCGACACGCTGTTGATTGTTGTGCGCATGGGTGTCGCTCAGAAGCGCGCGCTGCGGCGCATCCGGCAGGACATAGCCAAGTACCCAGGCAAGCAAACAGGTATCGTGATCAATGCGCTTCCTCACGCGGACACCTACTACGGCGGCTACGGCAACTACCGCAAGTATTACGGTGGCAAGGGTTACGGGGGCAGCTACTACGGTTCCGGCTCGGGTAGCTACATCAGCTCGGCCAAGAAGAAGTAGCGGCCCGTCTTTCTCTTCCGCTGCCCTCCGGTCTCGGTGGGCAGCGAATAGGCCTCACCGGCTGGCATCGATTCGAACCAGGCGAAAATCCCGCACCACCCTGAGAGGTCACACGTGGCTTCACGGGGACAGGCAAAAGCCGGTCCGGAACGAAGGATCAATCCCGAAACGCACTTCAGAGAAAGACAAGTGTATGAGAATTCGCGAACTCGACGGATTACGCGGAATCGCCATTCTCGCAGTCATCTCTGAGCACTATCTCAGTTGGCTTCCGGCGATCGGCGCGCAAAATGGATGGCTTGGAGTGGATCTCTTCTTCATTCTCTCGGGATTTCTGATCACAAACATCCTCACCGGCCTGCGCGGCCACGATCGCTATTTCTCCACTTTCTACAAGCGCCGTGCGCTTCGTATCTTTCCTCCGTATTTTCTCGGCCTCGCTGTGTATTTTGTTGTTTCGATGCTGGCTGCTAAGCCGGGTACGATTGGCCTGTGGGCTCAGTACATCTTCTTCTACACGAGTCTTCAGGTTGGTCAACCGCGGCAACTCGACTATGCAGTTATTCTCCCTGTCAAACTCGGCCTCGCGGTTCTCTGGTCGCTTTCCGTCGAAGAGATTTACTACACATCCTGGGCGCCGGTCGTGCGCTTCTTTTCGCGAACCGGCATTGTCACCGTCCTCATGTGCATGATCGTGGCTGCTCCGCTTCTGCGCTGGTGGCTGCATACGCCGCTGTACCCGGAAATCTACACTTTTTACTGCCGCATGGACGGCCTGGCTTTCGGATCAATGCTCGCTCTGCTCATACGGTCCTGGCAGCAAAACGCAGCCTGGCAACGCTGGGGGCTACACTTCAACCTCGCCGCCATTGTTATCTCTGTTGCCACCATCCTGTTGTGGATTCGCCTTCACGGCGCTCGCTCACAGCTTCTCCTCGCAACTCTCGGCATCAGTATGGCTGACGCATCCCTGGCCCTTATTACTTTTGCCATTCTGCGCCGGGCAGGCGGACCGTCTGTATGGCTTCGCGCCCTGCGCGCCCCGTGGCTTTGCTCAATCGGTATGATCAGCTACAGCCTTTATCTCTTTCATTACCCGTTGGGCTATCTGGCAGGCCGCTGGGCCGCCACGTGGAATCTTTCCCGCCGGCCAGAGGCCATCGTCCAGGTTTTGCTATCGGTCATGTTCAGCTTTGCCGTAGCCTACGGCTTGTGGTACGTAATGGAGTCCCGGATTCTCAGATGGAAGGAACGCAACGTGCCAGTCGCGGTGCAGCCATGACCAGGCTCGAAAAGGCCAGGGCCCTTTTGATGCCCAAGCTGCAGCTGATAGCTCAGGTGCTCATGAAGCAGGGTATTGCCATGGGCGCCAATATGCTCTATGGCCTACTTTGTGTTCGCATGTTGCCAGTGCCGGACTACGCCAAATTCGCCGTCCTCTTCGGCTACATGGGCTCCATCACGGTCCTGCTCGACGTAGGTATCTCCGGCACGCTTGCCCCGCTGGTCGGCGAGCAGACCTCCAACTTCCAGCTCATCGCCAACTACGTCGCCGCCATCCGCAAGCTGGTGCAGCGCATGTACCTGATCGTCGCTCCTGTGGCTGCCTTCATCTTCATTCTGCTCGTTCGCAAGCAACAGTGGGGCCGCTGGGTAGTCGCCCAGATGATCGTGGCGCTTCTTATCACCGCATGGTTCGCGCGGGTCAGCTCCTGTTACGGAGCGGTGCTGATCCTGCGCCGCGACCGCACCAACTATTACCGCGCCCAGTTGATCGGCAGCCTGGGCTCGCTGGCCCTGCTGATCGTGTTCTGGGCCTTTCACCGGGTCAATGTTTACGTGGGCGTCCTGCTCAACATGGCGCAGATCCTCTTCATCGCCACCAGTTATTACCGGCGCTCCAAGAACCTGTTGCCCGTCAAGGGCGAGAGCTCCCGGCAAAAAGAAAAAGCCATCATCCGCCTTGCGATGCCTAATTTGCCCGGAAGCATCTTCTTCGCCATCAGTGGCCAAATTACCCTGATGCTGATCACTGTCTTTGGCCACAATGCATCGAGCGTAGCGAACATCGGCGCGCTCAACCGCCTGAGCCAGATCCTTGTTTTCTTCTCGCAAATCAACGTCATCCTCGTGGAACCATACTTCGCCCGGCTCCCCGTCGCCCGGCTCAAGCGCGCATACATTATGGCCGTTTCAGTGGTCGCCGTCTGCGCAGCCGCATTTTCCAGTCTTGCGTTTCTCTGTCCCGGCGGTTTTCTCTGGATTCTTGGCCCGCATTACAGCGGCCTGCGCACTGAGGTGGGCCTGGTCATCCTCGCCTCCTCGGGTCGCTATGTCAGCGGCTTCCTCTGGACCGTCCATACCGCGCGCCGCTTCGTCTACTGGTGGAATAACATCGCCAATATTGTTCTTTTCCTGCTGATCCAGGCCGCATTTTTGTGGAAGTTCGACCTCAGCACCGTGCGCAATGTGCTCATCCTCAATCTTGCCATGGTGCCCGCGGCACTGGGCGTCGGCATCGCATGCGGAATTTACGGCTTCTGGCGTGGACCGCAGAAAATGGAAACTTCAGCGGCCGTATAGTGCGCCCAGCCTTTGCATTGTCCGTCTCGGTCTTGCATTCTTGAATAGGAGAATCAAAGAGGAATGGCCACGGAACCGATCCTGCAGCACAACCCGCCAGCTGGCATAAGCCATGACGAGGTGATCTGCACCTTGTATGAAGGTGACTTTCATCTTGGCGTAGCTGTGCTCATCAACACTATTGTGCGTGGCGGATTTCGTGGGCTCTTCTGGGTCGGTAATCGTGGCGTTTTGCCTGAGTGGACTGCGCAGCTGACCCGCCGCGACGACGGGCTTTTTCAGATAGGGGACGCGCTTCTCGGCTTTGAGACCATCGAAAGCAACCGTCATTTCGGACAGTTCAAGCCAGAGTTCCTCACTTCTGTTATCGAGAAGGGAATTGCGCGCCGTCACATATGGTACTTCGACCCCGATATCACCGTGCGTTGTGACTGGAGCTTCTTTCAGCGTTGGGTGCGTCATGGAGTCTGCATTTGCCAGGAGCATGCTATGGGCAACATGCCCTCCAATCATCCTCTGCGCTGCGAGTGGATCGAGTTAGCTCGTAACGCAGGCTGGGGCGAGCCCTTCCGCCAGCAGGAGCGTTATTACAACAGCGGCTTCGTCGGCATGCACATTGAGAATCGGGCTTACCTTGGCACCTGGAAGGCAGCCGTGCGCCTTGCAAACTCGGCGGGCGTCAAACGAGACCAGTTCCAGAAGGGCAACCGCATTCAGACGTTCTTCACAGTCGATCAGGACACGATGAACATCACCACCATGTATAGCCAGGTGCCACTGAGTACCATCGGCCCCGAAGGCATGGGTTGGATCAGCGGCGGCTTCACTATGTACCACATCGTCGGCCCCAGAAAACCATGGCGAAAGAAGTTCATCTCCTCGGCCTTTGACGGTCATCCACCCGTCGGCGGCGATAAGCAGTTCCTTAAGTACGCCGACGGCCCAATTCAACCCTATCCAGTGTCAAAGCTCAAGCGGATGCGACTTGCTGCCAAGGTCGCAACACTGATTGGCCGTTTCTTCCGCCGGTCCTGAGCTGCGGCCGTTCACGCGTCTTCAGGAGCGGTGCCGGAACAACAGTAACGGCCCCAGCAGAAACGTAGCCGACCTCGCGAGCAGCTGCAGCCAGCCCCCGCCCACACTCGTTCTGCCCGTCTGCATCGTAAGCGCACCGGGCAGAGGCGATTGCTGTGCCATTGAAGCTCGCATCTCCGCAAGCGCCTCCTTGACCTGCAGACGCAGATGCTCCGCATCGAGAACGCATGAGCGCATATAGCCCGAAACAGACATGCCCGACTCAGCGGCCCGGTCCCTCAGCCTCTGCAACTCCGTGTCGCTGAGACGCATGGAGACGATCGCCTGCTTGCGCTCCAGCTCTGAGCCGGGCCGCGCAATCTCAACATGGGTATTGACTATCTTTCCGGCTCTTGCTGCCTGCCCCTTGCGCGGAACGAAAACCGCGTCGTGAGCAGCCGCACGCTGAGTGGCGCCTTTGCGAACACGCTTTGCCGGCCGATCAGCCTCCGGCTTGCTTCGCGGGGCGACTGTTCTGCGTGCGGGCCGACTTGGCAACATCTGAGTCGGCGTTTCCGCCCAGTCTTGAATCTCGCTTGCCTTAGCCGCCGCAACTTCATTGGATTGCGGCGCCGCATTGCGCCGGCTATGCAAACGGAGCGCCTTCTCATAGCTCAGTTCCACAGCTTCTGCACGTGGCTTCACCTCGGTCACCGGCGCCAATGTTCGCTTGCGTCGTTCTCCCGGTAGAACAGGGCTTGTTCGCGTAAAGCTGTCGTCAGGCTCTGGGTTTAGATGTCCTGAAGCAGCCCGCTGCGTCAGCCGTTCCAGCAGGGCTGCAAAATCATCTTCGGTGGAGTCCCGGGCGGAAACAATTTGGCGCATGCCCGCAGAATAGCCAGAGAGACCCACGCACTCTAGTAAATCCAGCCAGGAATTATCGCGGTATTCCCGTAAAGGCGCAGCGCGAGATCGCAGATTCAAGCCGGGAAAGGCGGAGAATACCTTTCGATTACTTCAGGGTTTCTTAGCCTGCGTCTGACCAGTCTCGGTCCACAGAAAGGTCAGCTGATCCGCGTAGTCGTCAATCAACTGCGCCGCTGAAACCCCGGCACTATGTCCGCCTTTGAGGCTGTAGTGCAGCAGCACCGGCCGGCCGCTGGTGCTTGCCGCCTGCATCAGCGGAGTCATCTTGCGCGCATGCAACGGGTCCACGCGCGTATCGCTGTCGCCCGTGAAGAACATGATGGCCGGATATTTCGTCCCTGCTTTCACGTTTTGATATGGCGAATACTTGCTGATATAGGCAAAGTCTTTCTTGTTCTCCGCCGTCCCGTACTCGGTCGTCCACAGCCTGCCCATCTCGAACTTTTGATACCGCAGCATGTCCAGCAACGGATATCCACACCACACCGCGCCCCATAGATCTGGCCGCTGCGTCATCGCCGCGCCCATCAGCAGCCCGCCATTGGAGCGTCCCGAAATAGCGAAGTGTTCCGAAGAGGTGTACTTGTTCGCAATCAGATACTCCGCCGCCGCATAAAAGTCATCAAAGACGTTCTGCTTCTTCTCGAACATCCCGGCCTGGTGCCACGCCTCACCGTATTCTCCGCCCGCGCGCAGATTGGGCAGCGCAAACCATCCGCCCTGCTGCATCCACGCCGCCCATAACGGATTCCAACCCGGAGTCTCGCTCAGGTTAAATCCGCCGTAGCCGGTCATCAGCAGCCGCTCACTGCCGTCCATCTTCAGGCCCTTCTTTCCCGCCACGAACATTGGGATTTGCGTCCCATCCTTTGACTTGAAAAAGACCTGCTTCAGCTCGTACTGACTTGAATCGAACAGCGACTTCGGCTGCGCAAATATCTCCTGCTTGCCCGTCACCGTGTCATAGCGATAGATCGTCGGCGGCTGAATAAACGACTGGAAGCTGTAGAACCCGTAGCGATCCCCAACTCTTCCGTTCAGATCCGAAGCCGAGCCAATGCCCGCGTATTCAATCTTCCCCGCAGGCTTGCCCGCCAGCGTGTAAACGCTCGTCTCCGACTTCACATCGTGCAGGCGATGTACAAACAGTTTTCCGCCCACGATATTCGAGCCGTCGATCACGTCCTGCCCTTCAGGCACAATCGTCGGCCACGCCTCCGGCGCAATCGCCGGCATTGCCTTCAGGATTCGCCCCTTCGGCGCCATGTAATCGGTTTGCACATACCATTCGCCATTCGCGTAGTTGGCCGAAAACCGTGAGTCAAATCCCCACACCAGAATCTCGAAGAACGACCCCGGCTTGCGCAGGTCGCGATAGACAATGTCCACCCGCTTCGCCGGGACACCGCGGCTTACCTCCACAACCAGGTAGTGCCCGTCATCTGTAACTGCGGCAGCAATCAGATCCAGCTCTGTGAGCAACTCGCTATGAAACTCATGCCCAAAGAGCAGCGTGTCGGCGCTCGCCCTTGTTCCGAATTTGTGGAAGTAGAGCAGCGACCCCTTGTGCGTAAATCGCGAGTAATAGACGCCGCCCATATCCGGCGCAAAATCCACGCTGTTGTAGCGATCGGAGGGCAGTGTGTCTTCCATCGCTTTGCTCGTCTTCAGGTTGAGGAAATGTATCTCCTGCTCATCGGCGCCGCCCTGCCTGACACCATAGGCCAGAAACCCGCCATCTTTCGAAATATCGACAATCGACACCGAAGTATTCGGATCCTTGCTCAACTTCGCTGGGTCGACCAGGCGAATGTCCTTCCCCATCTCCACCGCGCCGGGCTTCGTCGCTGGAGCCTTCGCGCTCGGCGCCGCCAGCGTGAACCCATGCCGCACATAGATTGAGGCCTGCTCTTCGCTCGAGAGCCGCTTCATAAAGAAGTAGTCCGTGCAGGTCTTCGTCGCGCGCTGCAGCGGAGTAGACCAGCTTGTCGTATGCACCAGTCCGTCGAGCGAGTCGGCAAACTCCGGCCTTACCTTCGCCTGCTTCAGATACCGATCCGTGTACGCAATCTGCTGGTCGAGAAACTCCCGTGTATCCGTGCTCTTCGCATCTTCAAGCCAGCGATAGTCGTCCGTAATCTTGGTGCCAAAGTAGCTGTCGACAACAGGCTGTTTCTCCACCTCGGGCGGCCCGGGCAGCGTAATGCGGTCGCCTCCGTGAATCAGATTTGGTGAGCTTTGGGCCATCATCAGGACCGAACCGGACAGCAGGGCAAAGGCGGCAGGCAGTGCGCGATGAAAGAGCTTCATCCCCAAAACATACACCCGCCAGGCGCGGTTTCGTTCAGGGAATAATGACTCCTGCGCGAATGGCCCAAAGCGACGCAGATGCCGACACTACCCACAGCACCACGGCCATCAGCAGCGGCCGCACGCCCACCCGCGCGAGCGCCTTTCGATGTAGTGTCGAGCCGATCAGAAACAGCGTTACCGCCAGTCCGGAGCGGCCCAGCGTGGCCACCGTTGAGAATCCGGAGTGCAGCCATGTGGAATAAGCAGGCAGCCATGCAGGCAGTGCAGTTGCAATGCCTGCCGCCAGTAGAAACCACAGCAGAAACAGCGGCACAGGCACTCTCGCTTGTGCGCGACTCTGTCGTAGCGTTGCAGCCCCAACGCATACCGGTACAATCCACAACGCGCGAACCAGCTTCACCGGCACCGCAATTGCCAGCGCACTCGGCCCGAACCGCGCCGCTGCGCCGACCACTGAGCTTGTATCGTGAATCGCCAGCGCCGCCCACACTCCAAACTGCGGCTGCGTCAGCCCATACCAATGGCCGACTGCGGGAAAGAGAAACAGCGCCACAGAATTCAGCACAAAGACCGCGCCTAACGAAACCGCAATAGGCTCCTCGCCGGCCTCAAGCGCGGGTCCAAGCGCCGCGATGGCACTGCCGCCGCAAATTGCAGTTCCGGCAGCAATCAGCATCGAGGAAATCCGTTCCACGCGAAGCAACCGGCCCAGCAACAGCCCCAGGGCCAGTGTCGCCGAGATGCCAACGGCAGAGTAGACAAGTCCCGACCGTCCCGCGGCGAGCACTTCGCCCAGATGCATATTGAACCCGAGCAGCACCACGGAAGCCTGCAAGAGCAGGCGAGACAATTGCCGCGTTTCGACAGCATAAGGATGCTCGCCGAGCATTGCTACGCCAATTCCCGCAGCCAGCGCAACAGGCGCGGACACAAGGCCGGTCGCGCACAAGAGCATTACCAGCAGGAAGAAAATTCGCCACGAAGGAAAAGTTCGCATAGCCAGATCCTGCGCCTCGCCCGGCGCAAAATCCAGAATGCAATCATGAATTGCGATAGGAAAAACTTATCGCTTATCTCACGTTATAAGCGGTATTCAGTCACGATCATGACTCATTGCAAAGTTACGAAACGCAGCCACAGGCCCAGCCTCCACGGGGCCACGCAGCCGAATCAGCGAAAAAGGCCGTCGCATCTCGAGCCCCTCAATCTTCACCGTAGCCACAGTGCCGAGCCGGAGGGCTTTGCGCAAAGCAAGTTCCGACACAATCCCCACGCCCAACCCTGCTTCAACGCCCGAGACGATCGCTTCGGTGGAGTCCAGTTCCATGGCTATATTCAACTGGCTCAATCGCACGCCGGCTTTCCGCAATGCCCGCTCTATCACGCGCCGCGTTCCCGAGCCCGCCTCGCGCAGCAGAAAGGGAACCTGCGTCAATCGCGCCGGCGGAATCTCCTTCCCGGCCCAGCGGTGATCACGCGGCACAATCATCGTCAGCTTATCCTCGAGAAAGTGTTCGATCGCCACTTCCTTGCTCGCCGGTGGACCCTCTACCATCCCTAACTGTGCCTCGCCCTGCAGCACCCACGCCGTCACCTGCTCTGTATTGCCGCTTCGTACAGTAAGCGCAATGCGCTGATTCTCTTTGCGAAACGCTCCCAGCATCCGCGGCAGAAGGTACTGCGCCACTGTCGTTGAAGCAGCCAGTCGCAGAGCCCCTCCGGGCTGCCCCTCAAGCTGCGCCAGCCCGGCAAGCACCTGCTGACTTAGCCGGGAAGATCGCCGCGCAAAGCCCAGCAGCAGCTCTCCGGCCGTCGTCATCTGCACGCCTGTGCTTGTCCGATCCAGCAGCCGCACTCCGAGTTCGTCCTCAAGCAGTTGCACATGCTGGCTCACCGAAGGCTGGCTGATATGCAGTTGCTCCGCAGCGCGGCGAAAGCTCGCTTGCTCGGCCACGGCCCGAAAAACCTGTACGCGATAGTTCTCCAACATGAACGGGGAGTCTCCGACTTCATCAGCTTACGCGGCTGCTTCCTCATCAGAACAGCACCCTTCCCGGTAAAATCAAGAGGAGTGTCCACACAACCGCCAGCCCCTGCTCCACAGAACAACCCGGCCGCGCGCCTGCTTCGCCTGCTGCGCCCCTCTCATAGCCACACCGCCTACACCGCGACCATCCTGCTGATGACCTCGGCCATCCTCTCGCGGCTGATGGGCCTGGTCCGCGTCAAGTACATCGCCCTCGTCTTTGGTCGCGGCACCGAAGCAGACGCGCTCAACGCCGCCTTCGTCCTTCCCGACATGATCTCCTACTTCCTCGTCGGCGGTGCGGCCTCCATCACCTTCGTCACCATCCTCACCGGCTACCGCGACACCGGGCGCGAAGCCGAAGGCGAGCGCTCGCTCTCCGTCATCCTCACAACCATGGCCCTCGTCCTCGGCGGCGCAATCGTTCTCGCCGAGTTCGCAGCCCCGTGGTTCATCCGCGCCTGGTTTCCGGGCTTCGACCCCGCCAAAGCCGCGCTCTGCACCCTGCTCACGCGCATCCTGCTCCCTGCGCAGCTCTGCTTCTTTGCCGGGGGAGTCTTCGGCGCCGTCCTGCTCGTCCGCAAGCAGTTCTACGCCCAGGCCGTCACCCCACTTATCTACAACGCCGGCACAATCGTTGGCGGCCTGCTGCTGGCCCACCGCATCGGAGTCTCATCGCTCGCCATCGGCACGGTCGCAGGGGCCCTTGCCGGCCCTTTCCTCATCAACGCCGCCGGAGCCTTTCGCGTGGGCACGCGCTACCGTCCCATCCTTGACTGGCATGACGAAGGTTTTCGCGAATGGGTCCGCCTCTCGATTCCGCTCATGGTCGGCATCTCGCTCGTCACCGCCGACAACTGGATCATCGCCCACTTCGCCTCAAACACCGGCGGCGGCGTCTCCGTCATGAACTATGCCAAACAGCTCTTCACCGCGCCCATGGCCGTCCTCGCCCAGGCCGCGGGAGCCGCATCGATGCCTTTCTTCGCCAACCTCTGGGCTCAGAACAAGCGCTACGACTTCGCCGTTGAAGTAGCCAACTCGGTCTCCCGTGTCACCGCCCTCGGCCTGCTCGCTGCCTCGGGCATGATCGCCCTCGCTCCCGCGCTCGTCGACCTCGTGCTTCGCGGCGGACGTTACACCTCGCTCGACACCGCGCAGACCGCAGCCTACTTCGCCATCTTCTCCATCTCGCTCTGCCTCTGGTCTGCGCAGGCCATCTACGCGCGTGCCTTCTACGCCGCGGGCAACACTCTTGTCCCCATGCTCGCTGGAACCATAGTCACCGTAGTCTCGCTGCCTATCTACGCCGTGCTCTACCGCCTGCACGGGACACCTGGCCTCGCCATTGCCTCAGACGTTGGCATCGCCCTGCAGACGCTCTCGCTTGCCGTCCTGCTCCACCAGCGCCGCATGGTCTCACTGGCCAGCCTCGACTACCGCGAACTGGCCCGCTGCCTCGCCACCGGCATCGCCGCAGGCGCCGCCGTCTGGGGTGCCACGCTCGCCTCCGCCCACTGGTTCCCCGCTCACTCCCGCTGGATCGACCTCGCCCAGCTCCTCTTCGGCTCCGCTCTCTGGCTGCTGATAGCGGGATGGCTCCTCGACCGCTTCGGCTCCGCCCTGCCAAGAGCCACCCTGAAGCGCCTCCACCTTTAGCTGGCGACATTCGGTGAATGTTGAGCGTCACCCGGTTCCGAAGATCGCAGGCGTCTCCAAAACAGCGGGTCCCGGCCTATACTGTCAAACGATCGAGATTGGAGCGCCTATGTCCGTCCAGAACATCTTCAGTCCATCCGAAGTAGTCACCGGCCACAACGCCACGCAATTCGTGCCAAACCCGTGGGCCACCAAAAACAAGCCCGCAACCGACGTATGGGTGCAAACGGCTATCAATGGCCTCGTCGTCTTGGACACCGCGGCCATGGCAGTCTTCGGCATCATCGAGTTCGAAGCGCTCGACGATCACGGCCACCTGCAGAGAAAGCAATTCGGGAACCCGAGCAGCCTGAGCCATGTTCCGTCCGGTTCGTTGCCTACCCGGCTCTTCATCCCGCGGATGATATCCGTAACCCTGGCCGCCCTCGCGCTCAATGTCGGAGTAGTCGGCGAAGTAACATTTTTTGAGTGGAGTTGATTATGCCCCAAACCACCGACGGCGCTATCAAATCGACCTCCCGTGCTTATGTTGTCTTTGATCGAGGCACGGGAGAAATTGTCCACGTTCACTACGCGGTTACGATTTCCTCTGATCTGCCAGTGAACGAAAAGCCTGAGGCGCGCGCTTTACGCCTCGCGGGTCTTCCATCGGGTGCGAATGTCGATGTTTTGTCCGTCGAATCCGCCCAGGTCAATACGCTGAAACCCCTCAAGGTAGACACAGCCGGGAGAACGATCGTGGAGAAAGTAGTCAAGTCCTGATCAGATCGCGTCAACGCGACAGTTTGCGATGCGGTTAGCTCTTCGGCCACACCGGCGAGGGGCGATTCTTAGTCCAGAGAATGTAATCCAGCGTAGGCGGCTTGGCGCCGTTTTCGCGAAGCCGCGTCAGGCACTGTCCCCGATGATTTTGGCTATGCATCACAACCTGCGTAAGCCCCTCGGCGAGCGTCGGCTCTGTTTGCAGAAAGGGCAGCTCAAATCTTCGCTCCAGCTCGCTCTCCGAGAGGCCGTTGACGAATGCCAGCCCTTCCTCGTGCGTCGTCTGAAAAAGCCGGATCAACTCATCAAACGCGCCAGGCGGCTGTGATTCTTTCGCCTTGTCGAAGGGGCGGCCGAGAAAGCGAGACAGGAAAACACGCTGCACCGTAACGACGTGGTGAAGATTCTTGAGAAGCCACTCATCGCCGAGCGATTCAGGATGAGACTGGACGGCCGAGAGGATGGCGGCGTCGGCCCAGGCCTGGTGGCTGAAGAGCGATTGGAAGAGAGTGATCATGCAGGAATGATAGCGAAAGCCCCGCACGCGCGGGGCCCCCGTCTTCTGCTCAACGGCTTGCTTTACGCCTTTACAGGCTCAGCAGGCGCTGCGCTGTTTGTAGCCGCAGGCGCGCCCGGCTTCGCATCCGGCTTGCGGATATCAATGCCACCCTTGAAGAACGCGCCATCCTCAATGCTGATGCGTGCTGCCGTCACATCGCCGGTCAACGCGCCTTCGCTGCGGATATCCACGCGGTCCGTTGCAATGATGTTGCCGCGCACTTTGCCCAGCACCACGATCTCGCGCGATGTAATGTTGGCCGCCACCTGTCCATTGCGGCCAATGGTTACGCGGTTGCCCGGCAGGTTGATCGTGCCCTCTACCTTGCCGTCGATAAAGAGCGACTCGCTGCCGCTGATTTCTCCCTTGATCACAAGTCCTTTGCCCAACGTGGCTTGATCACCAGTGGGAGCAGCAGCGCGTGCAGGAGGCTCATAGGTAGGGGTGGGGGTTGCCGTAGGACGCACCGGCTCGGGGGTTGGGGTCACAGAAGACGCTCCTGGCTGACTCGGTTTCCACATATGATTCTTAAATTTCCTTTCCTCTCCAACTTCGGAATAAGGCGAATGAACAACAGCGCTACCAATAAGACGATATCCCAGCGATATTCTCGATCGCGTCTAGACTTCACCCTGGCTCGACCGCATACTTTGGCCGCCTCGAGCTTGCCTTCGATTGTATCCGCTGCTGCCCGTTCGCTTCTTCGCCGTCAATGCCCTCCCGCAAAACCTGACTCAAACCCGGCAACGGCACGTCACCGGAGAATTTTGGTAACCTGCACAAAATTGCTCACTGCCGTGGGATCATAGGAAGCCAAACAGACTATTTGAGGAAATGGAATGTATAAAGCCGCTTCTCTGCTGCTGCTCTTTTCCGCCACCGCCCTCACCGCTCAGCAGATTCCGACAGAGCCCTTCGACATCATCATCACCCACGGCCACATTATCGACGGCACAGGCTCTCCCTGGTACTCAGGCGACATCGGTATCCGTGCCGGACACATCGCCGCTATCGGCAGCCTCGCAGCCGCGCCACGCAAACAGACCATTGACGCCGGTGGAAAGGTCGTAGCTCCCGGGTTCATCGACATGCTCGGCCAGTCAGAGCTGACCATGCTCGTCGATGCCCGCCTGCCCTCCAAGATCTACCAGGGCATCACCACTGAGGTCACAGGCGAAGGCGACTCAGCCGCGCCCCTCAGCCCCGCGATGATCGCCGCCGACCATAATTCCTACGCCCACCTCAAGATCAACCCTGACTGGACGACCTTCCGCGAATTTTTCGCCCGCCTTGAGCGACAGGGAATGGGCATCAATCTCGCCAGCTACGTGGGTGAAACCAGCGTCCGCCGCATGATCCTCGGCGATGCGGATGTACAGCCCACCCCGGCCCAGCTTGACCGCATGCGCGGCCTCGTTCGCCAGGCCATGGAAGACGGCGCCGTCGGCCTCTCCACCTCGCTCCAGTACGCTCCCGCGCCCTACGCCAAGACAGAGGAGATCATCGCCATGGCTGCCGAGGCGTCGAAATTCGGCGGCATCTACGCCACCCACATGCGCAGTGAGGGCGACCAGATCCTCGACTCCATCGACGAATCCGCCCGGATCGGCCGCGAAGCGCACATCCCCGTGGAAATCTGGCACCTCAAAGCCGCCGGCAAAGCCAACTTCGGCCGCATGCCCCAAATCGTTGATCGCATCGAAAAGGCGCGTGCCTCCGGCGTCGACATCAGCGCCAACACCTATGCCTATACCGCCTGGTTCAACACTTTTTCGGCCTTCATTCCGCCATGGGCTCACGACGGCGGTGATGACAAGCTGATTGCCCGCCTCAAAGACCCCGCAACCCGCGCCCGCATTCGCGCCGACATGCTTAACCCCAAAGGCGACTGGGACAACGAGTGGCAGGAAGTAAATGGCCCTCAGGACATCCTCATCGCGGTCGTTCAGGACCCTGAGCTTGTCCCGCTGCAAGGCAAACGCCTCTCTGAAGTAGCCGCCATGTGGAAAGAAGACCCCATCGACGCCCTTTGCGACATCCTCATCAAAGACAAGGCTTTCACCATGGTCGCTGTCTTCGGCATGGATGAGCCCGATGTCACGCTGGCTCTCAAGCAGCCCTGGGTTTCCGTCGATAACGACTCGTCCGGCGCCTCTACCGATGGCATCCTCGGCACAGAACACCCTCATCCCCGCGCGTACGGCACCTTCCCGCGCATTCTCTGCAAATACGTCCGGGAAGAGCACGCGCTCACCCTTGAAGACGCCATCCGAAAGTTCACGGCGCTACCCGCTCAGCGTATGCGCTTCACCGACCGTGGCGTGCTCAAGCAGGGCATGTGGGCCGACGTCGTCATCTTCGACCCTGCAACCATCCGTGACCTCGCCACCTTCGAGCAGCCAAACCAGCTCTCAGAGGGGATGTCTTACGTTCTCGTCAACGGTGTTCCGGCCATCGCAGATGGCAAGATGACCAACGTCCTCGCAGGAAAGGTGCTCCGCGGCGCAGGCTACGACGCGCGCTGAAGGCCAATCGACTGCCCCGCAGGCTTGGGCGCATCCTCGTGATGAGCGCGGGTATAGATTGCGATACCCGCAATTACTGCGAGTAGAAAGAGCGCAATCACGATAAAGAACGAGATCGAGAGCCCGGCCGTATGCCGTCGCACCACATGGTCGCTCTGCGTCGGATCGACGGGTTGTTTGACCGCTTGAATGCGGTGAACCTCATGCCTCACCTCGCGGCTGATGTCGCTGACCATCCCCTTCGCCCGATTGGCAACCGAGGCGTGCGGCTCTGTTTCCGGCTTGTCTGTGTACATTGCCATTTCGTCCTCCTGCCGGTGGTGGGTTACCCATCGCCGCCGATGACATACTAGTCCCGCCCGTAAAATCGCGGTGTCCAATACGAATCACCTCCAATTGCCTCAATCTTGTCATCCAGACCACGCGCCTCGCCGCCAACCCTCTCCATGCCCTACTCTTGTAAAGCATGACTGACCGCGAACTCCTCCGTCACATCGGCCGCTCCGCCGGAAACAAAGCCGGCTACAAGCAGCTTGTCCGTGAGCTGGGCCTCGGTGGCGGAGCGCAGCGCCGCGAGCTCCTGGAACAGCTCGACCGCATCACTCTTCGCCGCGAACTCGTTAAAGTCGATCGCGAGCATTGGGCCATTCCCTCACCCGAATCCAAAACAAGTCCGGCCCAAACCACTTCCGGCACGCGCGAAAACCTCGCTGCCGGACGCCTCGATCTGCACCGCGACGGCTTCGGCTTCGTTCGCCTCAATCCGGGCCAAACCTTCGGCGATGACGACATCTTCATCCCGCCCAATGAAATGAACGGCGCCATGCAGGGCGATCAGGTTCTGGTCGAGATTGGCCCACCCAAACGCGACGGTCGCCGTGAAGGCCGAATCGCCCGCATCCTCGAGCGCCGCAACGCCACCGTAGTCGGCATCTTCCACTACGCGCGGCGCGGCCGCCGCGGCGCCTACATCCCTGGCGAACATCGCGGCAACTTCGTCACCCCCTTCGACTCGCGCATGAGTCAGCCCATCCTCATCCCCGAGGGCGATGAGGTTCCTGAAGCAGGCGACCCCTCCAAACACCGCGTCCTCGGCGCAGAAGTTCACGCTGGTGAGCTTTACGACAACCTCGAAGGACTCGTAGTTGACGTAGAAATCACAGCCTGGCCTACCCCCACCAAACCCGCTGTTGGCCGCGTCATCGAGATCCTCGGCGCTCCTGACGACTTCGGCGTCGACGTCGAGATGATCATCCGCAAGCATCAGCTTCCGCGTGTCTTTCCTGAAAACGTCCTCGCCGAGGCCCGCGCCGTAGCTCACCTCGACCCCGCAGAAGCCGGGAAGCGCGAAGACTTCCGCCATCTCCCGATCGTCACCATCGACGGCGAAACCGCCCGCGACTTCGATGACGCCGTCCTGGTCCAAGAACACGAAGATGGCAGCTGGGAACTGCAGGTCCACATCGCCGACGTAGCCGAATATGTCCGCCCCGCGACCGATCTCGACCTCGAAGCCCGCCTCCGCGGCACCAGCGTCTACTTCCCGGACCGCGCCATCCCCATGCTGCCCCACGAACTCTCCACCGGCATCTGCTCCCTCCGCCCCAATGAAGACCGCCTCGTCCTGAGCTGCATCATGCGCCTCACCCCAGATGCGCGTATCGAGAGTTTTCGAATCGTAGAAGGCGTAATCCGCTCCGCTGCCCGCATGACCTACAACCAGGTTCACGCCATTCTCGAAGGCGACCCTACCGCGCAGGAAAAATTCCTCCCTCTGGTCTCCGGGTTCGAACGAATGCGTAAGCTGGCCGGGCTGCTCAACCACCGCCGGACAAATAGGGGGAGCATCGATTTCGATCTTCCCGAGCCGGTGATCGAGTTCAATGAAGCAGGCGAAATGGAAGGCGTCACCCGCGCCCAGCGTACCTGGGCCAACCGCCTCATTGAAGAGTTCATGCTCTCCGCCAACGAGTGCGTCGCCACCTGGCTTGAAGATCTCGGCGTCCCCTCCATCTACCGCATCCACGAGAAGCCAGATCCACGCCGCGTCGTCGACTTTGAAGATCAGGCCGCAGCCTTCGGCTACTCCCTCGGCCTCGGCTCGCTGCCAGTAAAGAAGTTCCAGCCCCGAGGCGACCGCCGCGAACAGCAGCGCACTGGACGCAACACCCGCGACGCTCGCACCTACGAAGTCCCCGAAGACATCCCCGTCACGCCAAAGATGTACCAGAAGCTCTCAGCCCGTATTGCGGGCAAACCCGAAGAGCGCATTCTGAGTTTCCTTATGCTGCGCTCGCTCAAGCAGGCCCGCTATTCTGAGGTCAATGAAGGCCACTTTGCGCTTGCCGCGCCCACCTACACCCACTTCACCTCGCCCATCCGCCGCTACCCCGACCTCATCGTCCACCGCATCAGCAAGGCCCTGCTGCGCAGCGGCATCTCCGGTCAGGGCGTCCTCCACGAAGATCGCCACAGCTCTCCCTGGCCCCATCCCAACGAAGGCACAAAATTCGCGGGCCTCAACTTACGCAAGCCGGCAAAACTTCCATCTCCGGCCGCAATCAACTCGCCGATCCCCGAAGCCGAACTAGCCGCCGTTGCCGGCGAAACCAGCATCACGGAACGCCGAGCCGCCGAAGCCGAGCGCGAGCTAGTCGAATGGAAGAAGGTCAAGTTCATGCAGGACCGCGTCGGAGAAGAGTTCGACGCCATGGTCCTCAACCCCGCCAAATTCGGCCTCTTCGTCGAACTCAAAGACCTCTTCGTAGAAGGCCTCGTCCCCATCGAGTCCCTCTCCGACGACCGCTACACCTACCGTGAAAACACCCGCGAAATCGTAGGTACCCACACCGGCAACATCTATAGGGCCGGCAACCAGGTCCGCGTGATCTTAGACCGCGTCCTGGCTTTCGAACGCAAGCTGCAATTCGCCATCGTTGAACAGCCCCTGCCCGCTTCGCTCAAGAAGGCAGGCAAAAAGGCAGGCAAAGCCAAACCTCTGCCCCCCACTAAACCTAAAAAGAACAGAATCCCCAAAGAAGCCACCCGCCCAGCCAACAAACGCAAGTTCGACAAAAAAGGCCGCCGTCGAAAATAGCGATGGCCTTTAGCAGTGTTTGTTTTTAGCTCTTGCTCTTGTTTTTCTTGTTGTCATTCCCGAAGGGAATCTGCTTTTATCCACCCTCAACAAAGCAAGAAAATGGGTGCCCCATCTTTGCGAAGCAAAGATGGGAAAGCACAACTCATTCTGGTTTTTTAAACTAACAACCGGGCATGTATTCCCTGCGCAGCAATCAGCGAAACAGCTTTCTTATCGAACGAAACAAATGTCTCCCCGCCAAGCCATTTCCCCTCGTGCGCAATCAGTCCGTCCGCAAAATCCCCACCAGCGTTCAGAACAGCCAACCCCGCATCGGCAGCCGGACGATCAACCACGACATTGCCGGCCTGAAGCAAAGCATCGAGCGCGCTCGAAATATCCTGCTGCCCAAAACCATAAACACGACGCAGCACCCAGACAAACTCGCAAAGACACGGCAGCGAAACAGCAATCACTTCAGCACTCTTGAGCAGCTTGGCGGCGGCCCTGGCCTGCTTTTCATCGTCCCGCACTACGGCGCGAATGAGAACGTTCGTGTCGACGATAACTCTCATTTCCGTTTCGGTGTCAGGCCAGCCCACCCCGCCTCCGCCGCCTCATGAATCTCCTCCAGAGTCGCGACCTTCTTAGTCTTGCCAGCCAGCAGGCCGACGAAGCCGTCAATCTTTCCTCCAGGCCGCACTGCACGCAGTGAAACCCTCCCATCCGGCAGCTTATCCACTTCAATCTTCTGCCCCGGCTCAATGCCAAGATGTTGCAGCACATCCTTCCGGAACGTAACTTGCCCCCGCGCGGTCACTGTCAAAGTAGTCATGGCCTTCAATCTCCCATCCTGAGTGTAATGCAAAACTGCATTACAGGCGCACAGTCCTATGAGGCTGCAAGTTGCGCTATAGTTTCGCATGCGCAAGTCTTGATATCTACCGCTGATCGCGCTCGGTGCCTGCATCGCCGGATTTGATGTCAGCGCGAGCCAAACTCAGCAAACTATCGTCTGTAAAGCACCCGAGATCGCTCGATCCTGCAAATGGATACACGGCCGTCTGGAGGTTGCTAACGGAACGCCATCCTATCGCCTGTGGCAAATCGGTACGAACCATTTGTACGGAATATCGAGTGGGCCGGGTTCTTTGCCCGAACTCGATAACGAGGATCCGCAGATGCCGGCGAATCTGAAGAAAATGTTTGGAAAGAATCCAATGGCTGTGCGGGTTTTCGGGGACTTTGAAGTCTGCCCTCTTGAGCCGCAGCATTCCGGAGCAATGCAAGACGCTTGCATTTCATCCGCTAAGAATCTTGTAAAACAGTAGCGCAAAGCTGTTGCAAGTCCGCTCAATGCTCCACAACAACCTTCCCCAGCACACCCGCCGCAACCGCATCATAAGCCTCAGCAATCTCTCCTAAACCAAATCGCTGCTCACTAAGCAAAGGCCGCAGCTTTCCCGTCTCAGCAAGCGCAGCCGCCTCCACCAGAATCCGCCCGTGATTCGCCCGTCCTGCGCCGCTTAGTAACGGATACAGCGTAAACACTCCCGAGTAGGTAGCCCCACGAAACGAAAGCGGAGCCAGCGCATGCGTTCCCCAGCCCAGAGAACTCACCACATGGCCCGTATAGCGCTTTGCGGCAATAAACGACGCATCGAGCGTCGCCCCACCCAGCGTGTCATAGACAATATCGAAACCCTCTCCACCAGTGAACGCAGCCACATACTCTTCCGCCGAAGTGGAGCGATAATTAATCGCAGTAGCACCAAAGCGCTCGACTGCCGCCTTCTTCTCCGGCGAGACAGTTGCATAAACCGTAGCTTCGTAAGCCCGCGCAAGCTGCACCGCCACATGCCCAACGCCTCCGGCTCCCGCGTGTATGAGCACCGTCTGCCCGGCATGCACCTTAGCCCGGTCCACCAGACCCTCCCACGCCGTGATCGTCACCAGCGGTAGCGCAGCAGCCTCGCGCATCGACAAGCTGGCAGGCTTGCGCGCCAGCAGGTCAGCATCCGCTGCGACAAACTCCGCAAGCGTGCCCTGCAACCCGCCAACCCCGCCCACCATGCCAAAGACCGCATCACCCGCTTTAAAGCCAGTCACGCCCGCGCCAACCTCTTCAACAATGCCAGCCATATCCAGCCCCAGCACTGCCGGCAGAGGCTGCTTCGCATGTCCCGCCTGCCCCGCCCGAATCTTCAAATCCAGAGGATTAACCCCGCTGGCCTTAATCCTCACCAGAACCTGATTCTCCCTAAGCACAGGACGCGGAAGTTCAACTTCGGAAAACTCCCCACCCGGCTCTTTGACCAAGTAAGCGTACATGCCGCCCTCCGTTACGGATCGTCGTCTGAAACCTAAGCCCGCGTTGCAGTTAATCAGTATCCAATCCACTACAATAGATACAGGAGCCCTACTGAAGATGGCACACATGGTATTTTGCGTTCGCAATAAAAAAGAGATGGAAGGCCTCGACGAGCCGCCCTTCGACTCCGAATTTGGCCAGAAGATTTACAAGAATGTTTCAAAGGCCGCCTGGGCCGAGTGGGGAGAGCGGCAGAAGATGCTCCTCAACGAGTACCGCCTCCAGCCCTGGACCCCGCAGGCCCAGAGCTTCCTCGTCGAGCAGATGCAGGAGTTCTTCTTCGGCGACGGCGCAGCCCTGCCGGCCGAGTACGTTCCGCCCAAGAGCTAAGCAAGGCCAACGCGCCTCTCCGGCTCATGTAAACTAGAGATCAGAACCCCATGCCGGTCCGTCCTGGATCGGCTAAACCGTGTCGGGACGTGGCTCAGCCTGGTAGAGCACTCGCTTGGGGTGCGAGGGGTCGGCAGTTCAAATCTGCCCGTCCCGACCAATCATTTCTCACCTTCAATTCTGTTCGAGCTGGCAGTTATCTATGTGACTGCCGACCGCGAGCGCCCCAATTCGCATTCGTCTTACGAATGCGAATCATGCCTGCGAGGGGGTCGGTTCGAAGAAACGGCTTTTCGGCAGTTCAAATCTGCCCGTCCCGCCCAATCATTTTTCACCGCTCAAACAACATCTCGACGTAATTTTCAGGCGTAAGCTCTCATGCGCGAGGCTGGAAAATCGCCGATGGACTGGGCCTCCAGCATGAGCTTTTGAAACAAGGGCTCGCCGATTTGGGCGCACTCCTTATTTGTCCTTCCAAAGCCGTTGCCTGAGCCCGGAAATACGATCGTGATTACATCAGACGAAATGCCTTCGTTGATAAGCTTGCCGCCGCCCATCGAGGTCCAGTTTTTAATCGTCTCGTGGCCCAGTTCGCGATGAAGTGCGATCGAGCCTTCACCCAGGTGAGTTGGCGGTCCCACATCCCCAAAGCAGGCATAGACTTTTCGAATTCCGTTAATGACTACGCCAATATCCCCTTTTTGTATTTTGAACTGCTGAAAGAAGTTCTTCGGCAGCACGAAGTAATTGATCTGGTCGGCATCCAGAGAAGTACCATCCGGATTTTTCGTTGAGGTTTCGCCCTGCCCTGTGCCGTCCTGAGAATGAAAGGTTGAGCCGTCCGTGTCGAGGTCCAGCTTGGAGTCAAAGTAAAGCTGCCCGCTTGGGAAGCGGCACATGAATTTCTTCCCAAGTAAGGGCGTCGTAATCTTCTTGGTTTTCGGATGGAGAAACAACATTGGAATGCTGTCCAGAACGATGACAGCAAGTCCTTGCGGTTGATAGGGAACAGCCATAGAGTTCTCCTTAATTTCCGTTTTGAGAGAGGGGTCAGTAGAGACTCTGAAAAAGCCTGTCTTGAGCCCTGCTTACATTCGCTGGAGATGCATGGTCTCAAGGAATTTGCGCCCGTCGGGCTGAGTCAGAATGATCCAGTCGTCTTTGCTGGTAAGGCCGGAACGGGTAGCCTGATCGAGAATCGACGCCCCGTTGAACACGTCATCGCGACGGTCGTACGGCGGATGCGTTCCAGGGTTGAAACTGAGTCCGCCAGTCTTGGTGCCGCGAAAGAACTCAAGATGCAGCATGTCGTCGCCGGGCTGGTCGCCCACATAGGCAATGACCTGGCCGCCACTCACCTTGTCGCCGCTCTTTACTTCAGTCTTCCTGTCGATCTCACAATAGCGGGCAATAAACTGCGGATGCCGCACTTCGATGGCCCAGGTACCAGAGAAGAATGGATAAGGGTCCTGCAGCACCACGCCGTCGTCGAGCGCAAGAACAGGCGTTCCCGGTTCAGCGGCCAGGTCATTGGCCGCGTGTTTCAGTCCCTTGCGTACTTTGTCGCGATTGGCGTCGAATCCATTGCCGCCCTTGTAGGAAATATCCGGCACAAAAGGTAGGGGAAAATGCATTGTCTCTCCGTGGGCGGCAGAGGCTCTGCGAACCGCCCAACAGTAAAGTGAATGCGGCGTGGCCATCGTTTCCAATGTCCGGAACAGAAATTAATCTGGAACAGAAATCAAGGAGTCGATAGACGCACATCTATAGGCAACGTGAATCCGCGGCAAGGACAGCGCGGACTACATCGAGGATTGAGTTTTATCCTTGCCTTTATATTTTTCCCGGCGTGCCGATGCTTCTTCGCCCTCGCGGACACGCTGCGACTGGAGCAGATGCAGGGCCAGCGATATTCCGACATGAAATCGTTCCCGGCACAATCTGCAACGTACTGGAAACTGCAACAAAGCCAACCGGGGAATATCCGAAAAACGCACCCGCGATGTCCTGAACTTTGGAGTACCGCAGTAAGGGCAATTCATATTCAAACCCGTCCTTTTACATCAGTGTTCCGGTTGTCACACTGGCTGCGATTTAATCACTGCCTGAAGCAAAGTCTTCCAAGCTACACGGTAGCACGGTTCCAACTCACGATTCAGTCGGCGAAGCGCTGACATTCGGGAAATTGATTACCAAAATCGCTCTCGTGCCGTTACTAAAGTACATAGTCAGGAGTGATCTCTACGACGAGAACGGCCGTCCGTTAGAGAGGTAGGAGCGGTTCCGGGGGTCTCTGGAATGTAGCCATGCGTGTCCGGCGGCGATGCACGGTGGGCTCCTGCACTGCCAGTTGGCGCGCAAGGTCGCGCAACTCGTTGCGAGCCCGTCCAATCACCGCTGTTGCGGTGTCGAGCCGCTTTTGCGCCTGTTCGCTGCTCAGGGGCAGCACGCCTTGCTTGACGCGGGGCCGGGGCGCAGACTCGAGAGCCTGGCGTGCGCCTGCAAGGGTATAGCCTTCCTGGTGCACCAGCTGTTTAATGCGTAGCGCAAGTTCTACCTCTCGACGCCGATAGAGACGCTGACCGGTGCCGCCTTTATTGGGTTTTAGGGTAGGGAACTGCGTCTCCCAGAATCGCAATACGTAGGGTTCAACGGCGCAGATACGGGCGACGTCGCCAATGCGAAAGTAAAGCCGGTCGGGGATTTCAGCGCTGCCCGTCGTTTGCGGAACGGTCTTGCGGGCGGAATGTGGCGACATTCTCTCCTCCAGAACGCAGAGCTTGCTCTGCGTCAACCCCCGGTCTATCCCACATAAAGTATAGGACAGCGCAACCCCACCGCAGTTGTGAATTGCTCGGAGAGTTCTTTCCCGTACACACCAGTGCACTATGGCGCAGCGCCAACAATCAAAGCAGCTTCTCGATCTTCGGGGTCAGCTGCGCAGGCGCCGTCGATGGGGCAAAGCGGCCGGTCACCTTGCCTTCGCGATCGACCAGGAACTTGGTGAAGTTCCACCGGATTGCGTTCAGGCCCAGAAAACGGAGCACACCGGGCTTGCTCTTCCTGAGAAAGACGTAAAGTGGATGGGCATTGGTCCCATTGACGTCGATCCTGGAAAAAATTGGAAAACTGACGCGATAATTGGCTTCGCAGAAGTGAGCAATCTCTTGGGCTGAGCCCGGCTCCTGCGCGCCAAACTGGTTGCAGGGAAAGCCCAGCACGGTCACGCCGCGATCCTTATATCGCTGGTAGAGCGCTTCGAGACCCGCGTATTGCGGCGTAAATCCGCACCTGCTCGCGGTATTTACGATCACTAGAACCTGGCCCTTATATTGGAGAAGCGGTATCTTTTTCCCATCGATAGATTCGGCGGAGAAGTCGTAGACTCCATGCCGGATCGCGTCGCCCATCAGCGTACCTCACCAGAATCTTCATGATACGTCTAAGAGTTGCAGCCCCCTTTCCGTTTGTCGCAGCGACGCAGGGCATCCCCGGCCCGCTTTCGATAGACTGAAATGAGTCGGGAGCCGAAGCCGGTTCATTTGGGGCAGGGTGGTGCGGTCCAATATAATCAGTCTTTCGTCAATGATGAACCGATTTTTTGAGCTGTGAGGGTGTCCTTATCTTTCCCGTCAAGTCGAAACATGCACCGTTTCTGTCCAATTGCTCGCCGCAGGGTCTCGCCACGGTGAAGTCCGGGCTCTCCCAATTCCGCGGTCGCACTGGCCTCAGCTTCCGTTCCGGTGTCCGCTCCGCGCATGTATTCCGACCCGTGTCCAGACCCGGTCTGCTACGTCTGATGGCTGTCGTCCTGCTTGTTGCAGCGGCGGCGGGAGCGCTGGCACAGTCTCTGACCATCGAGCAGATTCGCGTTATCGGCAACCGCCGTATTCCCAAGGAGACGGTGCTTGCCCGCCTGTTCACACACCCTGGCGACACCTTTGATCCGGTCTCGATCGAGCGCGATTTCAACTCGCTTTGGAACACCGGCTACTTTGACGACCTCCGGATCGAACGCGAAGACTCGGAGAAGGGCGTCATCCTGAACATATATCTGCGCGAGAAGCCAAATATCCGCGAGATCAATTACAAGGGCCTCAACTCCGTCTCGCAGTCGGATGTGCTCGACCGCTTCAAGAAAGAAAAAGTGCCGCTCTCAGTGGAGAGCCAGTACGACGGCACCAAGATCAAGCGCGCGGAGACCGTGCTCAAGGAACTGCTGGCCGAGCATGGGCACCAGTTCGCCACCATCAAGACCGAAGTGAAGACCATCCCGCCGGCCTCGGTGCAGATCAACTTCAACATCAAGGAAGGCCCGACGGTCAAAGTCGGCAACATCAAGTTCGTTGGCAACCAGCACATCAGCAGCCTTCTCCTCCGACGGTCGATGAAAAATCTCAAGCCGGTCGGAATTCCGTATTCGATTGTGCTTGAAAATCTTTTCGCCAAGACCTTCGACAGCTCGCGTCTTGAGGAAGACGCAGAGCGCGTCCGCCAGGCCTATCGCGACAAGGGCTACTACAACGCCGCCGTTGAAGAACCCCGCACGCAGATTCGCGATCAGGGCGGTCTATCTCTGCTCACCTTCCGTCCCAATAAGGGCAAGCGCGTCGATATCCTGATGCCTATCGAAGAAGGTGATCGCTATCGTCTCAGCAACATCACCTTCAGCGGCATGAAGGCCCAGATGAACCCGCGCGCGCTGCGTGCCACCTTTGCCATCAAGGATGGGGACTTCTTCAATGCCACGGTAATCGGCAAGGGCATGGACAACCTCAAGAAGGCCTATGGCCAGATGGGCTACATCAACTTTGGCGCCATCCCCAAAGCCACCTTCGATGAAAACAAGAAAACCGTCGCATTCAATATCGACATCGACGAAGGCAAGCCCTTCTATGTCGGCCGCATCGAGATTCAGGGCAACACCCTTACCCGCGATCGCGTCATCCGTCGCGAGTTGATGCTCGAGGAAGGCTCCGTTTACAACTCCCAGCTTTGGGAACTAAGCCTGCTGCGCCTCAACCAGCTCGACTACTTCGATCCGCTCAAGGTCGATCAGGACTCGGAAGCACATCAGGACACGGAAAATGGCAGCGTCGATCTGTTGCTCAAGGTCAAGGAAAAGGGCAAGAACTCCATCGGTCTTAATGGCGGCGTCTCTGGCCTCTCGGGAGCCTTTCTCGGCCTGAACTACCAGACCAACAACTTCCTCGGTCTCGGCGAAACACTTAGCGTGCAGGCCAACCTGGGCAGCGTAAACCGTCAGCTGCTCTTTGGTTTTACGCAGCCCTACACGCGCAACCGGCCGCTGAACCTGGGCTTCCAGCTCTTTGACACCAAGAATGACTACAATGCCGCCAAGTCATCGCCTACTGCGGCGACCGCGTCAGCAAACCTGACTACCGCCCAGCAGTCGCTGCTGCAGAACTACAACAACTCCACAGTCGGCTTCAACATGTCGGCCAGCTATCCGCTGCCGCGGCATAACTTCCAGCGCGTCGGTTTCACATACTCTCTGACCCGCTCGTCGATCACGGCCTTCAGCTCTGCATCGCAGAACCTTTTCCAGACGCTCAATTTTCGCTCCGGTATTCAGGGGCAGAACGCTCTGGATGGCATCATCAACAGCTCGGCCTCGTTCAGCTACAGCATCAATACCATCAACAATCCGCAGCGGCCCCGTAGAGGCAAGGAAATTACAGCGGTGCTGCAGATCGCCGGCATCGGCGGCAACGTCCGCTACATTTTCCCGGCCGTTGCCTACAAGTCCTTCATGCCGATGAAGTACTTCCTGCCCTCTCCGGAAGGACGTAACGTTTTCGGCATTCGCTCTGAGCTCAAGTACATTCAGGGATTCGGCGGCGATGTGGCTCCGCCCAACAACCGCTTCTACGCCGGTGGCGAAGCCGATCTGCGTGGATTCGATGTTCGCAGCACGACTCCGCTTGCCTATATCCCCAACAAGATTTCGTTCAACCTTACCAATCCGGATGGGAGCTGCGTTCCGCGCGATCCGAACAATCCACAGTTGAACCAGTGCATTCAGGTGCTGTTGCCGGTCTACAGTGTGGTGTCGGTGGGCGGTGATCTCAACTTCACCAACAACATGGAGTACCGCATCCCCATCGCGGGGCCGGTCACCTTTGCACTCTTCAACGACTTCGGCATCGATGTGGCAGCCAACAAAGGCCAGTTGAAACAGAGCCCCGAAGGCGCGGCCAGCCTCAATGCACCTCTCTACGGATGTCCGGTCTACAACAACGGCACCTGCGAGGGCGGCGTGCAGGTCAAGTTCAACAGCCTGATCCGGCCTCTGGCTGGGACCAACTTTGTGCCGCGCATGTCGACCGGCGCCGAGTTACAGGTGATCCTGCCCATCGTCAACGCACCCTTCCGCGTCTACTACGCATTCAACCCGTTGCGCCTCTATGAGGAAGCTGAAGGTCAGAACCTGATTACCCGCGAGATGTTCCCCCCAGGCGGCGCAGGCGATTATTCCTATGCCGAGGCCATTCAGCTATATGGTTCGCGTTACCAGCTTCGCGACCCCCGCAAGACCTTCCGTCTGACGGTTTCAACAACGTTCTAAACCTTCAGTTCTCCGAAGGGCTGCTGTGAAGCAGCCCTTTTTCTTTGCCTTGACAACCGCGGGAACTCGGGTCACTCTCAACCAAATGCAAACTCTTGGATTGTCTTCTGAAAGCAGGCGCAGCGAGGGGCGCCTGAAAAGCCTCTTCTGGCCCACCGTCGAGACAGCCTGGGACGTTGATTATCTCGGCCAGCAGGGTATGTGGATCTGCACTGCTGTCGCAATCTTTACTCTCGTCGGTTCGTTTTTAACCGGCAACATCATCGCAATCTTTATGGGGATTCTCGTCGCGCTGTTCTATCTCATAGGCGGCATGGGGATCCGTCAGAGAAACTGGCCTGCTGCGGCTCTTATTTTTGTTGTATATCTATTCGGGTTGTTGGCCGTGGGTGTGACGCTCTATCCGCTCGGGATTCTGAGAATCGCTGTTGCGGCGGTGCTGCTGGCCAATGTGCGCGCGGCTTTTATCGCCTCTGAATGGAGACCTGCCGCCGAGGGGGAAGACCAACCCACTCGCTTCAGCGAAACCCTCGCCGACAAATTTATCGATCAAATGCCTGCTCGACTCTGGCCCAAGTTGCAGATCCCCTTCATCGTTCTGGGAATGGCGATGCTCTTCATGAATTTGTTTGCGTTGGGTTTTCTGTTGGATCAAAGATTCGGTAGTCACGCCATCCGGATAACTGGGAACCAATAGTTGCAAACGCAAGAAATACGCATGATTTGGTGCGAAATACACTGCGGATTCGTTGACCAACCCCACCCCCGCTCCTATAATCCAAGTAGTTCCTGCTGACGTCTCTTCTTCGTGCGCGTCTTACTCAAGTTCGCTCCTGTCGTTCCGGCCGGGCAGATTCCCGTAAAGACTCGAGAGGTTTGACAGGAAGCAATGTCTTGCTTCCACGAAGGAATGCGGGCAAACATCAGGAAGATTAAGGAGTCTCCGATCCAAATGAAGCGTACTCTTGCCCTTGCTGCACTGCTGGCTTCAGGCCTCGCGCTGAACGCTGCTGCTCAAACAACTCCCGCTGCGCCCGCACCTGCCACCGCCGCTCCAGTAGCGATCGGTCCGGCCAAGGTTGCGGTCATCGCCTTCCAGGTCGCCGTTGCCCAGACCAACGAAGGCCAGCGCAACTTTGCCGATATTCAGAGGAAGTTCGAACCCAAGCGCAACGAAATCAAGGCGCTCGGGGACGAGATCGACAATCTGAAGAAGCAGTTGCAGGCCCAGGGCGACAAGTTGAGCCCCGCCGAAACCGCTAGCCGCACCAAGGCGATTGACGACAAGACCAAGTCTGCACAGCGCCAGGCCGAGGACGCCCAGAACGACTATCAGTCGGCGATCCAGGAGATGTACAACACCCTGGCCTCAAAGGTTTTTGAAGTAGTCGACAGCTACGCCAAGCAGCAGGGTTTCACCCTGGTGCTGGATGCCAGCGCCCAGCAGAGCCCGATCCTTTGGGCATCCGAGGCCACTAACATCACCCAGCCGGTGATCGTGGCCTACAATACCAAGTCCGGCGTTCCTGCGCCTCCTGCTTCTGCTCCGTCGGCTCCTGCTCCGCAGGGCGGCGCCACTGCAGCCCCCCACCCGCCTACGGCGCCCAGGAAGCCAGCCACCACGGCTCCGGCCCCTAAGTAAGCCGGGACTAGTCAAGGCAGAGTAACATCACCGGCAGCCCCCTAAGAGGTGGCTGCCGGTGACTGTTTGACAGGGGGCAGTACCCCCGGATTTTCGTTACTAAACACCCCTCCCTGAATTACGGTTCGCCAGCGGAAATTTCCGCTGGATTTCCGCCTCTATCTGTGGAAAATTCTGTGGATTCTTTTCGGCGGGAATCTTAAAAAAAACTTGGATTTGCACTTGCCAAGCGCGGGAGCTATTTGATTATCGGTGTAAGCTCTTATATTTCTTTAAGATGGTGAAACTGGAAAGCCTGTCTTTCTCTCTGGTTACTTTGACAGGTCGTTTTTCGCTCCGCACAAGCTTTCCACAGATTAACGTGAACATCCGATGACACTGCTCGCGCATCGCAGTTGTGCTTATTGCTCTACAAGCGTGAATTCCAAAGCTAGGACTGGGCGTCCTCGCCCACTCGCAACACGGCCAGAAACGCCTCCTGCGGGATGTCTACTTTGCCGATGCGCTTCATCCGCTTCTTGCCTTCCTTTTGCTTTTCCAGCAGTTTGCGCTTGCGGCTGATATCGCCGCCGTAGCACTTGGCGATGACGTTTTTGCGCAGCGCCACAACTGTCTCGCGCGCCACGATCTTCGACCCAATCGCAGCCTGAATCGCAACCTCAAACTGCTGCCGCGGAATCAGCTCGCGCATCTTCGACACCAGCGCCTTGCCGCGCTCGTACGCGTGATCGCGATGCACAATGATTGAGAGCGCATCGACTGGTTCGCCCGATACGAGAATGTCCATCTTCACCATCGGAGAAGTCCACATTCCAGCAAGCTGATAATCGAGCGAAGCATAGCCACGCGACACCGACTTGAGGCGATCGTAGAAATCGAGAACGATTTCATTGAGCGGCAGCTCGTACGTCAACATCACGCGTGTCGGAGTCACATACTCGAAGTTCAACTGCTTCCCGCGCTTTTCTTCCACCAGTTTCAGAATTCCGCCAACATATTCTTCATTGGTCAGGATCATCGCCTTGATGACCGGTTCCTCGATCTTTTCGATGTTGGTAGGCTCGGGCCAGCGCGACGGATTCTCAACTTCGACAATGTCGCCGCTGGTCAGCGTGATTCTGTAACGCACGCCGGGCGCAGTAGTAATCAGATCAAGGTTGTACTCGCGCTCAATGCGTTCCTGGATGATCTCCATGTGCAACAGACCAAGGAAACCGCAGCGAAAACCAAATCCCAGCGCAACGGAACTTTCCGGCTCAAAGAAGAAGGAAGAGTCGTTCAGCCGCAGCTTTTCAAGCGCATCGCGTAACAGCGTGTGCTCATGAGAATCGACCGTATACAGGCCGGCGAAGACCATCGGCATGATCTCCATGAAGCCGGGCAACGCCGATGGGGCGGGGCGCTCATCGTCGGTAACTGTGTCGCCGATCTTCGTGTCAGCCACGTTCTTGATCGTCGCCGTGAAGAAGCCAACCTCGCCTGCAGTCAACTCGTCGATCGCCACCGGCTTCGGGGTCAGTACACCCATCGCTTCGATGAGGAAGACGCGGCCATTGGAGAGGAAGCGAATCTTCTGTCCTTTGTACATGCGGCCGTTGACCACGCGCGCCAGCACAACCACGCCGCGATACGGATCGAACCACGAATCGAAAATCAGTGCCTGCAGCGGAGCATCAATATCGCCCGTAGGATGGGGCAGGCGATGCACGATGGCTTCCAGCACGTCTTCGACGCCCAGGCCTGTCTTTGCGCTCACGGGAATGGCATCCGTAGCGTCCAGGCCAACTGCCTGCTCAATCGCTTCCTGCGTTCGCGTAATGTCTGCAGACGGCAGGTCGATCTTGTTGATGACCGGAATGATCTCAAGTCCGCTGTTGATGGCCAGAAAAGCATTGGCCAGCGTCTGCGCCTCTACACCCTGGCTCGCATCTACGACCAGCAATGCGCCCTCGCACGAGGCCAGCGAACGCGAGACTTCATAGCTGAAGTCCACGTGACCGGGTGTGTCGATCAGGTTGAGCTGATAGGTGATGCCGTTGCGGGCCTTGTACATCATGCGCACGGCATGCGCTTTAATCGTGATGCCGCGCTCCCGTTCCAGATCCATTGCGTCCAATACCTGAGCCTGCATCTCGCGTGCGGTCAGCGAGCCTGTCAGTTCAAGCAAACGGTCGGAGAGGGTCGATTTGCCGTGATCGATGTGGGCAATTATGGCGAAATTACGTAAGAGGCTTGCATCCATTGGGAGGTGTCACACGAGAGGTCGGCCCATACGGACAGCAACACCCTCAAGCTCATAGCTTATCATCGGTGGAGGTACTCGGTTCCCCCTCGCAGCAGGCAGCGCGGCAGGCGCACAGCGATCCTCAGAGCTTTTTTGTTTCTATGGCAATTTTTTCCTTCCGCGATTTCGCGCGCACTTCCGGTTTTTGTGCAACAGCCTTGCTGAGCGTGGCGCTTACAGGCTGTCCCGCTTCGCAGCCTGCGCGCACTGCGAATTCAGCAAACCCAAATGCAACCGCTCCACCCGCAAATGCCGCACAAGCTGCTCCCGCGGCCGCTCCCGCGCAACTCACTCCAGAACAACGCCGCGCACAACAGCTGATCGCGCAGGCTGATCACGCCTTCCAGAGCGGCGAAGCACACTATCGCAAGGGCGAGCTGGTCCAGGCCAAGGCGGATTTCGACAGCGCCGTGGACATCATGCTCGCCGGCGGCCTCGATCTCAAAGCCGATCCTCAACTCGATGACGAGTTCAATCGCATCCTGGACGCAGTCAATGCACTCGAGATGGATGCGCTCAAGCGTGGCAACGGCTTTGCGCCTGCTGTCGAACCCTCGCCTGCGGAGGTAGCCAACGACGTCACCTTTGAGGTCGATCCCAATCTGGTAGCCAAAGCCAAAGCGGAACTCGCCACCACCAAGTCCGATCTTCCTCTCGTCATCAATGACTACGTCGCTGCCTACATCAACTTCTTCGCGAATACCCAGCGCGGCCACTACACGCTCTTGCACTCCTTCCAGCGTTCCGGCCGCTACCGCGCCATGATTCAGCGCATATTGAAAGAAGAAGGCGTACCGCAGGATCTGATCTACCTTGCAGTTGCGGAGTCCAGCTTCCAGCCGCAAGCCGTCAACCCAGGCTCGGGCGCCGGCGGCATGTGGCAGTTCATGCCTCATGGGGACTATGGACTTACGCGGAACGGCTACATCGATGAGCGCTTCGATCCCGAGAAGTCAACGCGCGCCTACGCCAGGTACATGAAGTTTCTCTACAACCAGCTCGGCGACTGGTACCTCGCCATGGCCGCCTATGACTGGGGCGCTGGCAGCATTCAACGCGCGGTGCAAAAGACTGGCTACGCCGATTTCTGGGAGCTCTACAAGCGAAACAACCTTCCCGGCGAAACCAAGAACTACGTTCCCGAAATCCTCGCCGCCATCATCATCGCGAGAAATCCAACGCAATACGGCTTCGACAATATCGAAGTCGATCCTCCTGTCCTTACTGACACCATTTCAATCGACTATGCCGTCGATCTCCGCCTCGTCGCGGATCTGGTTGACGCCGAGCCCCAGGAGATCATCGCGCTCAACCCTGGAGTGCTGCGCCTATCCACGCCGCCTCCAAGTATCCTCTCGGCTCCCTTTGATCTGCATCTGCCTCCCGGTACCGCAACACTCTTTCATCAGCGCGTAGGGGAGATACCTCAGGACCGGCGTACACAATGGCGCTATCATCGCGTCACTCCAGAGGACACTCTTGCCGGCGTTGCTCGCAGCTATCACGTCACTGCGGATCAGCTTGCCTCGGTCAACCAGCTCAAGACGACAGACTCGCTCGGCGATGTCGACGCTCTTGTCGTCCCTGTAGCTCCGGTAGCCACTGCTGCCCGCGCCGAGGTGTACAAGGCGCGCCGCGGCGATACGCTGGTCAAGATCGCAGACCGCTTCGGCGTTTCGCTCGACGAGCTGCACCGCTGGAACCATCTCACCGGCACAACTGTCAGCGCGGGACAGCGCATTCGAGTTACGGAACCAGCCCGAATTACTGCTCGCAGCCCTGACCACGGCACTACACACACTGCCGCTGGCAGCTCGCAACACAAGTCGCAACAGGGTCACCACGGCAGCCATGCATCGTCAGCGACGACTACTGCGAAGGGCAAGAACGAGGCTGGTTCTATCGCCCACCACGCAGCTGCTGTGCCCAAACAAGCCGATGTTTCGCCTCATGTATCGACCGGTTCCAAAAAATCTCAGGGCCATTCCAAGGGCACCACGAAGAAAAATATAGAGAAGTAGCTAGTTACATACTTGTCTTTGTTGGAAAATCCATGCAAGCTATTGCTACAATGTGCGCCGAAGGCGAACGCGCCCAAGCTCTTGTCTGAAAGTGCTTGCGTGAGTGACCCGCACAAACTCAATCAGCGCTGAGGCGCTGGAGGCGAATACAGCATGGCAGACGAAATACGGATGTACGCTCGCAGTGACTTCAGCGACGGATTCCCGCCGGCCGAAGGCAGCCCAGCCCAGGACGTCGAACTCGAAGACGAAGAAGAAGAGAGCATCGCAAGCACTCCCGTCGTCGAGGCGGAGATCGTTGAGGTCTTCATAGTTGCTGAGCCTGTAGCAGCTTCCACGCCTGCGAAGAAAGCTTTACCCAGGGAAAGAATCATCAGAAGGGCCGCTGCGAAACCACCTGCGAAGAAGGCCGCGAAAAAAGCAGCGAAGAAAGCCGCGAAGAAGGCTCCGGCGAAGAAAGCTGCAGCGAAGAAGGCTCCAGCTAAAAAAGCTCCAGCTAAGAAAGCGGCGGCGAAGAAGGCAGCCAAGAAGGCTCCTGCAAAGAAAGCCGTCGTGAAGAAATCGGCCAAGAAGGCCGTGAAAGTGTCTGCCGCGAAGAAGAGCAGTAAGGGTGCTAAAAGCGGCGGCAAGGTCGCAGCGAAGAAAGCTGCGGTCGGCAAACGCACTACCAAACCAACCAAGAGAGGTAAAACTTTGGCAACAAAGAAAGCAGCAAAGAAGGCACCGGCGAAGAAGGCCGCTGCAAAGAAGGCTCCTGCCAAGAAGGCCGCAGCAAAGAAGGCTCCGGCAAAGAAGGCGGCAGCTAAGAAGGCCCCGGCAAAGAAGGCAGCCAAGAAGGCTCCTGCCAAGAAGGCAGCGAAGAAAGCTCCTGCTAAAAAGGCAGCCCCTAAGAAGGCCCCCACACCCTAACCTGTAGTACCCAGGCAAGCAAAAGAGCCCGGCCGAGAGCCTTCTCGATCGCCGGGCTTTTTTGCGTCTGTACTACGGGCTACTGTGCCTGCGGCGACGGAAGCTCTCCCTGCGCCGCAGGCTGCTCTGGCAAAATCTGCTTACCCAGGATGCGAAAGTGCGGCAGGCTCTCGGGATAGTTGTCGCGCAGAAATGCGATCATCTGCTCGCGCACCAGGCAGCGCAGGTCGAAGCTTTCGCTCGAGTTCCTTGAACTTATCAGGCAGCGAATTTCCATCGTCGTTTCCTTGAGGTCGGTCACCTGCAGCACGCAAACACGCTTATCCCACAGCGGCGAGCTTAACGCCACCTTCTGCAGCTGCGCCCGCAGCGCCTCCACGGGCACGGTGTAGTCGACATAGAGAAATGCGGTGCCCAGGATCTCCGAGGTCTGACGCGTCCAGTTCGCAAACGAGTTCTCGATGAAGTAAGAGAGCGGCACAATCAGCCGCCGCTGGTCCCAGATCTTGATCACGACATACGCCGACGTGATCTCTTCTATGCGCCCCCACTCGCCCTGTACCACCACGACATCGTCGATGCGGATCGGCGAGGTCAGCGCGATCTGCAGCCCCGCGAGGAAGTTCGAAGCGGTTGACTTCGCCGCCGTGGCGAGGATCAGCGAGGCGATGCCTGCCGAGGCAATCAGCCCGGTGCCAGCCTTCCAGATGCGCTCATCGTGAAAGGTCCACAGCACGCTGCCAAAGGTCACGATGAAAATGAAGCCGATCGCCGCGCGGCGAAAGATCAGCATCTGCGTGTGCACTTGCCGCGCTCGCATGTTGTTTTCGGCCGTAATATCGAATCGCCGCAGCAGCGTTTTCTCAACGACCGAGACGAAGCCTACAGCAAACCAGCCCAGCGAAACCACCAGGGCAACCTTCAGCAGCTGGTGGACAGGGTCTCCGAGGTAGGGCTTCAGTTCATCCGGCGCCATCGGCAGCACTGCCAGCACGCAGGTGATCACGAAGATGGCTCGCGCCGGGCTGCCCAGGTACTTGTGCAGGCCCCATCCCTGCGCCGATGAGGTGCCCTCCACCTGTTTACGCCGCAGAACCCGAAAGACGATCCAGTGCAGGAGGTTGGAGAAGATCAGAGCCGCGCAGAATAAAAAGAGTAGGAAAAACCACCCGTGCTTCAAATGCAGAAAATAACCCATGCTCATTCTCCTTTCAATAGGCGTGGGCGCCGTGCACGCAAAGGATATATCGCATAGGCTCGCAGCCGTGGCACTCGTGCTGCTGAACAGTTTTGGCCATGTGCCTCGCCTTTCTCCTCATAAGGAGAGCGCGAGACCCATGGCCAGAGTAATTTAGTTCTGTTGTTCGAGGCTACGTTATTTCCCGCCGGCCTCAATCGCCGCCAGCACATTCGCGCTGTGGTTGTTCAGATCTTCATCCACCTTCGGCCATGTCTTGACGATCTTTCCCGAAGGATCGATCAGGAAGGTCTGGCGCAGGGCAATCGTAACCGGGCCGTTCGGCGTCTGAAAGGTCTTCATCGGCACGCCGTACGCATCCACGACCTTGTGATCCGTATCGGCCAGCAGCTTAAAGCTCAGGCTCTCTTTAGTGCAGAAGGTCTGATGGCTCTCCGCCGTATCCAGGCTCACGCCTAGCACCACGGCGTTGGCCGCCTTGAACTTCTCCAGATCGCGTTGGAAGTTGTGCGCCTCGATCGTGCAGCCCTTGGTCATGTCCTTGGGGTAGAAGTAGAGCACTACCCACTTGCCCTTGTACTCAGTGAGACTGATTGGCGTCTTGTCCTGCGACGGTAGCGTAAAGCCGGGCGCAGTTGCGCCAGGAGTCAGCGCATCACCCGCAAGCGCGGGCAGAGCAGCAAGCGTTAACAGCAGTGCCACCGACAGTGAAAGCAAAGCGAGTTTCTTCATGATTCGGAACCTCCGGAAGATAGTGAAACTTGCGTTGGAAACAGCAAAGAGCGGACGAGACGGCCCTCGCAGTTATTTGAGTGTCGCAAGGCGGCCGCGGTTACAAGACGAACTCAGTATCGTCGCGGCAGAGCCACAATGGCAATCTTTGCCTCTGCAGCACGGCGCATCAATGCGCTCTGGTCAAACAGCAGCGTGCGCTCTGCTTCAATGGCAAGACAGCTGGCGCCGGCCGCAATCATCGTCTCGAGCGTGCGCAGGCCGATCACCGGCACATCGAAGCGCATATCCTGCTTCGGCTTGGGCAGCTTCACAACAGTCAGCCGCCGTTCAAGTGTCGGAGTCCCCGGCGACAGGTCTTCGTCGCTGGGGTGAAGTGTCGATGCATCTGCTTCCAGAGAACGCATAATCGCACCCGCGCGCTCGATTGCGGCATCCGTACCCTCCATCGCCTCTACGGCAACGCAGGCCTGTGCCGCGATAACTACCGTCTGGCCAATGTCGAATCCGGCCAGGCCCCTCGCTACTGTCAGCCCATATTCGATGTTCCTGCGCTCTTCCTCATCTGGACCGCGATTGCTCAGCACGCCTTCCTTTGCCAACATCGGCTCCAGTAGCGCCGTCGAAGAGATCAGCTCGATGCCCTCATCGCCCAGCACCTTGGCCACCGCGCCCAGCAGCATATCGGTGTTGCGTGTGCGCAGGTTGAGCAACAGCTTGGCCAGCCGCCAGTCCGGCCGAATGCTCGAGAAGATCTGCTTGTGCTTCACCTGCCCGGCCATCACCGCCTGCGTCACGCCGGCTCGCTGGAAGGTCTCAATCAGCTTCGACAGCTCTCCAAGCGACAACCAGTGCACAGTGATGCCGCCGTCGGCCGCAGCCCGGGCCTCGATCTCCGGCTCAGTCTCTTCCTTGATTGCCGCGACAACGACCTCACGCCCTTCGGCCCGGGCCGCATCCAGAATCAGAAAGGGGAAGCGGCCATTGCCGGCGATCAGGCCAAGCTTGCGTCCGCGTTCAAGAGCTGGCTCCACTGCAGAATCCACGGCTACTTGATCACCCCGCGTTCGCTCCGCTCAATGAACGAGACAAGGTATGCCAGGTCTTCCTTCGCATCCGGCGGCCCGTCCAGTTCCTTGATCTTCTCAATCGCCGCCGTAGTATTCAGCCGCGCCGCCAGCAGCAGCCGGTAGGCTTTTTGCAGCAGCGCCAGCCGCTCCGGCGAAAACCCCTTCCGGCTCAGCCCAACCTTGTTGATGCCGAAAGCCTTGTTCTCCCGCCGCGCCGATGTCAACGAGTAGGGCAGCACGTCCTGCGTCACAATGGTGCCGCCGCCGATATAAGCATGAGCCCCCACCGTGCAGAACTGGTGCACCGGGCTGAATGCGCCCACGGTCGCGTAATCCTCAATCGTGACATGTCCCGCCAGGGTAGCCGCATTCGCCAGAATGCAATGATTGCCTACCTGGCTGTCATGTCCAATGTGCGCATACGCCATGATCAGGTTTCCCGACCCGATGCGTGTGATTCCGCCGCCCTTGGCCGTTCCTCGAGAAACAGTCACGCACTCGCGAATCGTATTGCCGTCGCCAATCTCCGTTTCAGTCGGCTCGCCGTGATACTTCAGGTCCTGCGGAGAGATCCCAATCGAGGTAAATGCATAGATCGTATTGCGAGCCCCGATTCGTGTCCGCCCATCGAGCACCACATGCGAAACCAGGTTGCATCCCTCTCCCAGTACGACCTCAGGCCCAATCGTGCAGAAGGGTCCAACCGTGCACGACTCCGGAATCACAGCCCCATCGGCGATAACCGCACTGGGATGGATGCTCACTCTGCCGCCTGTGCCTCTCCGCTGGCTGGCCGCGCGCTCTGCCTGGGCACGACAGCGCAGGTCAGGGTAGCCTCGCAGGCCAGCTTGCCCTCCACATACGCCTTGCCCTCCATGCGTCCCGCGCGTGGCCTGAAGGAAAGCACATCTACCTCTAATCGAAGCTGGTCGCCGGGCGTAATCGGCCTTCGGAACTTCGCTCGCTCGATGCCCGTAAACACCACCAGCTTATGCTCGCGGTCCGCGACTTCAGAGAGCAGCAGAATGCATCCCGCCTGCGCCATCGCTTCAACCACCAGCACCCCCGGCATGATTGGATAGCCGGGAAAATGACCATTGAAGAAAGGCTCGTTGATCGTAACGTTCTTGATGGCCACGATGCGTCGCGCCCGTTCAAACTCCACTACCCTGTCGATCAGCAAAAATGGATAGCGATGAGGCAGATACTCCATGATCTTGCCAATATTGCTCTGCCCTACGTTCAGGTCATGACTTTCCGACGTCATCTACGGCTCCGGTAACAAAGTGCTCTGCGCTGCAGCGCAGTGGGAATTATAAATGGCGCGTCGATGTCGAAACCGCAGTCGTAAATCGGTGGCCAAATACCGGGTGAGTTACATAGACGCGATCAAGCCTCCGCTCCCGGCCATTTTCGTGTCAGCGTAAATACAGGAGATACAAAGCAAGACTTATGTAAAAAGAAACACCCCGGTTAGCTGAACGCTCCGCAGCCGCGCAGGCTGCGCCATTTCGAGAGTTGACAGCGTGTTATAGTACCCATAAGTCTGGTATTGTCGGAAGGCCCAATCCCGCCCTCGGCGAGGGCACCCAACTCACTCTCAAACGCAATTTGTCCGTGAGGCAGGATCAAATCAATGAGCTTTCCCCATCGTCTACGATGGCACCTGAAGAATCCGCATCAAAGCTTGAAAAGAATAGGTTTGCTTGCGAAGGTTCGCCAGCTTGGGTGGATAAACAGCGTCAAACGCGCGCCGGTCGTCAAGCCCGGTGGCCCGGTCGTCAGTCTCACCACTCATAACAAGCGCATTTATACGGTGCACCTGACGATTGAATCAATCGGCAGAGGAAGTCTGCTGCCCTCGAGGTTAATCCTCTGGCTCGACGACAAGTCGCTCTTCGACAGCCTTCCCCCTGCGCTGCGCAGACTGCAGGATCGCGGCCTTGAGATTAAGCTCTCTGAGAACTATGGCCCCTACACCAAGTTCTATCCGTACGTTGCCTCGCTGCCTGAATTCCACGCTCCCCTCATCACCGCCGACGATGACGTGCTCTACCCGCCCAACTGGCTCCAGGGATTGGCGGCAGCTTACGCGCAGTATCCCGACTTCATCAACTGCTACCGCGCACGCCTGGTCTCTGTCGACGAAACAGGAATGGACCGATACAAGAACTATCATCTGCTGGATACCACAGCGCCCAGCATCTGCCACATGGGCACCGGAGTATCGGGCATAATCTATCCGCCGGCGTTTCAAAAGATACTGAAAGATGCCGGCACACGATTCACAGACACCTGCCCTAAAGGCGATGATCTCTGGCTTTACCTCTGCGCTCTCCGTTCTGGATATAAGGTACGGCAGATCCGAACGCAGCCACTCGAGTTTCCCGGCATTCCCGGCACACAGGACATCGCCCTGCATCTTCAAAACATCTCACACGATGACGGCAATGACCGTCAGATCAAGGCCACTTTCACCGAGGCGGACATCGCTATCCTCCGGCGGGCCTTGGCCGAGTACGTGGCCTAGTCGCAGCTACCGCTTTACGATCTTTGCCGCAGCCGCTTCCGGACTGAACTCATCCGCCGCCAGAGGCTGGTTGTACGCAGCCTTGAAAAGGAAACGCTGGTTCACCATGTCGCCGTTCTTGAACCGCGTGATATTGTATGGCGTCTGAAAGCCGTCAACCTCCCGATAGTTGTCGTACTCTTCCGCATCCTCGTTCTTGTCCTTGTAGAGCGGATCGCGCCACTGGAAGCTGCGTTTCAGCGGCAGATGCGTTTGAATATCCATCAGGATTGTGACAGCCTCATTCTGTGCCGAGATCAGCGTGACCTGCTCGCCCAGATGACTCTCCACCAGATGCTGGCCCTCGTAAATCAGGATCGTACGCGGATCCTTCAGCCACTCCTTGATGACGGTCTCAATTGAGTGATCGCGCCGCCGAAGATATTCGTCCACCTGATCCTGGGGCAACGGTTTTCTGCCGGTATAGATAACCTCCCAACCCTCGCGTCCGGTGTAGATCTGCACCACATCGCGATGCTTGGTGAACTCAATGCGGTCCTTATCCGGATATACGTGAAACTCCCAATACTCCGCCGTCGCTCCTGAAGGTTTGCCGTGATAGAAAGCCGCGGTTCGACCGTAGTACATACGGTTCTGCTGATGTAGCCACGCATCGCCGCCCAATGCCTTGACCATCGCATCCAGCGCAACGCGAGCCTGGGCAGCATTCTTGGCCGTTTCATCCTGTTGCGCCGCAGGCGAAATCGCCCAGCTTCCCATGGGAGAAGCCGCCATGCACACCGCCAGAATTGTCGGGAAAATTCTCAACATCAATCTCTTCTCGAATGAACTGCTTCTCGAACTAGCCAGCCAGAACCGCCCCGCCGTTCACGTTGAATATCTCGCCGCTGATGAAGTCAGCCAACGGACTGCACAAAAAGAGCACCGGCCCGGCAATCTCCGTCGCACGCCCCGGACGCCCCAACGGAATCCCCGCCGAAACTTTCCCGCCAATCTCCGGATCGCCGAATACGCTCGCCGTCATCTCCGTATCCACCCAGCCCGGCGCAACGCAATTGGCCAGAATCCCCTTTGGCGCAAGCTCCGTTGATAAGCTCTTGGTTAGACTGATAACTGCTCCTTTGGTTGCGGCATAGTCGGCGTGATACCCGTCGCCGCGCTGCCCCGCTGCCGAGCTGATCAGCACGATATGCCCACGCGGCGCGTCTGCCGAAGCGCGTTCCTGGCTCAGCATGTGTCGTACTCCGGCGCGCACCAGTCCAAAGACAGAGTCGAGGTTGACGCTCATCGTCTGCTTCCACTGCGCGTCTGACATCTGATCAATCGGCGCATCCGGCGCGATCCATACAGCATGGTTCACCACCAGCGAGTCTAACCGCCCAAATGCTTTCACTGCTGCCGCTACCAGCGCCTCGCCATCGGCCGGCGTGCTGAGCTCTTGCTGCAGCGCCCGGCATCGAGCGTCGCCTCCGCACTCGGCGGCGAGCGACTGTGCGATTGCAGTCTCCCTGCGATAGCTGAAGGCCACGCGCGCCCCTGCCTGCGAAAACATCCGCACCGTCTCCCCGCCAATCCCACGCGATCCGCCGGTAATCAAAGCTACTTGGTTGTCCAATGAAAGAGATACGCCAGCCATAGCGTCCAATCTAGCCTAGCCAGCTCAGCGCAAGCAAACGATCCCTGCTACTTTGCGTAATAGCCCGCTTTGGCTCGTATCGTAATGCCCTCTGTATGCGGTTCAATCACGACCTTGCGGAAAGTGTCGTCATGGGCTTTGTTCGTCGAGTAGTAGCCTATGGAATAAACCGATCGCAGCTCATCCCCGATCTGCTTGAATGCCTGCGGAAGATCGACATGCAGCGCGTCAAAATCCCGTCCACCCGTCTGCTCGGATATGTGGTGCAGCGCGGTCGTCCCATGGCGATTGTCGGCGCTTAGCTTGTGGTGTTTGATCTGTGTGTAGCGAATCGCATAGATAAGCGCATCGGCGCCCTGCGCGGCTGCAATCGCGTCAATCTCATCGTGAGCGCTTGAATTTTCCTCCCCATCCGTAAAGAGGATCAATGCTTTCCGCCGTCCCGGGCTTGCAGCAAGCTTTTCTGTGACGCTGGCGAATATGGCGTCATAAACCGCTGTGCCGCCCGACCGCGTATCGTCCGGCTCCAGCTCAGGAAAATCACGCGAGCCTTTATCGAATTTCGTAAGGCCGTCCGCGACGACGGTGGAATTGGATGTAAGGTCGCTCACCAGCCGCAGGCGGTCGCCAAAACAGACGGAAAATGCCTGGTCCTGCGGCCGCAGAATGCTGTTGAGAAAGACCTGAATATCCCGCAGATGCTGCTGAATGAACTTCTCCTGGCTCGGCGAAGCGTCGACCAGCAGGCCTACAGTGAGAGGCAGCTCCGCCTCCCGCGAAAACAGGCTCACCTTTTGCTGAACGCCATCCTCGTACACAGAGAAGTCATCGCTGTTCAGCCGGTCGACAAAATGCCCGTCTCCATCGCGAGCACTGAAGGTCAACGTCACCAGGTGCGTCTCGGCATGGAAGGTCGGCGCCTGTGCTACGGTCACGTCGCAAAACCCTAATCCAACAAGGAACACACCAATAACGGCGCGGAATTGCATTGCAGAGCACGTCCTTTGTTGTCGATTGAGGCTTTGTCGATTGAGACCTTGGACCGAATAGGTCAGATCGCCCGAAGCAGGCGTCCAGGCAGCAGAATAATTCCGGCTATCAGCTCAAAGACGCCCTCTACAGCGATCCCTACCAGCCGGAACGGCAGCAGCAACAGCCACACAATTGGATACAGCACCAGCGCGGCCAGCGCTAGTGGCCAGCAAAAGACAAAAAGCAAACACCATAAGAGAAATTTGATCATCGCGTCAGATCCATCCCCGGCCGCAAAGGCACCCACCCATTGCGTTCTGGAATATTGTTACGCAGACTAGGCAGCCGCGGTTCCGTGCTCAGGTCTTCGAGTTCGCCCGTTCTGCCAGCAGTTTCTTTCGTTCGCGAATCAGCTTGAGTTGTTCTTTCTCAGGCAAGGCTAGTACCGCTCGGGTCTTCCTTGGCAGCTTCTCAAAGATCAGCCTGTGTGCCAGTCGAAGCTCTTCGTCCCATTGTCGTGTACGCAACACATCCCACCGCTCGATCGTCACCCAATGTGCCTTCGCCATATACGGAGCGGGAATGATCCCCTCGGTCTCCAGCATCTCGCTGTATCGTTCTGCTCCGCAGTGGAACCACGCGACCCCTGTCCCTTGGTCATCCAGGTGAATCATCGCGAACATCTTGCCGCCAATCGCCTTGTCGCCAACCCAGAAGACAAGATGATGTCCCCAGCCCACCGCCTCCGCCACGTGCGGCAGGGCCAGGCATATCTCGCGAAATCGTTCATTATCCATGTCACGAAAGTTTAGAGCATCGCGCTTTGACCGCGTAGCTGTGTCAGCGGGCAGCGAGTCGTTTCCGGCGTATAATCCGCTCAATCGGAAACCATGCGCCAACGAGGGAGCTCTTATGGTGTTCACCGAACTCGAGATCGACCGCGCCCTCGACAACAGTGAGTTCTCTCCGCACTTTCAGCCGATTGTTCACCTGCGTACGCGCCAGTTGCAGGGTTTTGAGCTGCTCGCCCGGTGGGACCACCCGCAACTCGGCCAGATTCAGCCCGCTGAGTTTATCCCTCGTGCAGAGCAGGATGGATGGATCCACCTGCTGAATCAGGATCTGTTGCACAAGGGTTTTCAGGTCGTCGCTTCGATGC
>Ga0206970_10013_pt1 | contig 65002 bp, 60 predicted proteins | sample Alteio_BWOrgHeat_88_FD_152964 | JGI IMG/M metagenome (GOLD analysis project Ga0206970, IMG submission 152964) | Enriched cells from forest soil in Barre Woods Harvard Forest LTER site, Petersham, Massachusetts, United States -... | ecosystem: Environmental > Terrestrial > Soil > Temperate forest >... | reverse complement strand
CCTTTGCCGGGGAGGCTGTCCACTTTCACTTTTCCCTCATGCGCTTCTACCAGTGCTTTTACATAAGTAAGGCCTAAGCCAAAACCTTTTACGTTGTGAATATTTCCCGTGTGCGCCCGGTAGAATTTTTCGAAGATACGGGCCTGTGTTTCTTTACTCATGCCTATGCCATTATCACTTATTTTTATGGCAAGCATATTATTGCTGGTAGCTTCTGTCTCAACTGTGATGCGCAGCGCTTCGTCTTTAGAATATTTTATGGCATTGTCCAGCAGGTTGAAGATAATGTTTGAGAAATGCACTTCATCAGCTTCTATCTCATGTTTGGGTGCATATAGTTTCAGATCAATAGTGCCGCGTTTTTCCTGCACCTGCAATATCAGGTTGTCGGTCACTTTACGGATCACTTCGTGGGCATCTAATTTTTGCAGGGTGAGTTTAATATCCTGTTTTTCGAGGCGTGCTGCCTGCAGAATTTTTTCCACCTGCTTATTCATGCGCTTGTTCTCTTCCTTTATCATGGCACTGTAATAGCGTATCTTGTCCTGATCGCTGATTACTTTGTTGTTGGTAAGAGCATCAATAGCCAGGGATATAGTGGCGAGCGGGGTTTTGAGCTCATGGGTCATATTATTAATAAAATCCGACTTGATCTCTGAGATCTTTTTCTGATTAAATATGGTGCGTACGGTAAGTGCAAACGCTAGTATGATGATTGTGGTGAAGATGATGGAAGCAAGGATAAGCGGACTCATTTGCTTTATAATATAGCTTTTATCTTCTTTTACCAGGAGATATAATACTTCCTGTTGCGAAGAATTGTCCGGTGTGAGGCGCAGGAAATAGGCATTTGCCATATCCTCCTCGCGGAAACCATCTGACTTAGAGACTGGGTTTTTGAAAATATTGATGATGGAATAGTCGAAGTGCTGGTGGATATTATTTTTGTTGAGGGTTTTTTCTATGATCTCGTGTATTTCCGAATCAGAAAACAGTTGAGAAGTAAAATCGCGCAGGAAAAATTCTTTTGAGGCCTCGTTTGGTATATAATTGTGGCCGTGCTTGATAAGGAACTGATCGTGCAGGAGGTCGCGGGTTTGTATAAGGGCAGTATTGATCTCTTTTTCGAATTGCTCACGTTTCATGAAGATGGCATTACGTATCCATGACATTTGTATGAACATAATACCCAACACAGAAAGGCTTATTAATACAACAATAAGAGGAAAAACTTTCTTCATGCCACGCAAAGATACAAGACTATTGATTTATGGTTTATGATTTTGCGATTTATGATTTGTTAATTGAGTAAAGTATCTTAGCTGCATGGTAAGATATTGTTTTCTTTTTACTGTATTGTGTATCGCTAATGGAATATCATATGCACATGATAATTCATTCCAAACGCCGTTTGAAAAATCGAATGGGACGGAAAGCGCCACTTATTTCCAGGCAATGGATTTTTATAAGGCATTGGACGAAAAGTATGACCGTATAAAAATGCTGGACATTGGCCTCACCGACACAAAATATAATCTGAATGTTGTTTTTTATAGTAAAGACATGGGTTATGATATCAAACAGTGGCGAAAAGAAGGCAAAGTAATAATAATGATAAATAACGGCATTCATGCAGGAGAGCCTGATGGGATAGATGCCTGCATGATGCTGATGCGTGATGCTGCCTCGGGGAAAATAAATATACCAGACAACGTAGTGCTGGCGGTAATACCCATATACAATATTGGTGGCGCCCTTAACCGAAACAGCAGCAGCCGCACTAACCAGGATGGACCTAAAGAATATGGTTTCAGGGGTAACGCGCAAAACCTGGATCTGAACCGCGATTTTATCAAGATGGACGCAAAGGAGTCCCGGTCGTTCAATATATTTTATTACCAGTTGGACCCGGATATTTTTATTGATAACCATGTAAGTGATGGAGCGGATTATCAACACGTCATGACCTTGCTTGTAACACAGCATGATAAACTTGGCGGGGCAGTAGGGGATTATATGTACCATACATTAGTCCCGGGCATTTATAAGGATATGAAAAGCCGCCATTATGACCTTGTGCCGTATGTAAATGATTTCAAAAACAGCCCGGATGAAGGCTGGACCGAATTTTACGATCCACCACGCTTTTCCAGCGGCTATGCAGCCCTATATCATACTTTTGCTTTTGTGCCCGAAACGCATATGCTGAAACCCTTTGCGCAACGTGTGCAAGCGACTTATACTTTAATGCAAAGTTTTATAGAATTAGCATCTAAGAACGCAGACGCAATACATAAGGCAAGAGAAGAAGATAAAGTGCCCCTAAAAGAAAATACCGATGTAACTATTGACTGGAAAGCTGATACAACGCAGTTTGACAGGATAATTTTTAAAGGCTACGAGGCAGGACATAAGCCAAGCCTGGTATCCGGACAGGAGCGTCTTTACTACGATCATAACAAGCCTTATGAAAGAAAAGTTCCATTCTACGATCATTTCAATCCGTCACTGCAGGTTTCGTTGTCTAAGGCGTATGTTGTAAAACAGGGATTTACTGATGTTCTTGACAGGTTGAGATGGAATAATGTAGTGATGCAAAAACTAAAGAATGATACTGTGCTGGACCTGACTGTTTACCATATTGAGAAATATGAAACGGCATCACACCCATACGAAAAGCACTATCCGCATAAAAATGTAATAGTGAGCCAGGAAAAACAAACTATAAAGCTATTGGCGGACGATGTTATAATAAATACAGAGCAGCCCAATCAGCGCCTCATTGTAGAAACCCTTGAACCCGAAGCTCCGGATGGTTTTTTTGCCTGGGGATTTTTTGATGGCATCCTGCAGCAAAAAGAGTATTACAGCGACTATGTTTTTGAAGACGAGGCCGCTAAGATATTAGAGAATGATAAGGCACTTACTAAACTTTTGCAGGACAAAAAGAAAAGCGACCCTGCATTTGCAAAAGATAAAACCGCTCAACTGGATTTTGTTTACAGGCATTCATCGCATTTCGAACCGGGGTATAATTTGTATCCAGTGTATAAGTTGTATTAAATACCCCAAGCCCTGAAGCGGCTTTGTACGTGAAACACCTCTTTAAGAAATGGGGGTAAACCATAGTGGCTTAGTGTCATGCCAGTCACCATTGTAATTAATGCTAAGTTCTTCACCTGCCTGTATGTCTCTTACGGTTTTTATACATATTGTCCGGTCCTCATAACTCATAAAATATTCGCAGTTGGAAGTATAAGAATGGTTATACATTGGTACCCAGCCAAGGGCCATACAACACATACTGGCGCCCCCGGGTTGCCACTCAAAAATGTAATCGTGTAGCAAAGTTTGGTCTAATAGTTTGCGTTCATCTGCGCTCATTACCAAGACCGGAGCTTCTTCAATGATGGTATCTACCGGAATAGTTTCTGCGGTAAAGACTGCCCTTCCTTTATTGTCCGTTTCGGTAATATAAAGGCTATGATATAACATGCCGCAAATTTAAACATCATTGCTTGCCAGAATAGATATTTTATTGTTTTAAATGTTCAGATATTTGCATATAACATATGCCTGTATAGATTGTTTTGAGTAATTCATGCATAGTATTATTAGCACAATGTGTTGTTTTTAATATGTTGTTATAAAAAATACATATTGATAATAAAGGCTTCTGCAAATAAAAGACCTTTCCATAGGGAAGTGAACTTAACTTAACATTATATAAATGTATTGTATTTATGAAATTATTCACTCACTCTTCCAACGGAAACCATTGTGTTACAGGCAGACTCTTTTTTTTACTATTTGTGCTTTTAAATATAAGTATAAAAGAAGCCAAGGCACAATCTGCAGCACAATACTCATTTACTGCATTTAGCAGTCCGTTCAATCAAATATACGGTTCAAGCGGTATTACGAATGTATCTTCAATTCAGACAGATGACGCTTCAAGCGGATTGGTCCCGATAGGATTCAGCTTTGTGTTCTGTGGTGTAGCATATACCCAGGTGGCTGTCAACTCAAATGGATTTATGACATTTGGTTTTGTGGCTGCAAGCGGTTGTTGTTCAAGTAATATTACAACAAGTGGTTTTCAACCAGGTGTTTTTCCATTAAGTATAGACTTGCATGGTGGATACCCTTTAGCCAGCCCGGCCAGCAGTGCTAATTATATAACCACAGGCAGTCCTGGTAGTCGTGTTTTTACTTTTGAGTGGTATGGATGGAGTGCTTATTCATCCTCAACAACCGGGCAAATTGCGAACGAAATGTCTTTCCAGGTAATTCTTTATGAAGGCAGCAACAAAATACAGTTTGCATACCGCAGGGATGCTGCTTTCGCCACGTATGCAAACACAAGTGGTCCGGGCATAGGTATTGCGAAGACAACCGCTGATTTCCAGGCTTTGCCTAATGCGAGTGCATCTCCGACACCATCTACGTCAACGAGTGTCACCATCGCGACCAGTACATTCCCTGCTACCAACCAGGTTTACGAATGGGATCCGCCATTATGCAATGCTACTCCGTCGGCTGCGACAGCTGCTCCCGCAACTACTGTTTTATGTGCCGGTGGCAGCGTTACTTTCACCGCAACTACGGCACTTAACGGGGTAGGAGGGATCAGCTATCAATGGCAGACCGCATCTGCAGCAACCGGGCCATGGACAAATATACCGGGCGCAACCTCGTTAAGCTATACAACGCCTGTGTTGCTGGCCAGCGCCTACTACAGGATAACAGACACCTGCAATAATACGATTCCACATACAGGGGCTGCAAGTAATGTATGTACAGTATCTGTTAGTGGTACTGCTATCCCATATATACAGAATTTTGATTTTCCATCAAATGTAGGTCTTTCGAATTATGGCATCCCGGCTTGTATGCAGCGCAATGTGAATGGTGGAAATGTCAATCTTATCAATGAAAGTTTTGAAAATAGTTTTCCTCCCACGGGTTGGAATACCACCAATACAGTGAGTACAGCCTGGAGCACAAGTACAGGTGTGGGGTCTGCCAACCCGGTTTTTAGTCCGCACACGGGTTCTAAAGTTGCTTTTTATAATTCTTTTAGTATAGGTAGTGGTTACTCAGAATTAGAAACTCCGGCCCTTAATATGAGCGCCCCGGGTACCTATACTGTATCATTATGGGTATACAGAGATCCATCCGGTAATCCGTATACAAGCACCACATTTTCAACAGAAGGTATTTCAACATATGCCACCACTACAACATCTGCTGCCGGCACCCTCTTAGGTTACGTGCCAAGGAGCTATAATTTTGCACCTGCGGCACCTGCCGCAGGTGGATGGATACAATACACTTATACCGTACCTGTAGCTCTTCAAACAGCAGCAACTTATATTATATTCCGGGCATTTTCTGATGATGGCGACAACCAGGAAATGGATGATGTTACGGTTACCTATAATGCACCTGTAAGCGAATGGGGACAGTTAGGACCCAATATGTATCATGCTGCAGACGGGACAATATTGCCGTGGTGCGTGTATGCGTCAGATACATCGGGTAATACAAATGGCAAGCTGGACTATATCACCACCCCGGCTTTACCGCTGGTACAAGGCGTAACATACCGTGCATGGTTTGGATATGCAAGGGGAGCTTCCAACTGGACAAATAATACGGGCACTGCTCCTAATAATGAAAATCTGTATCTTTTAGTGGGGCAAACAAATCCAGGGGCAAACTCTATTACTAACCCAATAGCTGGATTTCCCGGAACTCTGATATTCAGTACATTACCTGCCGGTATCACAAGTAACGCGCCGGTGCCAACAACTGCAAATAATGTAACCTATACAGCACCATCTACAGGCGCTTACTTTTTCAGCTGGGTAGATAATACTCCACATGGCGGCCTAACAACGACTGCGAATGGGACAGTTGCGCTTGATAGTATTAAAATAGATAGCGTTGGTTGTTCCCTTGCCACAATACTAAGTCAACCTGCTGCGACAACAACAGTGTGTGCCGGTTTCCCTGTAACCTTTTCTGTAGCCGGAGCAGGCTACGGAATAAGCTACCAATGGTATAAGAACGGAAGTATTATAAACGGGGCTACTGCAACATCCTATACTATTGCAAGCGCATCTGCAACAGATGCGGCTAACTATACGGTTAGTGTATCAGGTACTTGCGGAGGTGCGAATAGCGTATTATCAAATATTGCAGCGCTTGTTGTCAATACTTCTCCAACGGCTATAGTCACGCCGGCGGCTTCAACCATTATTTGCCCCGGTACTACGGTTCAGCTAAATGCTAACACCGGTATAGGATACAGCTACCAATGGTATAACGGGACTGGTCCTATTGCGGGTGCTACCTCCGCAAGCTACACAGCAGGCCTTGCAGATAATTACCATGTGGTGGTGACAAGCTCTAATAGTTGTTATACTGCATCATCAAATACTCCTGTAACAGTGCTTTCAGCACCACCTGCCGTGGCACTTCCTGCAGGCAATACTACTATATGCGCAGGTACCTGTGTGACCATCAATGCCAATACAGGAAGCTATGCTTATCAATGGTATAATAACGGATCAAGCTTACCCGGTGCAACATCTGCATCTTACCTAGCCTGTTCTACAGGTGTATATACAGTTAAAGTAACCAATACGTCTAACGGATGCTTTGCCGTGTCTTCGCTAAGTGTACCTGTAACAGTCAATCCTTTGCCTTCAGCTGTTGTAAGTGCCAGCGGTGCAGATACATTCTGCCAGAATGGGAGTGTTACACTCATTATCCCTTTTTCGGGCAGCGTAAGCTACCAATGGTATAATGGAAGTTCGCCTCTTATCGGTCAGAACACAAATACATATATCGCCACGCAAACGGGGGCCTATACCTTAAAAGTAACCAACCCTTTAACAGGCTGTTCGTCGCTTTCTAATGTAAACAATGTACTTCTTAATATTCCTCCGGCAACAGTGAGCAGTCCTAATACCAGTTTATGTGCGGGCAATATTGTTACTCTTAGTGCCAATACAGGCAGTAATTTAAGCTATCAATGGTATCAGAACGGATATGCAATTAACGGGGCAACTGCTGCAACATACAGTACATCTGTTTCGGGCAATTATACAGTAATGGTGACAAGTGTTGCAGGTAGTTATTCATGCTCCAATGTGTCATCTCCACCTGTTGTTTTACAGTCTTATTCACCACCTCCAGCTTACATTACCACGGCAAATGCAACTACATTCTGTGCCGGTAATTCCATCGTCCTTAATGCCGATACGGGTACCGGTTATATTTACCAGTGGATGCTGAACGGGGTAAATATTTTCCAGGGGACTACCGCAAATTTATTGGTTGTTTCAAGCGGTAATTACACTGTAAAAGTAACCAACGCACAAGGCTGTTTTGGCAGTTCTCCGGCTACCACTGTTACGGTTATACCTTTGCCGACACCGCTGGCAACTGCATCCGGAAATACACAATTATGCCCTGGCGGCAATGTGTCACTCAGCACGAGCACTGCACCGGGTTTAACATATCAATGGTATAATGGCACTACCGCTATTCCGGGTGCAACTTTCCCAATATACGTAACTGCCAGTACCGCCAATTATTCTGTAGTGGTAACAAATAATACAGGTTGCCAGGGCACATCCAATACATTGCCTGTAGTTATGAATACTATTCCATCATCTGTTATAACGGCAGGCGGACCGACAAGTATCTGTAGTGGCGCAAGTGTATCACTCAGTGCACCGTCTGTGAGCGGTTATAATTACCAGTGGGCATATAATGGTACTGCAATTACCGGGGCTAACAGCACCACTTACCAGGCGTCTACGGCCGGGAGCTATACAGTAACTGTTACCAATGTGGCAGCCGGTTGCAGCTCAAGCACTGCTACTGCAACAAATCTGGTGGTTTTCCCTCTACCGGGCGCTACAAGTTCTTCAATTGGCCCTACATCTGTTTGTGATGGCAGCAGCGTTATACTTGTTGCCAATTCGGGCAGCGGTTTAACATACCAATGGAATAATTCCGGCACACCCATGAGTTCTGCAACCCATATTACAGACACTGTTGCAGTTAGCGGCAGCTATACCGTAACAGTTACAGACAACAATGGTTGCATGGCTACTTCTTTACCGAGTCTTGTAAGCGTATTTTCAATACCCGCCGCTGGTTTCGTGCCGGGTGGTGATACAGGCTTCTGCCAGGGTAATAGTGTGACTTTATTAGCAACAAGCGGGAATAATTACAGCTACCAATGGAAAAAGAATGGAGTGAATATAGCCGGCGCCAACGGGCAAAGCTACCAGGCAAACCAAGTAGGGGCCTACAGTGTGGTAGTAACAAACAATATCTGCAGCGCAGAGTCGTCAATAAAAAATGTAACTATATATCCGCAGCCTTCCAATACTGCATCTCTATTGGGTGCAGATACGATCTGCTTCAACGATTCTGTGCAGATACAAGCGGTAATAGCTAATGGATACTTATACCAGTGGTCTGATAATGGATCGCCCATTGCAGGGGCTACTCATTCATCAGTTTGGGCCCGGGCCGCCGGCACTTATACAGCTGCTGTTACCAGCAATTACGGTTGCACTGCTACAACACAGTCCATCAATATTTATAATTTTCCACCTCCCAACCCCGGTATTATTGCAAACGGGCTTATACTTTCGACCGGGACCTTTGTCAGTTACCAATGGTATCGTGGCGGCACGGCCGCATCGGACATGATACTTGGCGCGGTAGGTAATAGTTATGCTGCCAACCAGTCGGGGGATTATTATGCATTCGTAACAGATGCGCATGGTTGCAGCCAGTTTTCGCCGGTGCATACTGTAGGGACAACAGGTGTGGTGCAAATGGGCAATGGCAATACAGATATTAAAATATATCCGAATCCAGCAACAAGTGTAGTATATATAGAGTCTGCAGTGAAGGTGAAGGTAAGGATATCAGGTATTGAAGGCAAATTGCTGATAGAAGAAAACGCAGTAAACCATGTAGATATAAGCAAATTGGCGAACGGTGTGTATATGATAAGTATATATGACGAGCAGGGCGGTTTACTGAAAGTAGACCGTTTGCTGAAGAATGGCCAATAAATAAAGAAGAAGATCGAACGCGATAACAAAGGCCCCGGTTTCGGGGCCTTTGCATTATATAGTTGCTTATATAGAATTACCCTATTCTTCTGCTATAAAACATCTTCCCGAATAAACACAAAATTAATTAACTACGTAATACTATTTTTACTATTTTGGTTTAAAATGCACCTATAATGACTACAAAAAATTACCTGGCTTTGATAAGTATTGTATTTATCCTATGCCCATTCGTTTCATCCGCACAGTTTAATAACAACTTTGGTTTCCAGGGCAGCTATCATTACCATCCCAGCATTACTTATGCTCAGGCTAAGGAAAGGGGAATGAACCTGAAGCCATGGTGGCGCTCAGACATCGGTATTTATATGCCATTTGCAAGCGCAACCTATACACATATTTACAGGACATTTGATAATGCCGGAAATATAAGCACTATCAATTCCAGTACCAGTTCGGTTGCTTTTAAGCCAACATTTGGCATGTGTGAAGGGCTGTTTTGTCCTATTGCCACTTTGAAAGATAAAAGCATGATCGCTTTTGCTTACCAGGGAAATTTTGCCCTTGGTAAATTTCAGATACAGCCTGACCAATATGGGAACCCAGGAGGCTCATGCAGTGTGTATGAAGCGGGGGTAGCCTTAAGCCTTGATTATAAGCTTGGAGTTGACGCGCAACTGGATAGTAAGCAGCGGACGGGTATAACCTTTGGGGCGGGATTTTATCCTAATATGCTTTTAAGTGTTTACCAAAATAATGGCGGTGGCTCGGTTAGTTTTGACCCATTTGTAAAAGTAGATTTCAGCTTTTTCCTGGGTGTATGTTTTAAACTGAAAACAATGGTCATTTTCAGGAACGGCGCCTACCTGCAGACAGATGCCAATAGCGACAACAACTCCTACACGTCTACCAATCCCAATTCTACATCCATTATCGGCAGCCCAAGCTTTGCGGTTGCCCTTGTGGTATTGCCCTATTCATGGGATTGGGGCAATGACTAATGCCAGTGGGATGCCGACATTGTATAAATTAAAAGGTCCCGGAACACCGGGACCTTTTTTTATCTTTATGTAAACGCTTAATTACAACTCATTCTTAATGATCTTGCGTATCTGGCTTTCGGCAAGTATGCCCATTTTGCCTTCGGCTTCGGTAACGATCTCAACCTTTACTTTAGCAAGGCCATTATCTATATAGTCCAGCAGATCAGCGGCAATACTTGCAAGGTCTATCAACCTGTGGTTGGTTGGTGCCATGCGGTCGTTTACACGTACGTAAGCTATGTTGCCATTGCCCAGGTTTGTAACCTTCACATAAGTACCTAATTTAAGTTTGTTACTGGCCGCTGTAAAGCGCTCATTATCAAATATTTCACCCGTGGCAGTTTTGCGGCCTTCAAACTTTTCGTGGTAGTAGCTTGCTACACCTTTCTTGTCTGTAGGTTTTGTCGCCTTGATGTCCTGAGCCTTTAGCCCGAAACTTGTAAACAGTAAAACAATAAATAGTAATTGCAGCCTCATACTCAAATTTTTGTTGATGCAAAGGTAAGCCTAAGTATCCTGTAAAGCAAGTATTTATATTAATTTATATTAATATATCTTGTTAAACTTCTGTGAACCGCCCCGGCTTTCGCCGCGCCTGCCCTCGCCTTTATCAAGGTTTTCGCCCTTTCCCCGTGATGGTCTTTCGCTGTCGGAACGCCTTGATCCTGAGGAACTTCCGCGACCTGAACTAAAGCGTTCTCTACCTCCGCCTCCGCCGCTTCTGCCACCTGTGCTCTGCTCGGCTTCTTCCACACGTACTTTCCTTCCTTTTAACTTTTTAGATGAAAGTGCTGACTGGATAAACTCAGCTGCAGTGGATGCAACATTAAAGAAACTACTCATTTCACGAACGGTAACGCGGTCTATAAGACCGGCTTCAACATCGGTGCCTTCTATAATGAATTTCAATAACTGCTCAGGGCTGTTGATACCGTCTTTCTGGCCGATGTTGATGAACATGCGCACGCTGCGGTTGCCGAAGCCCCTGCCGCGTTCTTTGTTTTCATATCCTGCATTCAGATCCTCAGAATTCTGGTAATTGTCTATCGTGTCTTTCAGCTGTAACCAAACAAGGCGGCGGATGAGTTCATCCTTCTCCATGCCTTCAAATTGCTCATGAATGCTATCCTGGTATAATTTGGCAAAATCTTCCTGCGGTTGTGCATTGGCGATCTGTTCCAGGTAAAAGAACAAGCGCTTGCGTACTACTTCAGCACCATCCGGAATATCGCTGCGATTGAAACGCTGTTTTACAAGGCGTTCTATCTGGCGGATATTGGAAATTTCCTTAGGTGACACGATGGACATACAGATACCTGATTTACCTGCGCGGGCCGTACGGCCGCTGCGGTGGGTATAAACTTCGGGATCATCGGGCAATTCGTAATTGATAACGTGTGTTATATCATTTACGTCTATACCACGGGCAGCCACATCGGTAGCTACTATGGCCTGTAATTGTTTGTTTTTAAAGCGCTCCATCACCTTGCTGCGCATTTTCTGGTCCATATCGCCATGTAAGGGGCTGACATGATAACCCTGCTTCATCAGCTTTTCGCTCACGTCCTGGCAATCCTGCTTGGTGCGTGTGAAAATGATGCCGTAGATGCCGGGTGCGAAATCGAGCAAACGCTGCAGGGTCTCGAAACGGTTGTGGTGGTTGGTAACAAAATACTGGTGGTCAATATTCTCGTTGGTGGTGTTTGCCTGGGCCACGGAGAATTCCTCCCATTGTTTCATAAAGCGCTTGGCTATGCCACGCACCTCATTGCTCATAGTTGCAGAGAAGAGCCATGTATGCTCGCGGGCAGGGGTGTTTTTGAGGATAAAATCTATATCCTCGCGAAAGCCCATGTTGAGCATTTCGTCGGCCTCGTCAAGGATCACGGTTTTTACCAGGTCCAGGCTCAGCGCTTTACGCTCCAGCAAGTCGATAAGACGGCCGGGGGTGGCAACAATAACCTGGGGGTGGGCTTTCACCTCGCGGATCTGGCCCATAATAGGCACACCTCCGTAAACGGCAGTAATACGCAAGCCCTTCATGTGTGCGCCATAACGGTGCAGCTCCTCCTGTATCTGCATACAAAGTTCGCGTGTGGGGCTAAGTACAAGTGTCTGTACATGTTTCTGCGCCAGGTCGGTATGGTGCAGTAGTGGCAACCCGAAGGCTGCGGTTTTACCAGTACCGGTCTGTGCAAGCCCTATTATGTCACTTGGTTGAGATAAAAGCGAGGGGATTACTTTTTGCTGGATCGGCGTCGGCGTTTCAAAGCCCATGTCGGATATCGCACGAGCCAGTTCTTCCCGCATCGGGAAGGATGAAAAAGATGTCATTAAATAAAGAACTGTTTAAATATTAGCGGCAAAGGTAGGCTTTTATAATGTGCCAATGTGTTAAATGTGTTGTTAATTTGAAGATTTGAGAAATTGAGAATATGAAAATGAATTGAAATGCTCACGTCCTTTAGGTAGGGTAGGCGATGTTTAATAGCCAGAGTTAAGTTTCAAGTGCACTTCAATCAGCACCTTGCCAAAAATCTATACCCAGATTAATATAAGTGGTATAGGGGTCTTGCTCGTCTCCTGCTCTTGTTGTTCCTTGATTCGCATCCAGATTTCTTTTTGTAATAAAATCATTTATATTTATGCGGTTTGAATAGTCATGTTGTATTGTCACGTCATCTGCTAATTCATTAGGGTAACGATCGGCAAAACGTTTTGATATGGAAGATTTTAGATTTTTGAAATTTTGGATAAATAAAGCTCCATTCATTTTCATGACTGTAGTTACGTAAGCCTTATTATTCTCTGTAAAAATAGTGCTGTAATAGAAGATTTCAAGATTTGCAGTGTTAACCGACGGATGAGAGATAGGGACAGATGAAATTAATACCGTATTAGAAGGTGGATTATCCTTTTGTCTTTGAATATCCTTTTGTCTTTGAACTTCCTGTTCTATTTTTTCTTCCTGTGCATATTTTAGTTTCGCAGCAAGATCAGCCTTTGCCCGCTCTTCATCTTTTTTAGCTTGAAAAGCATTTTGGGCGGCAGTGCCATCATTAGGAAGCATTTCCGCTACTTTTGACTGTGCGAAAATACTCCCGTTAGAAATAAGCATAGCACAAGTAATGGAAGCGAGTAAAATTGTCTGTTTCATAAATTTCTGTTTAACGAATTAAAACCAATACAAATTTACATAAATAGTATATTATTTTAATTAAGGTCCAATTGCGCGGTCACGTCTGTAAAATAGGGTGTGTCCTTCTTCTCCTTTGCCCCGATAATATATGTATTTGTGGGTAGGGAAATTGTATTTTTATCCATAATAAACTTCCCATGTGGAAGGATAACTGTAATGTACTCCATTGCCCATGGGTATGCTCCTCCGCTCACAAATTTGGTTTTAAAAACTAATTTATAAAGAATATTCTTTGCAGTATTGTTAACAGGCGTGCTATATTTACCATGTATAAATCCTTTATTTTGCTGAGAATAAATATTATTTATTAAGGCAGGTATTTGGTCATCTATAGGTATATTGTTTGTATTTAGTTCCTGATTCGTCTTATTGGAAGTACTTAAAAAGACAATACTTTCACTAAGTGTTCCGAAATTAATTGTTATTTGTACTGATTTATGAGGAGGTACAACAATAGATGCTATATTGTAATTACTTTTCTTATCTTCAATCGTCACTTGTGCCCCGCTGCGACATACACAAAATAACAAACAAAATAGGTGTAATATTGAAAGTCTCATAATTGCGTACTTAAGGGGATAGTTACAAATATAATTTATTATTCCTCTTATTCCCTGGTATTGATTTTAAATACCCGATGTCTTGTTTGATTAAATATCGGACCGCGCCTATCGGCCGGGCTGGCATTTTTTGAGGGTGTGGTGTGTTGAGTGCATTGTGAATATTGGGTTATGATTGTTTTTTTGAATGTCCGAGCATGCCCGATTTTGTCCTTTGAGGCTTATACAGTTTCTAAAATATAGTTGCCATCTATACCCAGTTTTTCATGAATGCTTTTTAAGAAAGGGACATCGGGTTCCCGTTTTCTATTTAATATTTGGGATATTTTGCTTGCAGGCATGTTGAGTATTTCAGCCAGTGCATTTTGATTCAGTTTTTGCTGGTACATTTTAAACTCTACCAGTTCAATGAGGTCGGGTTCAAATCCCAGCGCTTCAGAAATTTTGTTTTTATCGGTTTCAAGCGACAGGGACTTATTTATGGGTATGGGTGACAGCCTTTTTTTATTTTCGTATTCTTCAATCAATACGCTTGTTTGACGAATGATTTGTGTATCCTTGGCTGTCCAGTTTTTTTCGCCTTTTTTCAATAAAGGTTCTATTGAGTTTTTTGCTTTCTCATAATCGCCGGAATTTACAATAGAATGCATTTTTTGTATTATTTGTTATTGGGGTTTAGCTAAGATACAAAGAATTTATTCACAATATTTTTATCCTTTCTTTATCCTTTTTTATCCCTTCTTTCCAGAAAAGGATTTTTGAAATGCAACTCCAGAAAGGGTTTTGCCCGTTCTTTATCCTTTTTGCAGAAAAAATGTTTTTAAAAAATGTGGATAGGGTGTTTTTCCGAATACGAGTTTGGCATGAGAATTACTTAACATTATTTCAAAGAACTTCTTAACGCATTTTCTGACAAAATGATAGTAGTAGAAAATACAATGAGGTAGCGCAATTTTTATGCCAATGAGTTGGAATGTGGATATGTTTTCGAGGTCCGTGGGGCTAGCAAGTGGACGCGTGTAGAGTATTGCGATGATGTAAGATATGTCATGCCTTTGGCTGATTTTTTTCTGAAATTTCGTAAAAACACCCTTGTAGTATGTAATAGGAATATGATATTTGCATGTTGAAATTTCTTGGAAATTAGAGTAATTAAGCAAACCGAAATCAATTTTCATATATGAAAGAGTTAATCTACTATCCAAACTTCGAATCAACTAACGCAAATTGGCTAAAATTTGCATTGCTTTATGTTGATAAATTAAATCCAATAATTCCTCCTACCGGAGATAATGTTAGGTCTTATCTATACGATAAACTAATTAATGAAACAGACTTAATTGCCATACACAGACCAGGGTATGACGAAGGATATAGATCATCGTTAGATGCAATAGATATAGCAACTAAAGTGTTAGAAGACCCTCATAAATTCGATACAATATTTAATCGATTCAATGCACCTAAAGGATGGGGAAATAGCAACACTCTAAATGCAAAATTATTTGAGGAAAAGTATAGTCATGAATGGAAATATTTTTGCTTACGTCATGGTTTTGCTGTCGAAGTTCCAGGGGGGTTATTGATGTCTAATCAGCTTGCGTCTTTATACATGGTTGTTTTAGCAAATACTATTGCCGATAGTACGGGGAAATCCGTAATTACGGATCAAAATAAAATTGATAAAATGTCTTTTTTTTTAAGAAATAAAGCACCTAATCCTTCAAAAGATTTAAGTAATGCAAATGCTGTTTTATCATTAAAACTACCATCCAAAATCTCAAATATTACATTTGATGAGATAATAAAATTGCGTAATTCAAGAAATTTTAAAAAATATAGGAGGGCGTTTCATTCAGAACTAGACAATTTTTATAAAAATATTGAAGAAGGTAAAACGGAGCAAGATTTCGTTGAAAAATATAAAAATTCAATTTCTGATTTTTCGGAGGGGTTGCTAACATTGTCAATTGATACTATAGCTTTTGGCCTCGGTACAAGTTTGTTATTAACGAAGCCTGAATATACTCATACTGAATTTTATCGATCAGTTGTCTTAGCTGGAGCAGGCCTTGTAGTGAAAACTGGTTATACAGTTAAAAAAACTTGGAGAAATACCGAAGCAAAAAGACACTGCAGGAGATATTTAACCAAATTATCTCGTCTAAAATATTCCTAATTGGTTTGTAAAGAATGTTAATTTTGAAAATAATAGCTATAATTTTTTTGGGGGATAAAGGGTAATCGATTTTTCATTTTTAACAATACAATGAGCCTTGCTTTCTTATTTTTATCCGATACTTTAGGAACTGTTTCCGATTGGCTAATGGTTGTAGTTACTGCTATAACTGCTTTCTTTTTATATAAGACGTTGAAGTCTCAAAAGGAAGTCCAGCATACACAAAATGAATTATTTAAAATTGAAAGTATCCGATTTAGAGAAAGCATAAAACCATTACTGAAATATTCTGCATCAGTAGACAAATTGAAACCAGGTGATGAAAGCAAGAAAATTCTAACAGTAGAGGTAATAAATGAAACTGATAGCATGGCATTGGATATTTCAAGATTTGTTTCTGAAAATGAGCAAACGCAACAAATAGTAGTCCCAACGGGCTTTTCTGACATACGTAATCATTTAATTAAAGGGGATAGTCCTATGTTGTTCCATTTCTTAATTGACTCTAATGCATACGCGTCTAAGTATATCAATTTTGCTTTAAAATATCAAGATGTAGCTGGTACAAAATATAAGCAGGGTGTTTTTTGTATTTGCGATAACTATGGCATAGAAATCAATCCGTTTTTGCCAGAAGTTATAAATTAAGACAAGAATGTCGTATCAGTATGTTATAGGCATTAATTAAAAATAATCCTATTTTTGGACAAGAAACACTGCATAAATGGTAAAAGATTTAAGCATTAGTAATTACAAATCAATCCGTCATTTGGATTTGTCCTGCAAAAAACTAAATGTTTTTATAGGCGAACCCAATAGCGGCAAAAGCAATATTATAGAAGCTTTAAGCCTTTTAGCACAGGATGTGCTGACTAAGGAGAATTTTAAAGATATTATCCGTTTTGAAACAATAGGGGATTTGTTTTATGATTCTAATATTAATGAACCTATAGGTATTAGAACAGGCGTATTAGATGGAACTTTAACTTACTCTAAAACAGATAACGGGATTTTACAAAATCAATTTAAGTTTACTTTTTCTGATTCTGTTAATAAAATATCAGAAAATGATGCAAATATCTATGTATCACATGATGGAGCTGTGAACAGTCAGGTATTTGGGATAAAAACTAACTTCCTTTATTATTCTTACAAACGTCTGAATAATTTTCAGCAGCATTATTCACCTCGTTTGACTACTCCATTTGGAGATAATTTACCAAGCATTTTATTAGGCAATCCTGCATTGAAAAAATGGGTGTCTGATTTTTTCAGAAGCAAGGGTTATAAAATGCAATTAAGGCCGGTGGAACGTGATATTTATATAAGTAAAGAAATTGATGAAGTGGAATATAGCTATCCATACCTTACAATTTCAGAAACATTTCAAAGAGTTGTATTTTATATGATGGCCATGGAAAGCAATAAGGATAAAATTCTCTTGTTTGACGAGCCTGATTGCAATACATTTCCATTATACACTAAATTCTTAGGGGAGCGCATGGCATTGGACGAAACTAACCAGTTTTTTGTGACCACGCATAATCCTTTTCTCTTGCTCAATCTGATAGGGAAATCTAGCTTAGATAATATTAATGTTTGTGTGGTGCAAATGAAAAATTATGAGACAGTGCTAACTGTTTTGAATGAAAAGCAAATATCACAAGTGCTTGATTTCAATTCAGATGTATTTCTAAATCTTGACAAATTAACAGAGGCATAAGCAGCATACATGTAGAGTGTAAACCTGATGAAACGCTGCTTAAGAAGATTGATGTAAAGGCAAAAAAAATAACCCATCATTCAGGTAAAAGCAGGGTCTTTAGTAATATCAGCGGAAAACGAGACCAGGTAGCAGTTGTTGATGAAGACCCGGGACATGCGATACATCCTTACGAAAAAGACTTGGTTTTGCAGGAGGAAAAAAACGGCGTATTTAAACGCTATGACAAGAAGCGCAACAATACCGTATTTGTTTTGAAAGTAAAATTGGAAGATTGGATAATTGAATGCTGTAAGAAAAGCAAAATTGACATTACTAAATATGGCAGTTTACCATCTAAACCCAATGAACTGCATAAAGTAATAAATGACAGGTTGAATTCTTACCAGGATTTAATCGATGTACTCTTGAAAGAAAAAGACAATGGGGTAATAACTTTGAAAAACTGGCTGAAAGAAGCTAAAAATTTATAGCATTTTACTATGGTAAAAGAGCCTAAAAATATTGATTTCTATACCTCCGGCAAAAAACCTTCGGACGAAGATTTTGCAAGGATCAGCACATGGATAAAAAACAGGACGCTTAAAGCCACAAGAGTCAAAAAAGCAGATCTCAGGAAGAAACCAAAACAGCATGTAATATAGCTACTCCTGTTTTTGGTGAGTTTTGTATCTTCCTTAATAATTTAGACTTTCAATCCGCTTGAAGATACTGTCTCGACTAAGTAGGATTTAATTTACCGATGCTATTGCCTGCAGGCTGTAGTATTCCTTCTTTTTTAAGAATGTGAAGCTTATAAGAAGCAAGAGGGTGGTGATCTCGGCGAATGACCTGGAGAGCCATATACCATTGAGTCCCATTTTAAAGTAGCCGGGGAGGATGGCAGCGAAAAGCCAGATAAATACGGAGCTTTTAAGTACATTGATAAGAATGGAAATGCCTGTTTTTTTAATGCTTTGGAAATAGGCAGATAATATAAAATTGGGGCCTGCCGCTAAAAAGAGAAGGAAGTAGAGGCTCATAGAATTAATTGCGATTTGGCGAAACTCGGCGGTGTCGCTTTGTGAAAAGAGCCTGATGAGCAAGCCGGGTACGAGATAGCCAACACAAGAGATAGTGATGCCAAGGATCAAAGTGAAACTTATAGAAAACCTGACGACAGCCAAAACCCTTTCGGGCAATTTAGCCCCGATATTGTAGGACATAATGGGCAAACATGCCAGCATAGCAGCTGTGATCATGCGCAAAAAAATAAAGCTTACAAAATTGACCATGCCAAATGCAGCTACTACCGCGGCGCCATAAGGCAGAATGTTTTGGTTAATGATGACGAGGCCCAGTGCAAAAGATATCTCGGACACAAAAGTAGGAAGGCCGAAATTTATGAACTCTTTCCACTCTTTGATCCTTGCGGTGAACCTGAAGTTTTGAAAGCCAATATGGCCTTTATGTTTCTGCACGTAGAGATACAAGTAAGTGCATGCGGCAAAAATGGCGATAGCAGTTGCAATAGAGGCGCCTTTAACACCCATGCCCAAGCCGGCAACAAGAACCAGGTCGAGCAGGATATTTATGCCAACAGCTATCAGGTTGCCATTCCTGCTGGCTTTTGGGGCTCCGTCGTTACTAAGAAAGTTGCCCCAGAACATCCTGAGTATGAAGAAGGGCATATTAATAAACTGCCAGAAAATGTAGTCATATAGATTGTGGGACAGCTCGATATTTTGTTTGCCTGCCAGGAAATCAGCAATTGGCTTAGTGATAAAGGGCGTGGAGAGGGCAATTACCCCGCCGAAAATTAAAGCCAATGTAGTTGCAAACTGAAATATATACTGGGCTTTGGCGTAAGTACCTGCGCCGATATACTTACCAATCAGTATGCCGCCACCTATCATGACGGGCAGGGTAAGTGCGATCAATACTATGACAACAGGTGCGTAGAGGCCCACAGCGCCAATGCCAGCCTTACCTACTTTTTGCCCAAGTATGATGCCGTTAATGACCTGGTGCAACATTATTGACAGCAGGCTGATAAGCGTTGGTTTATAGTACTTGAAAAAAAGCCGGCTGATAGGTGCAGTTCCTAAAATATTGGGTGAATCGATTGGCTGTTCCATAACAGGGCAGGGTGAAAATTATTTTAAAAGGGCATCAAAAGTAAGGTTTTTTGCTGACTAGCAAGGAACAAACAGATGGCTGGGGCGAGCCCGGCGTTCTAAGAGAAAAAAGGTAGAACTTTATTTAAATGCATTCACTTGGTCGGGGCTGCCCATTTTGCCGCTTTGGTAATCGTTGATGCATTTTTTTATTTCGTCCTCAGTGTTCATCACAAAGGGGCCGTAGGCATATACTGGCTCGTCATGAGGTTTACCACCGAGCAATAGTATCTCGGCATCGTCTTCGCAGAAGATATTTATATCAGTTTCGCCACGTTCGTAAAGCACTACATTGTTTTGCAATATCTCTTTTCTGCCTTCTGTTTCTATTTTCCCTTTTATTACATAGGCGAATGCATTGTGTTGCGGGTTGGTGGGGATGCTGAGTTTGGCGCCGGCTTTGATCTGCAGATGAAAATAGAAGACGGGGAATAAAGTCTCTATTTTAGACATGGCACCAAACAATTCTCCCAATACTACTTTGGCTGAGTAATTCTTTTCATTGATCTCTGCGATTTTTTCGGGCCTGAATACTGCGGTGGAGGGTTCTATGAACTTATATTTTGATGGCATGTTGAGCCATATCTGGAAGCCATGATACAAGCCGCCATCATCATACAGGCGCTGCCCTGTTTCTTCCATGTGTATGGCACCCCTGCCGGAACTGAACATCATGAAATCGCCTTTGCCAATCTGCAGGTCGTAATTCAGGCTGTCGCGGTGATGGCCGTTGCCTGACAAAAAATAGGTGGTAGGAATGATGCCTGCATGAGGATGCGCGTCCACACGCAAAGGCTTTTGCCTGGGATCCATCATCACCGGGCCAAACTCATCAAGAAAGACATAAGGAGAAACATAGTCATTATGATCGCCTGCAAAAGCACGCAAAACAGGCAAAGTGCCCACCATGTTCCTGTTTGCAGTAATGACCTGGTATACCTTCCTGCCATGACCACCACCTGGGAAACCGGAAGCCCTTAAAAGCTGAGGGACTGTGATGGCTGCACCGATTATGGCAGAAGTCCGTATGAATTGCCTGCGTTTCATCTGCTGACGTTTATTACATTAAAGGTAAAACATTATCGTTTAAAGCAGGGGAAAATCCCTGGTTTCTTCTTAAGGGAGCGGTGGGGGTAGTTTTGCAAAAGCGATAAACAAACACTTATTGAAAATAGTTATCCCCCCTCTTTCCCCATCACATTTGCGCAATAGTGAAACAAAGCGAAAACATTGGCCTCTTTAGTTACATTGTGCTGCATTTGTTTTGCCCATGAAGAAGGCTGCCCTTAAACCAAATATTATTTTCCGTGCGGTACAGCCTGCTATACTTATTTTTTTACTTTCTTTTTTTCCTATAAGCTGTTTTGCAACGCATTATATTGATAGCCTTATATCAATTGTAAACTCTTATGGAAAAAGTGATACGACGGAGGTGAAGCTGTTTATAAGAATCGCGAGCTGTTATAGAAACCGCGACCTTGACTCGACAGTATATTATGCGAATAAGGGCCTTCAATTGGCAGAGCAACTGAATTTTGATAAAGGGAAGGCTAACTGTAAACATGACCTGGGTCTTGTTTATTTGCGCAGAAATAAAGATGACAGTGCCCTGGAATATTATCGGGAAGCATTGCGTATTTACGAGAAAATAAACGACAAAACGTCCGAGTGCCAGGTATTACGTGCCATAGGTGATATTTATTGCCGCCAGTCTAAAACAGACTCAGCTATTAAGTATAATAATAAAAGTGCCGAGATCAGTAAAGAGACAAATAATTATATGTCCCTTGGGCTGTCTTACATTGACATAGCGGGTATTTACAGTGACCAAAATAATTATATTGAAGCCATTAATTATTTCCTTGAGGGATTGAAAGCTTTCGAAGCTGCAAAATCGAACGAAGATATTTCCAATACATTGGTAAACATAGGCACTTTATACTCTGCGATGGGCAACTATAAAAAGGCCACGGAATACATAAATAAAGGGCTTGCCATACATGTAACAGACAGGGAGATAATTTTTACAAACTGTGTTAACTCGGGTTCTGTTTATAGCCAAATGAAAGATTATACAACAGCCCTCACCTTATTTAAAAGAGCTCTTACGCTTGCTGCAGATTCGATCGGGGATATTGCCTGGACGAATATTTGCCTGGAAAATATAGCAGACGTATATTATAGTACGGGCCGCTATGATACCGCATATACCTTATACAGAGAGGTGTTGAAGCATAACAATGAGATAAAAGACACTATAGTCCTGGCCACTGCAAAAACTGCTGTGGGTTCCATATTAATAAAAAGTGGGAAGTTGGAAGAAGGAATAAAAGAGCTAAGGGAAGCACTACAGATAGCCCAAAACAAAAGCCAGAAACAAACTGTTTTAGATGCATCCCGTGAACTTGCCGGTGCTTATGAAAACCTGCATGATTATAAGCAGGCTCTTTACTACCACAAAATATACTACAATTATTCTGATACCCTGTATAATGAAAAGACCAACAAGCGTGTATTGCAACTGCAATTTGATTACGATCTTGGGAAAAAAGAAGGCCAGATAGCATTACTGAGCAAGGACAAGGAAATACAGGAAGGTAAAAATGCCCGGCAAAAAATTGCAGTGTTGGCTTTGGCATCGGGTGTTTTACTGCTGTGCATTATTAGTGTGCTTCTGTATCGTTATAGTATGGCCGAGAAGCGCAACAAAGAAAGGATAATGGTGCAGAAAGAAGAGATACAGGAACAGGCATTAAGGCTGGAAGAGCTGAACCGATTTAAGGACAAAACGTTTTCGGTGCTGTCGCACGATCTGAGAGGGCCGCTTGGCTCGGTGACAGCAACCATTAAGATGCTGGATCAGGATCTGCTTACGACTGATGAGTTCACAGAAATGAAGCCTGAAGTAAACCGGCAACTGCGATCGCTGAACATACTGCTTGACAATTTGCTGCAATGGGCCAAAAATTATATACATGGGCATACATCTGCAAATCCGGGCAAAGTGAACCTGCAAAAAGCAACTATGTTTTCGATAGAATTGCTGGGTGATACCGCAACATTGAAGGAGATAAATATTGTTAATAACATTTCTGCCGATATTGATATATTCTTTGACCCCGACCAATTCCAAATTATCTGTAGAAATATAATAATGAATGCGTTGAAATTTACGCCACATGGAGGTAACATAAAACTTAATGCTGTAGCTGCAGGCGATATGGTGAATTTTAGCATAGCAGACAATGGGGTAGGTATGACACAGGAGCAGGCCGAAAAGTTATTTACAACCAGTACTGAAAATCCTACTTATGGAACTGATGGGGAGAAGGGAACAGGCCTTGGTTTGCTATTGTGTTACGAATTTATTAAAGCTAATAATAGCTTTATTAGTGTAAAGAGTGAGCCAGGCAAGGGTACCATGTTCAACCTGGAATTGCCTTTAAAGACTGCTTAATAATAAAGGTAAAAAATAGTATTAATTTTAACCTGTCTCTACTTTTCCGCGCACTACCTTTGTAATGAATTACAGATATGGCAGATTTCATAGATTATTATAAAGTACTTGGGGTAGCGAAGAATGCAACTGCAGAGGATATAAAAAAAGCCTACCGTAAACTGGCGCGTAAACACCATCCTGACCTGGACCCTAATAATACGGAAGCCAAAAAGAAATTCCAGGAGATCAATGAGGCAAATGAAGTATTGAGCGACCCGGAAAAGCGCAAAAAATACGACCAGTATGGCGAGCATTGGAAACATGCCGACCAGTATGAGCAAGCACAACAACAAAGAGGCAGCAGTAGAGGGCCGGGGCAGCAACAAGCTTACGAAGGATTTAATGATTTTGGTGGAGAGGGTAATTTCTCTGATTTTTTTGAGCAGGTATTCGGGAGAAGCGCAGGAGGTGGTGGGAGGCAGGTGAAATATAAAGGGGAAGATTATAATGCCGAATTGCAAATGAGCCTGAACGATGCCTACACCACCCGGCAGCAGATACTTACCATCAATGGCAAGCAGGTGCGCATCACGATCGCTGCGGGTGCAGCCGACGGACAGGTGATAAAGCTGAAAGGGTATGGGAGCCCGGGTATGAATGGTGGCCCCAACGGAGACCTGTATATTAAGTTCATTATAAGCAATGATACCAGCTTTAAAAGAATGGGAGATGATCTATATGCTACGGTGGACCTGCCGCTTTATACAGCCATGCTTGGCTCTGAACTTATTATAGATACGATGGCGGGCAAACTGAAGCTGAAGGTGCCTGCTGAAACACAGAACGGAACAAAGACAAGAATAAAGGGCAAAGGCTTCCCGGTGTATAAGAAAGAAGGCCAATTTGGCGACCTGTATGTTACTTATAATATCAAATTACCCACAGGGCTGAGCGAAAAAGAAAAAGAATTGTTCAAAGAATTAGCTGACTTGCGAAAATAAACTGTATGGAAAGAGAAGCACTTATCCCGGCAAACGACCTCTGTACCTATTACGAGGTGTCCTATACTTTCATCAGCGGGCTGCATGAAGCGGGGTTGATAGAACTTGATATTATTGACGAGCTTAGTTATGTGCACAGGGAGCAATTAACAGAACTGGAAAGATTGATACGCCTGCATAAAGACCTAGAAATAAATACCGGCGGCATTGAAACAGTTGCCCACCTGCTGGAAAGAATAAAACTCCTGGAGCAAAGGCTGCATGCTTTGGAGCAGAAACTGTCTTTGTACGAGTAAATATCATAACTTATTATAGGACAGGCTGTTTTATGCAGAGACATTAATGTGCAAAAAAAATTGAAAAAAATTTGCGCAACCGAATGATTGCGTATATATTTGCAATCATTCGGTTGCGAATTAGTAAAAATCAATAAAATGAGAAGAGATGTATTCCAGGCCATTGCAGACCCAACGAGGCGGGAGATCATTAATATGATAGGGAAGCAGACATTAACACCTAATGCTGTGGCAGACAGGTTTGGCCAAAGCAGGCAGGCGATTTCCAAACACATTAAGATACTGAGCGAGTGTGGTATCATTTTTATTAGACAAGAAGGAAGGGAACGCTACTGTTCTATACAGGCAGACAAATTGAACGAAGTGAGCGACTGGCTTGACAATTTCAGGAAGATATGGGAACAGCGGTTTGACAAACTGGATGATCTGCTGAACAAAATGAAACAACAAAAATAAAACCAAATAAAAAATGAAAAATACAATTAAAGTACTGGCAGAGCCAGGGAAACAGGAGTTGTTTATAACGAGAGAGTTTGATGCCGAGAGAGAACTGGTGTTCAGGGCATTTACTGAACCTGAATTGCTATCAATATGGTTTCTCCCCAAAGAGCAAAAAATGAGGATTGGCTACATGGATTGTAAAGCAGGAGGCGCTTATCGTTTCATTATGCCCGGGCAGGACGGCAATGAAGTTGGTATCTCCGGTGTGATGCATGAGGTGTTGGCGCCGGAGCGGATCATCCGCACTTTTGAATATGAAGGCCTGCCGGAACGAGGTCATGTAGCGCTGCAAAAGATCTTGTTTGCAGCTTTGCCGGGGGAAAAGACGATGGTAACGATCCATTATATCTGTGAGTCCGTAGGGTACCGGGATGGCCTTGTGAACTCAGGTATGGAAGCACACTCTGTTGTGGTTTACAACAATCTGGATGAATTATTGCTAAAAGGCCTCTGATAATAATAATTAAAACCAAAATAAAAACATGAGAAAGCTGGGAGTGTTTAATTTCATGAGCCTTAATGGCTGTTATAAAGGGGCCAATGAAGATATAGGCTGGCACACACATGGTGGTGCGGAGGAAAATGAATTTTCGGGAAACTCGGCACAGGGAGGAGGTATACTTCTTTTTGGCAGGGTAACATACCAGATGATGGCAAATTTCTGGCCCACAGATGCTGCAAAGCAAAGCATGCCCGTAGTGGCTGATGGGATGAACAAAGCGGAGAAGATCGTTTTTTCAAGAACTTTGAAAAAAGCAGAATGGAACAACAGCAGGGTGATGAATGGTGATATAGTTGAAGAGATGAGGAAGATGAAACAAACACCCGGCAAAGATATGACCATATTGGGCAGCGGGAGTATCGTAACACAGTTTGCGGAAGCCGGATTAATTGATCTGTATCAATTAATGCTGGACCCGGTTGTGATACCAGGCGGTGTACCCATATTTAATGGCATCCAAAGCAAACTAAACCTGAAACTTACAAACACAAGGGTCTTTAAGAGTGGTAATATGCTGCTTTGTTATGAACCAATGAGATAAAAATGCAAAAGGTTTTATTATGGAAACAATTGAAATTAGCAAAGACATCAAGGTGTTTTACATAACATCAACGTCATTTCCTGATGGAGTGATGGAGGCGCATAAAAAGCTGCATGCTTTAGTGCCAGCGTCTGAAGAGAGGAAATACTTCGGGATATCCCGTCCTGAGAGCGGAACAATAGTTTACAAGGCCGCGACAGAGGAATTGGAGGCGGGAGAGGCGGAAAGATTGCATTGCAATACCCTTGTTTTGAAAAAGGGAAAGTATATCTCCATAACGATAAAAGACTTCATGAAAGATATCCAAAGCATCGGGAAGGCATTTCAGCAGTTGTTATCTCATCCCGACATTGACCCACAAGGCTATTGCGTGGAATTATATCTTAACGATAAGGACGTAAGGTGTATGGTGAGGCTAAAAGAATAAGTACACTCTTAACTTGTCCATGGAATTGTCAGGGTAGTGCCTTTAACAATAACACCACCGCGATTGCCAATTTCTATAGAGCCATATCGTGATGCAAATACTTCCGGTAAGGGCCTATCGCCGGGAATAGAGAGCCAAAGACGTAGCAGATGGCGTTTTTCTTTAGGTTCGTCCCAGTCCTGGAAACCTGTCCTGTCATGAAGGAGGCCGTGGTTATAAACAAACTGCATATCCCCCGGTTCCAGTTCCATAGACAAATTTAGCTTGGGATCATTAGCCAGTTGGTCAAACATATCAAGCGCTTCAACGTGCTTTGGCGTGAGGCGGGGAGCATCTTCAAAACGCTGTGCTGAATCGATATATTGGCGCTGATAGAAAATAGTAAGAAAACCTTTGTAGAAACTAAAAACCGGTATGAGCAGGTAGGGCAGCATGCCCTCAGGCACTTCGCCCCTGCGGTCGGTAGCGATGGGTTGCAGTAATAATTCAAGCAGGTCGGGCCTTTGTTTGTGCATCTCATTGAAAATAGTTGATGCGCTTACCAATAAGGAAGCTCCGCCTGTTTTTGCTTTTTTGAGGCATAAGAGGCCTACTACGTCACAAGAGTCTGTATGAAAAGTCTGGCGTTCATTTGTCTGGTAGATACGCACATTGGGGTCGCCGCTTTTCATGCCCAGATCGCGTACATGACCAAGGGTATGGCCCATTGCATTTTGTGATCTTGGCAGGCCGAGATGAAGGCCAAGCCCATAAAAAATGGTTCCTGCCTTGCGTTCGTCATATTTGGCCACAGGCAATCCACGGAGCAATGCAAAGCCACGGCCCTGTATGAGTTCTTTGCGTAGCAGGTTGAGCTTTGGTCCCAGTTGGGGTAAAGGGAAACTTTCAACAGTCAGAGAAGCAATATTATGCCCTGAAGCAAGGATGGATTCTGCAGCGGCTTCCAATTCCGCTATCTCTTGTGCACCGAGTTGCATTATCCATTCATCCTGCCTGCTTGCCATGTCAGGCCCATACCAGGTGGAAGCGATGTGTTGTTCGGGTGGCAATGGCCCTTGTGTTTGTTTTTCCATAGCTGTCTTATAATATGCTGTACAAAGTATAAAAATATAGTTTTTAGCATGAATGCCCTAATCATAAAACAGTTGTTCGGTTAAAATATGCCTACCTTGGCAGCGCCACATTAGCTTGTAAGATGATTTATATCTTCTGAGGTATAAATAGGATGAACGCGAAATTTGATGAGTTGATCGGGAGTTTTGTTGATAATGAGATAGGTTTATGTGAGCATTTTCTTACAAAAACACTTGCAAAATTATTACAGCAGCACTTACAGGAACTGGATAATGAAAACAGGATGCTGCCCGCCGGCATCGGTAATGATATTATAAAAGACCCCTTACAAAAGAAAAGGGGAGACCGCATATTCTGGCTTGATAAGAAGACCAAAAATATTAATGAGCTAGCTTTCCTTGACCAAATAGAAAACTTTATTGAGTACCTGAATAAAACCTGCTATACAGGCATCAATGCATACGAATTTCATTATGCCTTGTATGATGCAGGCACATTCTACAAAAGGCATAGAGACCAGTTTAAAAACAACCAGGACAGAAAATATACCCTGATTAGCTACCTGAACGACGACTGGAAAGACACAGACGGCGGGGAACTGATCATATACCAGGCGGGGAAAGCAGGAAAAATATTACCTACGATGCAAAAGGCTGTATTCTTTAGAAGCAGTGAGTTGGAACATGAAGTGTCGGTGTCGCCGAGGCCAAGGATGAGCATTAGTGGGTGGTTGAAAAGTAATTAGTTACGCGTCAAGAATATTTGGGTTCACACTCAATTGTTTAGTTTGGCTAAAGCCTTTTTTACCGTTTATTCTAACCCCGGCCTGAAGGATGGGGCTAATGTTGAGATATTTGTTGTTGGTCAGGCGACCAACAACGGCGCCAGAAAAAGCGATAAGGGGCAATAAATATGACACATGCGAATATTTATAGTGTGCATCTTGAAATTATGTAAAAGCAAGCCCATTTAATATATTTGATGCTGTTATGGCCAAGGACAATAAGAACAAACAAAAAACAGGCATTCCTAAAAATGAAGTTGTTGTAAAGGACAGTAAACCTGCGTTTGCTTTCCTTGCCAATTTTAAGGTGCAGGCCGCTCTACTGGCAGTGATAGGCTTTGTTTTTTATTTCAACACATTCCATAACGATTACGCAGTGGATGATTTCCTGATCATCGCGAAAAGCCCTGCTGTAAACAGCGGGATTGCGGGCATACCCGAGATAATGAGTTCGGATATATTTGAGAGCTACTATAGGGAATACAATGCCGATAACCGTTTGTCGGGAGGCCGCTACAGGCCATTGTCGCTTGTTACTTACGCCATTGAGCAGCAAATTTTCGGAGAGACCATCGATGCGTCGGATAAAAACCCAAGTATATCGGAAGATGCCTACAAGAAAATAATTACGGTAAGGCATGTTGACAATGTGCTCTTGTATATTTTATCTGTTGTCGTATTGCTATATTTTTTAAGAAAAATTGTTTTCCCCGAACAGCCGCTTATTGCGTTTTTGAGTGCGTTGCTTTTTACCATTCACCCCATACATACCGAAGTAGTAGCCAATATTAAAAGCCGGGACGAGATACTTTCGCTGCTTTTTATATCTCTCACTTTTATATACACCTTTAAATACAAGGAGCATAAGAAGATATCGGCGCTAATCATATCCCTTGTTTGTTTTTTCCTTGCCTTGCTGTCAAAAGAATATGCGGTAACACTTATCGTGTTAATACCTATGATGCTGTATTTATTAAAAGACTATTCCCCGGGAAAGAGCCTGAAAGCAGCTTTGCCATACCTTGGTGCATTGGCCTTATATCTTGTTTTGCGTTTTTCTATGGTGTCCTTCAAGGGTTCGGGAGAAGACAATGAATTGCTGAATAATCCTTACCTGCTTGCCAGCCCAATGCAGAAGATTGCAACGGAGATAGCGACTTTACTTAATTACCTGAAATTGCTTGTGTTCCCACACCCTTTAAGCGTTGACTACTCTTACAACCAGATACCCTATAAGAGTTTTGCCAGCCCTTTGTTCTGGCTGTCGCTGCTTGTGCATGGCGCATTGTTTGTAATGATGTTAAGGCTCTTAAAAAAGAAGCATATACTTAGTTTCGCAATTGCCTTTTACTTGTTTCATCTTTTCCTTGTTTCTAATTTGCCTTTTAGTATTGGCGCCACAATGGGTGAACGCCTGATCTATCATTCTTCATTGGGTTTTTGTATGGCCCTGGCCTATTTTTTAAACATGGCTTATGAAAAGATAAAACCCCAATCCAGTGCCAATGCAGCGCTTGCGGGTGCTATGTTGCTAGTGGTGTTATTATGCGGGGTCAAGACCATTGCGAGGAACGCAGATTGGAAAAATAACAGCACGCTTTACCTGAAAGACGCAGAAACTGCCACCAACAGCGCCCTTGCCAATGGCAACGGGGGTGCCAGTTATAATGAATTGGCAAACCTGCCTGAAAATGCCGCCCGGAAGACAGAAATGCTGAACAAGGCCATTGTTTACCTTAACAAAGCAATAGCGATACATCCTAAATATACGATGGCCTATATGAACCGGGGGACCTCTTATTTTGAACTTGGAGACGTGGAGCGCGCCAAGCAAGACTGGGATTCCGTAAAGAAATTTTATCCCACTTATCCCGCTTTGCCGGACTTGTATGCATCTTATTATATTAACAGCGCCATAAGCAAGTATGGAAATAAAGGCCAGTATAATGACGCCATTGCAGAATTAAGGAAAGGTGCTGAACTGGCCCCTAAAAACGCTGTGTTGTGGTATAATATGGGTTACTATTACAGCGTCATCGGTAAAAATGATTCGGCCATTCTTAGCTGGCAAAGAATAATAAGTGAAACACCCAATGATACACTGGCTGCAAAAGCGGCAGCTAGTATCAAGGTGCTGAGTGGGAGGAAATAGTGGATTGAAGCGGGATGCTTCATTTGGTTTGGGACGAAGCGAGACGCTTCGACCGGTTGGAAATAGGATGCTTTATGTTTTTCTGAAGCGGGACGCTTCAATTCGTTTAAGTCAAAGCGGACGCTTCGACCAGTGGATAGGGTGCTTGTCACTATGCACTTAGTTTCTTCAGGCATTTCTCTATATCTATTCCCTTTTTTAAAACACCGGCGAACAGGTCACCCTTTTTCTCAAGGCGTTTTGTTGTATTCTTAATATTGAATTGTTCCGGCTTTAGCCTTTTTTTAAGTTCCGACCATTCCAAAGGGGTAGATACAGGTGCGCCGGGCCGGGGCCTTAAACTATATGCACAAGCAATAGTGGATCCGATCTTATTTTGCAGGAAGTCGATGTAAATATGATCTTTGCCACGTTTACTTAAGGAGCGTTCCAGGGTTGTGAAAGTGGCTAATTCATGCTGCACCATAGTTGCAATTATCTCTGCAAAAGTGCGTGCATGCTCGTAATTATATTTTGCTGCCAATGGTATAAATACATGCATACCTGTGGCACCCGATGTTTTACAGTAGCATGTGGCGGCGCCCTTGTCCAATATTTTTTTTACGATAAGAGCTGTTTCTATTACCTGGTCGTAAGTGTTGTTTTCTGAAGGGTCGATATCTATGATGATATAGTCAGGATTATCAGGATGTGCAACTGTTGAATTCCAGGGGTTGAGTTCGATACATCCCAGGTTAGCGAGGTATAATAATGATGGTTTATTGTTGCAAAGCAGATAATTTACTTTTTTAGCTGCACTGTCTGACCACGACGGATACTTGTCAACCCAATCAGGAGCTTGTTCGCCGGCATCTTTCTGAAAAAAACCTTTATCCTTAATTCCGTTGGGTGTTCTGAACAATGATTGCGGCCGCCCCTTCAGATATTTAATGATGTATTTATACATGCTGTTGTAATAATTGATCACATCGCCCTTTGTGTAGCCTTCGGCTGGCCAGAATATTTTATCAAGGTTAGTAAATTTATTTTTGCTCGTTTCCATGCCGGATATATTTATAAATCACTTTGCTTCTACAGGGAAGTCAATTTTTACTTCCTTTTTGGTTTTGTCTTCGCGGAGGCCCATAAATACCGGATGCCGTCTCATGCCATCGCTTGTTATTTCTGTATATTTTACATTGCAAACCAGTGTGGGCTTAAGCCAGGTTACGGGAGCATTCACTTTAATGTCTTCGCTAAAAGGAGATTTTTTAAGGACCAATGGCTGCATTTTAGAATACAGGTCCTTAAGTGAAGCCTCATTAAAGCCGGTGCCTGTATGTCCAATGTATTGCAGTTTGCCCTTATTATAGGCGCCTAATATTAATGCACCGAAATGTTTGCGACTGCCACGCGGACTGGTGTAGCCTGCAATAAGCGCTTCCTGGGTTTGGATATGCTTTATTTTCAGCCAGTCTGAAGACCTTGTAGCTTCTTTGTAGATACTATTCTTTCTCTTTGCTATGATGCCTTCGATGTTCTGACGTTTGATTAAATTAAAAAATTTTTTCCCTTGCTCCTCCACATGATCGCAGTATTGTATGATTTCGCTTTTGGGTAAATTATTTTTTAATATTTTCTTCCTGTTTAATAAGGGTTCCTTTTCTATGGAGTGGCTGTTAAAGGAAAGGCAGTCAAATACATAATACACAAGAACCGTGTTTACCTGGTCATATTGCTGCAAAAGTTGAAAGGATGGTTTGCCGTCTTTATCGAGCGCAACAATTTCTCCATCTAAAATTATTTTTTTCTTTATTTTTTTCAATGCATCAAAGACAATGGGGTATTTATTCGCGAATGACAGGCCGTTACGGGAGTAGAGTTTGATGTCATTATTATTGACTTCAGCTATTGCTCTGTAGCCATCCCATTTTATCTCGTATATCCAATCGGCATCATCAAATGGTTCATCAACAGGTTTTGCCAACATGGGTTTTATGTATTTGGCAAATTTCTTTTCGTTTGATAATGAATTGATCTCGCGAATATAACTTGGTGGCTTAGGGCTTATTTTTTTTTTGTTTCTCGCCTCGGTATAGGCAAGTGAACTTTTTTTGGCGAAGTCTTCACTATTATAGTCATCATCGGTGGCATATGTGTCACGATGTTTTATAAGTAGCCAACTTTTGTCGTCCGTTTTCAATTTAACAAGGGCAAACTCTCCTTTAAGTTTTTTGCCCTTCATGCTGAATTTTATGCTTCCTGCTTTTAGTGCTTTTGTAAAAGCCGCGGTTGTCATGGGTTCGCTGTGTTCGTTTATCGGTTCGTATGTACCCTTATCCCAAATATCTACGTGTCCTGCGCCATAATTGCCAGCGGGTATATCGCCTTCAAATCCGGCGTAATCAATCGGGTGGTCTTCAACCATCATTGCCAGCCGTTTGTCTTTGGGGTTCATAGATGGCCCTTTAGGCACTGCCCAACTCTTAAGTGTTCCGTTTAATTCCAACCTGAAGTCGTAATGCAGATGAGATGCATGATGGCGCTGCACTACAAAAATTAATTTGTTGTCCTTCGCCGCTATTTGTGCAACCGGCTCAGGAGTCTCATTAAAATTTCTCTTTTTTTTGTAGGTACTTAAACTCATATCAGGAGGCTTTTCTCTTTTTTTCTTCTAGACTGGCTTTTAACTGGGACATCAGGTCTTTGGTTTTATTATGAACTATTTTAAAACGCGGTTGTGGTATTTTAGAACCCTTCGCCTTCAGTTTTATCAGCTTCATCAATTCTGCATCATAGGTGTCTTTATATTTTCCAAAATTGAATTTTTTAGGGGTCAGTTGGTTGATAAGGCTTAGCGCCATTTTTAATTCTGCCGGTTTTATGTTTCCCTGCCCGGGGATGTTTAAATCTGAATAGTCTTTTATTTCTTCAGCAAAACGCATTTTGAGTAAAAGCAGCATATTATCATAAGGCCTGAGCGCACAAATATTTTCTTTATTGCGCATTACATAGGTCCCTATCGCAATTTTCCCGCTTTGTTTTAGAGCGTGGAGTAGTAAGGCATAAGATCTTTCGCCGCCTTTGGCGGCTTCGAGATAGTAGGGGGTGTCATAGTAGATGCTATCTATTTCCTCTGCTTTTACGAATTCATCTATTTCAATCAGTTTGGTTTTCTCCGGGCTCGCTTTTTCGAAATCCTCATCTGTTAGTACAACATATTCATCATTGTATTTATAGCCTTTCACTATATTGGCCCATGGAACTACTTTGCCCGTGTTGGAATTGATACGAGCGTAATTTATTGTGGAGTGGTCCCGTTTATCGAGCATATCAAGGTCAAGCGTGCTGTCGTGAATGGCACTGAAAATTTTAACCGGGATATTAACCAAACCAAATCCGATTGAGCCTGACCATATTGAACGCATGACATTGGAGATTGATCACTGAAATTACAGAAAAAATAATGCCAAGGGGTATTTAAAAATGTGAAGGTGGGTGTTTGAGCCGGAAAAGTTGCTGCAAGTGTAATGATGTTAGGTTGGAGGGAAATAGACACAGTGCTTTTCTGAAGCGGGACGCTTCATTTGGTTTGGGACGAAGCGGACGCTTCGTCCAGTAAGCAGAAAATATTTATGTAAAAAAGATTGAAATGCGTACATTTGCTGCCCGAAAGGAGAGATGCTCGAGTGGTTGAAGAGGCACGCCTGGAAAGTGTGTATACCTGTCAAAGGGTATCTAGGGTTCGAATCCCTATCCCTCCGCATAAAAGAAAATGCCTGCAATATTGCAGGCATTTTCTTTTATATTTTTAGAACATCCCCCTTGATCCGCTTTCGCCTCACACTGTGCCAGCCCGCAAGGGGGGAATGCTGAAGAAAGGTAATGAGGGTCAATCCTTACCGAAAATCTTTTCCGCGTTATGTGTTGTAATACTTGCTACCTCATCAATAGGGATATTCTTTACTTCTGCTATTTTGGTAGCTATAACAGGAATATAAGAGCTTTCGTTTCTTTTGCCACGGTAGGGTGCAGGGGCAAGGTAGGGTGCATCGGTCTCTAAAACTATATGCGACAATGGGATGTCTTTAAGGACATCAGGCAGGGTGCTTTTTTTATAGGTTACCACGCCGCCAATGCCCAGGTAAAGCCCTGTTTCAATAATTGAGCTTGCTTGTGCTGCATTGCCACTAAAGCAATGAAAAATGCCTTTTAGCCTACCATTTTGTTTTTCTTTTACGATGGCGATACAATCATCTATAGACTCACGGCTATGGATGACTATAGGCAGATCATATTGCAAGGCAAGATCAATTTGGGTTTTAAAGACTTCGATCTGTTGTTCTTTGAAAGTAAGGTCCCAATAATAGTCCAACCCGATCTCGCCAATTGCGTAAAATTTTCTGTTTGTAAGCCATTGAGTTACCGTATTTAATTCTTGAAGATAATTTTCTTTTGCATAGCAGGGGTGTAGGCCCATCATAGCAAAGCAATTTGATGGCCATTTGTCTGCGATCTTCAGCATCGGATCAATGGTGCTGCTGTCACAGTTGGGCATGTACATTTTATTTACACCAGCATCGATAGCACGTTGTATCATTTCGGTTTCGTCAGCCTGAAATTGTTCGTCGTAAAGGTGCGTATGAGAGTCTGTGAACATGAGTTTAATTATTTTTTTAAAAGTTGTCCTTCATTTCGTGAGATTGCTTCGTTCCTCGCAATGACGGGAGTTTCAGTTTTTTGGTAGGGCTTTTATTTCCCAATTCTGTTGTTTGCAAAAGGCAAGTACCCGGGGCAATGCAAAGCTCATGCGTTCCCATGCCTTCTCGCTGTCGTGAAAAACCACAATAGAGCCTGGTTCGATATTGGATAAGACATTATCAAGACATTGCTCGGGCGTAAGGCTTGTATCGAAATCACCGCTTAAAACATCCCACATATATATTGTCCACGCGGGGTTTGCCTTAGAGAGCCTTTTTGCCTGCGATATTTTAATGCGGCCGTAGGGCGGACGGAATGCGGTGCTGTTAATAAATTGCTTTGCAGCCTGTATGTTTTTTGAATAAACATCGTTATTGGTTTTCCACCCGTTCAGGTGATTGTGGGTGTGGTTGCCTGTGGTATGGCCCCTTTTTAGCAGAGTCTTATAAATATCGGGGTAGGCCGCTACATTTTTGCCGATACAGAAGAATGTGGCGGTAGCATTATATTTCTCCAATTGTTGTATGGCATAAGGCGTGGCGGTGGGATGCGGCCCATCGTCAAAGGTAATATAGACTGCAGGCGTATTATTGGGGGGCATGTCCCACACCATCTGCCGCGGGAAGACCCTTTTTAACCATTTTGGAGTTTTTACCCAATATGCCATGCCGCAAAGAACAAAAAAAATTGTAAAAGGAAGAATTATATACGCGTAAATAAACTCTGCTGGATCCAGCCCCTTCTGCCATCCGCCAGCCTGACTTCTGCCCAGCCGGTCTTTTCGTTTACCAGTTCCACTTTGGTGCCTTCAGGCAAAAGACTTTGGGGTTTGCCCTTTTGGTCGTTGTTCATGAGTGGAGCATTGTCCTGCATTATCACAGCATCGATGCTTGTTGTTGCATTTTGCGAAGACACGAAAGCAAGGAGCAAAAAGATGACCCATACAAAACTAAGGATGCCAATTAACTGGGGTGGAAGAGGTTTGGACTTATTAAACCTTTTAAATGCAAGGCTGCCGATCACAAGCAAAAAAACAATAAGGCTCAATACTGCCCATGTAGTAGCTTTCCTACTATTAGTAATGGATTGCCACCATGTAATAAAAAATATGTCCTGGCCCTTTGCAATGTGATTGCTGATGCGGCTTTGCGTAAGCGCCAGGTTTTCTGACGCTTCTTTATAATCCGGATTAAGGCGCAAAGCACGCTCGAAGTTGAGCACAGCGGGCCCTATTTTATTGAGGCGGTAGTAAGTAGTTCCCAGGTTATAATATACTTCGGCGTTTTGAGGTTTCAGCGCTGCTATCTGCTCATAAAAATAAGCCGCGCTGTCATATTGTTTTTGCTGATAAAAGCGGTTGCCTTTCTCCCACCACATATTGTAGGGTGTAGACGCAGCAAACATCGTGATAGCACAAAGTAAGAAGGGTAGCGTTATGGCAAACTGTTTCTTCATGGTGTTTATACGATATCCTCCAGTTTACTGATCACATCAACGGCTTCTTTGTAGGTATTTGCCATCTGTTTAGAACCGCCGGTTTGCGCATATAATGCAGTCTCGCATTCACTTATTACATTGTCCAACTGGTTTAATACCGGCTGTGGCACTTTGCGGCCTGCAAGGACCGTTTGGGCACTTTCTTTGGATAGAGATGAAAGCGGGATATTTAATTTGTCGCTTAAATAGAGCCAGGTTGCTTTTGATATCTCATCGTAAAAAAGTTTGGCGTTATTCTGGGCGAGTAAGTTTTTTGCAGTTGTAAGGCGTTTGAGCGCAATTTTATTGGCCCTTTTACTACGTAACAAAACAGTATCTTTTGATAACTCTTCATCACGGCGTTTCCACACAATAAGCCCGACAAATAAAAGCAGGGGCGCGGCATACATAGACCAATAAACAGGTTTCAACAGCAAAGGACCATCATTGATGGCTAATTTTTTAATGGACTGGGTATCTATATTGTGAATGTCTTTAAGAGAGATATTGGTATTGTTGGTTACTATATTGGGGTTATAATGTTTGCCCGCTGTTACATGTATCTTTATGGGCTGGGTTGATGAAGAAACATATTCTCCTTTTTCGGGGTTATAGTAAGAGAAAGGTATGGCCGGGATTTCATAGTCGCCGGGGGTATGCGGAGTAATAGTATAGTTAATGATCTTGGAGCCGCTAATGGTGGTGCTGCGGCCGGTAATAGTATCGATGACCTGTGGGTCGTAAGTATCGAGGCCGTTGGGAAGATTTAATTTAGGTACTTCAATGAGTTTCAGGTTGCCACTGCCGGTGATGTTGAGCGTTAAATTGGCGGCATCATCTGTGCTCAATTCGGTTTTATTTATTTTGGCAGAGATGGAGAAATTACCCACTGCACCGCTGTAATCTGCAGGTTTACCTTTATCAGGCAATGGTGTAACATTTATTTTTACAGGGGCGCTTTTCAGATGTACCGGTATGTCCCTATAGGCAAGCGTATTAAAAAAACCATTGTTGAACATAGGGTCACTCATCAGGAGGCTGCCCATGCGCCTGAATGCCGGGTCGTCCATCATATCGGCAAGGGGGTTCCGTTGGCGTACCTGCTGCACAATACGTGCGTTGCCTTGTGCTTCTGCTGGGTCCAGTTCCAATGTGCCGGTTTCCTGGGGGAATAAAGCTGATTTTTTAAGGAGGAAAACCTGGTATTTCTTTCCATCTACAATTTCTTCCTGTGGTTTTGGCATTTTGGGGATCTCGAAATCCTGTGTCCAGAAACCATTTAAAGAAGGCAATTTTGAAATAGATACCTGCATTGGTATGCGTGAGTATAACTTGTAACTAGTAGTTATCTGTTCGCCTACATGCACCTTGCTTTTGTCAACTGTAACCTTGATGAAAATATCTTTATTCAGCGCTTTTTCATCAATAGGTGGTTCTGCCTGTGCCTGTTGTTGCCCTTGCTGTTGCTTATTATACTGCTGCGCACGCTGTTTCAGGTTTTGTGCATAAGGATCGGGCGCAAAAGGGTCTGCGCCGCCAAAAGGGTCGAAAGGATTAACCTGCCTACGTGGTTGTTGCGGTGGGGCGAGGCTGCCGGGCACTACCTGTACAATAAACGGATTTGACTGGAAAGAATGTCCTGAGGCATCCCTGGCAACACCAGGCTGAATAGTAATATTACCCTCGTGTTTGGCCTGCAGAACATAGCTGATAGATATGCTGCTGCTTTGCACCATACGGCCACCTATATTGCTGAAATTGGAACTTTGTGATTGGAAGGGCCCACCGAGGATATTAAAATCATTGTTAAGCCCGGTAGGAGTAAAATCGTTTACGTTAGGAATGTCCTTAATAGTAAAGGTAATTTGTAATTGGTCTTTAATGCCGATCTTATTGGCGTTGGCGCCCAATGAAAAAACACCGCTCTGTGCGAACGCATAGCAACTGCAAACCAATAGTGGCAGGCACATAAAGCTATAACGCCAGAAGTGTTTTTCTTGTGTCATACTAGTATGCACAAAATTAAATCTCTCAATGGCACTATACTATTATAGGGTGGTTAAAGCTACGTTAAAAAGAAGCTAAATATCTCCCTTGATGGGGCGCAGGATAATGGTCTCCACATCGGCTTGTTTTGAGAGGGAATATGAAGCCCAGAGCATGTTTGCAACGTCTGAGCTTTCCATCATCCTGTTTTTTTCTACACCGCTGCCCTCCCAGGAAGGCGTGTCCGTAACGCCGGGGTATATAGCAGTGACTTTTATGTTAAAGGATTTTAACTCTTCGCGCAGGTTTTCGGAAAAACCCATCAATGCATATTTTGTTATTCCATAAGAGCCACCCCGAGGGTAAGCTTTAAGGCTGCCGACCGAACACATATTAAAGATGTGTCCCTCGCCATTTTTTTTCATGGATGGCAAAAAGCTGCGGGTGATGTGATAAGCACTGTAAAGATTTACAGACATTAGCATTTCCAGGTGTCCGTCAGGTTCTTCTGCCAGGTTGCCGGGCAAAAATATGCCGGCATTATTAACTAGAATATCAACTTGCGGGAATTGGCTAAGGACGGTTTCTGCAAAAGCGAGTGTTTCATTTTTATTACCGAGGTCGGCCTGCAGGCAAAGAATGGATGAAGCGGGATATTGTTTTTTCCATGTTTCTTCGAGGGCCTGCAGCTTGTCGAGGCTTCTTGCACATATAGCCACCGAAAAACCTTCGGATAAAAATTTTTCGGCAATGGCTTTGCCTAAACCTTGTGTTGCACCGGTAACTACTGCGTATTGCATGAGAAATTGTTTTATAGAATGGAGCAAATTACATTCTTTTGTATTGAAATGCCATCGCAATTATACAATAATCAAACCAAAATAGTCCTAAACTGGAGCTCGGGTAAAGACGCAGCGCTTGCCTATCATTTGCTTTTGCAGAATAAGGACTATAAAGTAGCAAAACTCCTTACCACCCTAAGTGCCGAGTATGACAGGGTATTTATGCACGGCGTAAGGGAAGAATTATTGGATATGCAGGTTGCCAGAATGGGTTTGCCCCTGACGAAAGTAAAATTGCCTGCCAGCCCAGATGATGAGGTGTATAAAAACGCTATGCAAAATGTTCTTTTAAAATTTAGAGAAGAAGGAATTGATACGGCTGCCTACGGGGATATTTTTCTTGAAGACCTAAAAACATACCGGGAGCAACAACTGGCGCAGGTGGGTTTCAGCGCTTTATTTCCTCTATGGAAAAAAGATACTGGAGAATTAGTGCAGATGGTGGAAGACGCTGGCATAGAAGCAATGATCGTTTGTGTAAATGATAAATATCTTGATAAAGAATTTCTGGGTAGAAAAATAGACAGAGATCTTTTGAATGATCTGCCTGCCAATGTTGATGCCTGTGGTGAGAATGGTGAGTATCATAGTTTTGTTTATAACGCATCTTTTTTTTCGTCACCGATACCGATCAACAAAGGAGAAATTGTTTATAAAAAATATACACCGACTACCAATAGTGACGTGAATTGGGATACCGGGTTTTATTTTTTGGATGTAGTTGCATTCTGATTTTTATTACGCCCTTTTAGGGCTGGTTTTCTGTTCCATATATTCGATGGGCAACGCCCATCATTGACATATTTTGCCCTTCAGGGCTGCTATTGTGGTTTTTTTTGGATGTAGTGCCAATTTGAGAATTAGATAATTTTTATAGCTATTGCCCTGAAAGGGCATAATGTAATAACACAGGGCGTCGCCCTGTGTTATTACTCACTATTCAGATGGTAGCCCTGCAAGGGCGATATGTTTTAGTCCCATACGTAGCGGTCATCATACTCCACTTTATATTTTTTCAAAAATGTTCTATATTCTTGCTGGAATGTTTTCTTGCTATGATGTGCATGTTGGTTTGCTATGTATGCTATAACTATGTCTATTTGCGATGGATTCACTGAAAATGCTCCATACCCATCCTGCCAGTAGAAATTTCTAAGTGATTCATCCTTTGTTTTCATCCATTTTGATGAATGCGATTTCATTTCTTCCAGTAATTTCATCAAAGCTATTTTCTTTGACAGCATACAAAGTATATGGACGTGATCCGTATAGCCTCCAATTTTTATGGGATGACATTCAAGATTTTTGCAGATACCGCCAATATAACCATGCAATTCATCTTCATAAGGAGGGTGAATGAGCGGCTCCCTATGTTTGGTGCTGAATATAATGTGAACATAGTTTTTTACGAGTGATTGCCCCATATTTTATGTATTGTTTATTCGATGGGCGCTGCCCATCGTTGATATATTACGCCCTTTCAGGGCTGTTATTGTTAACAAAGGTGTAATATTCTTTATTCTTCTTATGCAATTTTATGCAAAAAAACGGATATACAGATAGTCGCTAATTGTCAAAATGTCAAATTATCTTTGCCCCGTCAATCATATATCATACTTAAAAAATCATAAATACAAATGGAATACCGCATTGAGAAAGACACTATGGGCGAGGTAAAAGTGCCTAATGATGCTTATTATGGCGCACAGACCCAGCGTTCTATCGAGAATTTTAAAATAGCCCAGGATATAAACAGGATGCCCAAAGAAATTATTAAGGCATTTGCTTACCTGAAAAAAGCTGCAGCGCTTACAAATACAGAACTAGGCGTATTGCCAAAAGAAAAGTGCAAGCTGATAGGGAAAGTATGTGACGAAATATTAGAAGGCAAGTTAGATAAAGAATTCCCGCTTGTTGTATGGCAGACAGGCTCGGGCACGCAATCGAATATGAACGTGAATGAGGTGGTGGCTTATCGTGCGCATGTGCTGAATGGCGGGCAATTGAGCGATAAAGACAAATTCATACATCCCAATGACGATGTAAATAAGTCCCAGTCATCCAATGATACTTTCCCCACTGCAATGCATATTGCTGCATACAAGATGCTGGTGGATATAACTATACCGGGCATTAAAAAATTGCGCGATACGCTGGCAAAGAAGTCGAAAGACTATATGCATGTTGTGAAGATAGGGCGCACCCATTTTATGGATGCGACACCACTTACTTTGGGACAAGAAATAAGTGGTTATGTTTCTCAATTGGACCATGGTTTACGGACAATCAATAATAGCCTGGCACACCTTAGTGAGCTGGCATTGGGTGGTACTGCAGTAGGTACAGGCATCAATACTCCCAAAGGTTATTCGGAAAAAGTAGCAAAGCAGATAGCTGATCTTACAGGCTTGCCCTTTATTACTGCAGAAAATAAATTTGAAAGCCTGGCCGCGCATGATGCTATTGTAGAAGCGCACGGGGCCTTAAAAACAGTTGCTGTGAGCCTGATGAAGATAGCAAATGATATAAGGATGCTGAGCTCAGGTCCCCGCAGCGGGATAGGGGAATTGCATATTCCGGATAATGAGCCAGGTTCTTCTATTATGCCGGGTAAAGTAAACCCAACGCAATGCGAAGCGCTTACCATGATAGCTGCACAGGTGATGGGCAATGACGTGTCTATTAATATTGGAGGCGCTACGGGACATTTTGAACTGAATGTGTTTAAGCCCGTGATGATCTATAATTTTCTGCATAGTGCCCGCCTGATAGGGGATGGTTGTGTGTCGTTCAATGATAAATGTGCAGAAGGTTTAGAGCCCATTGAAGCAAACATTGCCAAGCACGTAAATAATTCGCTGATGCTGGTGACGGCGCTAAATACCAAGATAGGATATTATAAAGCAGCAGAAATAGCACAGACTGCACATAAACAAGGCAAGACCTTAAAACAAACCGCTATTGACCTGGGCTACGTTACTGCCGGGCAATTTGATGAATGGGTGAAGCCGGTGGATATGGTGGGGGATTTGGGTTGATTGGTTGAAAAGTTGATAGGTTGACTGGTTTCGTGAGATTTCGTAACTTTATAAAAATATTTCAGGTATGACGATAAGGCAAATTTGCGATGTAAAAGACCACCAGCTTACTATCCATCTTCCGGATAGTTTTAAAAACAAAGTATTGGTAATAGTGGACGATGCTGTTGATGCGAGGGCTGAAAAACTTTCTTTATTGAAACAAGCTGCTAATGACCCAATGTTTTTAGCGGATATGAAAGAGGTAAATGAAGATTTTGGGTAATTTTTTCAAACAATAACAATAAAGCACCTGCAAAAAAAGGTACTTTTCAATTACCATTTAATCCACTTGATAAATTGGTCAAACTTTTCAATTCCGTTATCTCTATTATATATTCTTTTAAATTCAGGCTGTTTACCATTCAGGGTGTTTGAGTCATAAGTGTTTCCGCCATAATAATTAAATTTCCACACGTTTAAACTTTTATCAAACTCAACATGAAGGCATTCTGTACTTCTATCAATATCTTCATAAATAGTTATAACAAGAGTATTAAGGCTCGTATATGCATAGAGTTTTTTTGAAAGTTCAGAATTCATTATGTGTCTTACTAAATCCAATATTGGTTGTTGATCCCAGCCGCTTTCAATCAAATTTTTATAACAACTCTCAATAGAGCTCCAGGAATGTGCTTTATATGTTTGATTGTGCATAAGGAATAGTTACAAATAAAGGTATTAAATAATAAAGCACCCGCAAAAACAGGTGCTTTATTATTTGTAGCATGGTAATCCTTTAATCCCATAATCGTGGTTCTAAGCCCACACATATTGCTTCTTGTTCAGCAGCATGGCTTCGCCGGCAATGGTTTGTTCGCCGCTTTTTACATCATACACTGCACATTCGTAGAGAATGCGGTTCTTTTCAGGGAAAATTTCTTTCACTTTTACAACAGCTTCATATTCGGTTTCAACGAACATGGGCTTCAACCATTTAATGTTCTGGCTCATATATACATGACCATCGGCATACCATAAAGCACCGAATATTTTGGTGAATACACTGGCGCCTAAAAAGCCATGAATAATATTGCGCCCGAACATGCTGGCTTTGCCGGCTGCTGCGTCAATATGCAAAGGGTTAACATCGCCGCTTACGCGCGCATAAGTGTCAACATCATCCTGTGTGTAAGAAAACTTATGACGAAACTCGTCTCCGATCTTTAGCATAGAAATATTTTTTAAAACGCCGCAAAATAAGAGATTTTATCAGTGGAATTGAAAAATATGCAAAAACAGGGAAATAAAAGTAAATAACAGCCTTGTTGCAATGTATTGATAATCAATATATTGCATAGTTATCCACATTAATTAATTGTTAGTAATGCATCTCTAACAAAGTTTTCACAATTGCTTAATAATTGAGGCTTATCTTTGCGCCGCCAAAAGGAAGATAAATAGCAGGATTTACCAAGTAGAAAACTGGATAAATGCAGCGCCTTACAGAAGTAATGAATTGCAATATAGCTAAAATTCTTTTTCGCACAACAAAACGACTTAATTTTTTTTAAACGCATAAAAATAAATATTATGACTAACAACACGGGCAACAACATTATGGAAAACGTAATGAACGCTCAAAAACAAGTAGTGGATACAATAGTGGAGAACACTAAAAAGATCACTAACGGCAATACTACCTTAAATGATAGCATCCAGAAAGGTACCGATTGGTATAAGAACTTACTGGATGAGCAGAAGAACATTTTTTCTAAAACTACGGAAAAAGCTACTGCCACTACTGATACTGCAAAAGAAAACGTTTCTAAAATGAATGAATTTTACCAAAATTGGTTCAATACACAAATGAACTCTGCAAAGCAAATGTGGGAAATGAACCAGAACTGGATGAAGAACAGCACAACTGCTTCTGCAAATACAGACCCAATGAGCCAGTGGAACAATATGATGAACCAGTGGAATGCATGGACAAACAATATGACCCAGAGCAATAACTGGATGAACCAGTTTAACCAGATGCAGAGCAAAATGCAGAACATGAATCCTTTTAACCAGGATACTTATAAAGGCGCTACTGAGAATTTCTCAAACATGTTCAGTCAATACAATGACCTTATGAACAATACTTTTGCTGATTGGCAGAAGAATTTTCAGAGTGGAACTATCCAGGATGCTTACCGCAACATGGTAAACTCTGCTGAAGGTTTTACACGTTTTTCTGAAATGATGGCCCCGGTATGGAAATCTATACAGGAAAAGAATTTCACTGCTGACATGTTCAAAAAATTTGCAGATCCTGCACAGTATAAAGAAATGATGGATAAATATTTTGGTTTTATGCCAGAAGGTACACGCCAGCATTTCCAGAACATGACTGACATGATGAACAATGCCGCAAAGCAAATGGGCCAAACAGGAATGGGTGGTTTTCAGCAAATGCGCGGTATGATGAATAATATGCCTGGTTTCAATGCTTCTGAAACTTTTGCAAACATGCTGAACGCACATAATACCTTTAATGGTATGATGAACAGTGCTTTCGCACCACTTACCAAAATGATGACGCCTAACCAATACACTAAGGCTATATCAGAGTGGAATGATATTTCTAACCGCATCACCGTTTATAACATCAAGAACGCTGAATTGCAATATATGATCTACACACAGGGTTCAAAAGTGATGGACAAACTGGCTGAGAACATTGCAGGCAAAATAGAAAGCGGTGTGGAAATAAACAGTATGATGGCTCTTTACCAGGAGTGGTTGAACATCAGCGATAAAACTTTTGTTTCTCTTTTCGAAACTGAAGAGTACAGCAAACTGATGGCAGAAGTAAGCGCTATGCAGCTTACTATCCGCAAAGATGTTGAAAAACAAATGGAAAAATCAATGACAGGCATCCCCGTTGCAACACGCAGCGAAATGGACGAAGTTTACAAGACCATTTATGATCTGAAAAAACAAGTTCGCCAGTTGGAGAAAATGCTTGAAATTGAAACAGAAGTAAGTGCAGAAACAGAAGAAAAACCTGCTGCTAAGAAATCTAAAAAAGCATAATTACACTAAAATATAATAATTGAAAAGGGCTGAGTAATCAGCCCTTTTGTTTTTTTGTAATGATAGTTTTACAGCAAAGGAGCTAAGACGCAAAGCCTTGATTTGATACGGTTAAATTTCAATGTTTACATAATGGATGCTTTCAACATACGCCAATTGCCATGCATGTCTTTTCTTATCTCTACGTTTACATAGCCCCCGTCTTCAAACATGCTTTTACAAGCCTGGGCATGGTCTTTATGCAATTCACAATAGATGACGCCCCCTGGCATTAGGTGCGATCTGCCAAACAATGTAATAGCTTTATAAAACTGTAGCGGATCATTATTGGTAACGAAGAGGGCAAGGGCAGGTTCGTGGTCTTTTACATTGGGGTGCATGCTCTCTTTTTCAGCGATGCTAATATATGGAGGGTTGGATACTATGATATAATAACTGCCAAGCTTTTGCCATTCAGACTCGTCTAAAAAATCAATTTTAATAAATTCTATTTCTGCGTCCAGGTTTTTTGCATTTTCTTGAGCAACCGATATTGCACCGTCACTAACATCGCATGACGATACATTTGTAAAGGGCAGGGCAAGCTTTAGGGAAACTGGGATACAGCCGCTACCTGTCCCGATATCAAGTATGGAGATTGCCTGTTTTTTATTTTTCTGTTCATCAATTATCCATTGCACCAATTCTCCTGTTTCCGGGCGGGGTATTAACACCTGTTCATTTACTTTGTATTCCCTGCCCATAAACCAGGCCTGGCCGGTAACATATTGCAAAGGGCGGCCCTTTAGTAAGTCAGCAAACATAACATCATATTGCTCTTGCTGCAACTCAGTAAATAGTATGTCTTTATCCAATAGACGCTGCGTTTTACTCAAACCCGTGATATACTGCATTACTTCGTGGGCTATAGCAGTGGCTTCCTGCGCATCGTATAAGGCTAGCAATTTGCTTGTTAAATTGTAGTAAGCGCGGCTATAATTGAGCATAGGTGCTAAATCTTCGATGATTTAGGGTGTTGATAGGTGTTGAAAAAACGAACTAGCTCTATTTCCCGTTTCAGAACCTTGCACCTGTAGATAAGAATAATACGCTTATGGATAATGGTATGGCGAAGATTTGCTCTTTTATTAGTCAGGATTCCACTGCGGGGCTGCAATGATAAAACTGTAAGTTTCCTGAGTGTGGCATCAATAAAATTTCTTACTTCTTTTTCAGACCACTCTTTTTCGAGATATTCTATATTATTCCTGTAAGTTTCTAACGCAAGAGGTGACCATATTATCTTGTAAACCATTTGCTGTATTTTTTCATAACGGTTTCGTGTGGTATGCCTTTGCCTTTATCTAATTCCGATAAAGCCATATCTATCTCTGTTTGAACTTTTTTAGGCAAAGTGTCCCACCAGTCTTCTTCTTGTTCGGTCTCAAGCATGGCATGGAGCATTTTTACTGTTTTATCATCGGCCAAGTCAACGTATTTCTTTACTTCTTTACGCATCACTTTTATAGCAGAAGAGTCCATATAAATATCCTTTTCCACAAAATTAATTGTTTTCGGCGATTCCGTATACAGTGTGACTCTTTATTTGTCATATGTCTTTACGGTTTATGGCTTTTCCAATTACCTTATTAACTTCACAAATTGTAAATCACAGATCATAAACCAAATATCCCACATAAAGCGTTGTTTTGAGCTTGCTCAAAGGGCTAAAGGCAATACGGCACCTAATCCTCTGGTTGGGGCTGTGCTGGTGTGTAATGAGCAGATAATAGGTGAAGGATGGCACCAGCACTATGGCTCTGCACATGCGGAAGTGAATTGCCTGGCATCTGTAAAGGAGGCTGACAAGCATTTGATATGTGAGAGCACCATGTATGTGAACCTGGAACCTTGCGCGCATTATGGCATGACACCCCCTTGTGCTAACAGGTTGGTGCAGGAAAAAGTAAAAAAAGTAGTTATTGCCAATACCGACCCTTTTGAAAAAGTAAATGGCAACGGTATACAGATATTGAATGCGGCTGGAATAGAAGTGGAAACCGGTGTGTTAGAAAAAGAAGGTTTATGGCTTAACCGCCGCTTCTTTTGTTTTCATGAGCAAAAACGCCCTTATATCATTTTGAAATGGGCGCAGACAAAGGAGGGTTATTTTGCTCCGGCAGACAGGGGCCGATTCTGGATAACAAATAAGCATAGTCAGCAAATGGTGCATAAATGGCGCACTGAAGAAGGGGCTATCCTGGTTGGAACTAACACCGCCATTAATGACAACCCACATCTTACGGCCCGCCTATGGACAGGAAAGCAACCTTTAAGAATTGCGATTGACAGAAAGCTGAAAATACCGACTACCCACAATTTGTTTAACAGCGAAGCGGCAACGTGGATCATTAATGAGGAAAAAGAATTGCTGGACGGGAATGTCCATTTTATGAAATGCGGGTTTAATGATACTTTACTGAAGGAGGTTTTAAATCAGCTGTACAATGCGAGAATCCTGTCTCTAATTGTGGAGGGTGGGGCAGCACTATTGCAAAGTTTTATTCAGCAAGGTTTGTGGGATGAGGCAAGGGTGTTTACGGGTAGCAATACCTTAGTGGGCGGGATATTGGCCCCAACATTAGATAATGCGATGCCTGCATTTCAAACACAAATTGACAATGACATGTTGAATGTATATGTAAATAAAGGTTCCGGATATCCTTATATGCCGGGAATGGAGTTGTGATTAAGATTTAGAATTTGTAAAGAATGATCTACCTGTTATTGACCGTTTTATTGAATGTAGTTATATCTGCCTTACTAAAGATATTTCCCAGGTACAAGATCGATGCATTGCAGGCTATAGTGGCAAACTATTGGGTGTGTGTAATTACGGGCTCTGTATTTATAGGGCATTTCCCGATAAATACTCAAGGTGCTCAGCAGGTATGGTTTCCATGGGCCTTATTAATGGGCCTGGGGTTTATTTCTATTTTCAATTTGCTTGCGTATAGTACCAAAGTAGATGGCATTACCACCACAACTATTGCAAATAAGTTATCACTTGTAATACCTGTTTTGTTTTCAGCCATTTTATATAATGAGCATATAGGGATATACAAGGTCATCGGCATCGTGTTAGCTTTTCCGGCAGTGTATTATACATCCAGGGTGAAGGATGAAAATAAGCAGGCACAGAACCTTTATATAGCAGCGCTGTTATTTGTTTGCAGCGGCCTCTTAGATACCCTGGTGAAGTTTGTAGAGATACATTTTCTGCCGGCTGCAGATGTGCAGGCTATCTATCTTATATACACATTTGCAGCAGCTGGTTCTATTGGTATTGTGCTCATCTCGATATTAGTGGCCATGAAGAAAATTGAATTGCATTGGCGTAATCTTATTATCGGCGTTATACTGGGGATACCCAATTATTTCTCTATTTACTTCCTGGTGAGGCTCCTGAACAGTAATTACCTGCAAAGTTCGGCAGCCATACCTGTAAACAATATTGCCATTCTTGTTGTTACTACTTTAATGGCCATCCTGTTTTTCAGAGAGAAAGTAACGGTGCAGAGGGTAATTGGCCTGATATTATCTGTGCTGGCAATTTTATTGATCGCTATGGGGGACATGCATGGAAGAAGTATTTAAGTATAAAACGATCGCGATACCATCAACTGCTGAATTTAAAGACAGGGGCAGTAAATTTCTTGCTTATGCCTATCCTATCCTTTCGGTGCAGGATGTAAAAGAAAAGATACAGGCCCTCAAAAAGGAGCATCCCAAAGCTGTGCACCATTGTTTTGCATATCGCATTGGCATAGACGGAAAACAATTCAGAGCAAGTGATGATGGAGAACCATCTGGCAGCGCGGGTAAACCCATACTTGGGCAAATAGACAGCGTCGGGCTTACAAACGTACTCGTTATAGTAGTAAGATATTGGGGCGGTAGTTTACTTGGGGTGCCGGGTTTGATAAATGCCTATAAAACCGCTACCGCAGATGCTTTGAATGGAGTTGCTTTGACAGAAAAATGGGTAGAAGAGATGTATGAGATCAGTTTTGACTATCCTGTTATGGGCGAGGTTTTATACCTTTTAAAACAATGCGAAGCGAGTATTTATAAACAGGATCTGCAATTATTTTGTAGTATAATGGCCGGGATACCCAAAAAATATGCAGAAAGTTGTTTGCAGAAACTTTCGGAAATTAGAGGAGTGAAGGTGGAAAGATCAAAATCCGGAGATTAAGCGCCCTTTTTTCTGTTACTTTTTATTTACAGAAACAATGCGATAGGTTTTCGGGTCGTAATAGATATTATAGACAGTTGTTTTATTATGATAATTGATCAGTTCGTCCATTTGTATAAGCGCCAGGCTGGAATCTATCTTTACTTTGTTCAGCACTATTTCGGCATTTTGTTTGTTCTTATCCTGCCACTTCTTCATTTTTTCAACTTCTGCTTTGTATTCCTTCAGGTGTTTGATACGAGGTATGAGAGGGTTGCTCTGGCAATAGCTAAATGAACTATACAGAAAAAATGCAAGCAATATTAAATATTTCATGGCTATGCTATTAAAGAAGATATTTGCATACTAAAATAGCCCTTATTTATTAAAAAGTTGAATTTACAAGAACCGGAAACGATAAAAATTTTTGATAGCCAAAGAAAAAAATACACAGTTAATTAAACAAGAAGCACAACGATTAGGCTTTGATACTTGTGGTATTGCTTTGGCTGAGCAATTGGACGATGATGCCCGGAGGCTTGAGGCCTGGCTGCAGAAAGGTTATCAGGGCAAGATGCAGTATATGGCGAATCATTTTGAGCTCCGAACAGATCCCCGAAAATTAGTTCCGGGAGCGAAGTCAGTTATTACTTTATTACTCAATTATTTTCCTCAGGAAGAGCAAAAAACCTATACGCCAAATATTGCCAAATATGCATTTGGTACCGACTATCATTATGTGATAAAAGATAAATTGAATGAGCTTTTGTCTTTTATCGGGGATAATATAGGTGAAGTAAATGGGCGTGGATTTGTGGACAGCGCCCCTGTGCTGGAGCGCAGCTGGGCAGTGCGCAGCGGTCTTGGTTGGATAGGGAAGAACGCCAACCTGCTTACCAAACACTCGGGCTCTTTTTTATTTATAGCTACATTAATTACAGACCTCGAACTGATTGTTGATGCCCCCTTTGCAACGGACCATTGCGGCACCTGCACCCGTTGCATAGATGCCTGCCCTACACAGGCTATTGTAGGTCCTGCGGAAGTAGATGCAACAAAGTGTATCTCCTATCTCACAATTGAGTTAAAAGACGCGCTGATACCTTCTGAGTTTCATGATAAAATGGACAATTGGATGTTTGGCTGTGACATTTGCCAGGATGTCTGCCCCTGGAACCGTTTTGCGAAACCGAATATGGAACCCGCATTTACCCCGATTCCCGAAATCCTTAACCTTTCGCAACAACAGTGGGAAGAAATGAGTGAGGATGTTTTTCGGAAAACATTTAAGAACTCTCCCTTAGCCCGTCCAAAATGGAAGGGGATACAGAGGAATATCGGATTTATCAAATCGTAAATCTCAATTCATTGAGCCATTGAGAATTGAGAAATTGTATCATTTATTCTTCCCTTCCAGCATAGGAACGAATGAAAAACTGCCCAGTTCTTCTTCGTGTACATTTCCTTCTCTATCTTTTGTGATACGCATCATTTTTTGTCCTTTATCATCACCAACAGGAGTGACCATAATGCCACCGGGCTTTAATTGCTCCACAAGCTTTGGCGGAATATAGGGTGCAGCAGCCGTGATAATTATTTTATCAAAAGGCGCGTAAGTCGGCAGCCCTTCAAAACCATCGCCATAAAAACGTTTGATGTTAGGGTATTTTTTAAGGAAAAAGAATTGCCCTGTAAAATCATACAATTCTTTCTGCCGTTCTATGGTAAAAACAGTATTCCCTAGTTCGGCAAGCACGCAGGCCTGGTAGGCGCTGCCTGTGCCTATCTCCAGCACTTTGTCAAATTTCTTTATCTCAAGCAGTTGGGTCTGGAAGGCAACTGTATAGGGTTGCGAAATAGTTTGCCCGGCGCTGATGGGGAATGCCCTGTCCTCGTAAGATTGTTTTTCGAAAGCGGTATCAAGGAAAAAATGTCGGGGTATGGCTTCTATCGCAGCAAGCACCCGTTCGTCCTTAATGCCTTTTTCGCGTAGTATTTGTACAAGTTGTTTTCTCATTCCTTTATGTATATAAAGGTCTTCTTTGGGTTTGCTATGAAGCATAGTGTAAAGTTAGCTTAATTGCGCAATTGCTTATTTAAAATTAACTACAAGCCCTATCCCTGCGCCTTCGGGGCAGGCAACAGGTTTTATCCTTAAAGACAGGTCATTTGAAATGTCAAAATTATGAAGGTGGGCAAAAGCCACTGCATCAAGTATCTGGGCTATGTAACCAATGCCTGTAAAAAGCACGGTCATGTCAAGATATTTTGAGTAATCGTTCTGTAACAATTGCAATTGTTCCGTAGTATATATTGTGGCGTATTTATCTGTTCGGTAAGGATTGTTGATGCTGCTTATATATGCCTTTCTGTAGTCGAGATAGAAGTTAAGGTTGTCAAGAATAAAATAACCTGCGACAAAAAGTCCTCCGTAGATAATGGGAAGTTTCCAATACTGCCTGTTGTAAAATTGGCCTGCACCGGGAAGAATAGCGGAATATAGGCCTGCTTTTTTGGGGTTGGGTTGAAATTTTGCATGTACCAGCGGGGTATCTGCTACGCTTATGGTGTCGGTGCCAGGGGCAGCAATCACCCTGGGTTTGCCGAGGCTATTAGTGTCTGTATTCTGTGCTATGCTGCACAAGGGTAGGGAAGTGAAAAAGACAAATAAGAAGACAGGAAATTGTCTTTTCAATAAACAATATGTTGCATTCTGTTTTGCCATGAGCTGCGTGCAAAGGTAATTAATTATCCTTTTTGTAAAATGAAGAATAAAGTGTGGGCTTTTTTTTGAATTTTCACAATATGGCAAATAATGTATAATGGGCCGGAAATGAGTAGAGACGCAATGCATTGCGTCTCTACATACACTATTGTTATAGTTTCATTTATTGCTTAATTGCTGCGCCTACGCTCATGCCTGCTTTTGACATATCATTAATAATGTTCACGGTTTCGCTGATGTATATATCTTTTTTTAGATTTTTTATCCAATCGTTGTTCTTGGCAATAGAGGAACTATCCGCGTTTATTTTTTCCATGTCTTCTTTAGGATTGCTAATGTCAAAAGGCGTTATTTTCTTCTGTATTTCTTCCAGTTTTTTGGCTGCTACATTGTTTTCTTCCATCTCTTTGCGATATGCTGTTTCATTTAAAGAAACAAGGTTGTCATCCTTTTGTTTCTTAATTCTTACGGCGCTTTCTTCAATCAGTCCGAAAGTTGGATTGGCAGCAATGCGGCTTTTGCTCATCGCTGAGAGTTCAGTGAGATTAGGGGCGCTTTGCACAGGGCGGTAAACTGCAGGTGGAATCTCGTCCCATTGCAATGCAGCTTTATCATTGCGCTCTCCTGATTCTAATAAAGAATAAGGGTCGGGCAATTCTATATCAGGTGTTACGCCTTTCAGTTGAGTGGAACCCCCATTGATGCGATAAAATTTCTGAATTGTTATTTTTAATGAGCCAATAGAAGATGCGCCGGCTTTGTTTGCCGCCAGGGCGTCTGCCTGCATTTTCATGCGGGTCATAGGATCAACAAATTCATCCAGACCTATTATCTTCTGCACAGTGCCTTTGCCATAAGTTGGGGAGCCCACTATCACTGCCCTTTTGTAATCCTGCATAGCAGCGGCCAGGATCTCCGATGCTGATGCGCTACCCTGGTTTACCATAATGGCCATGGGGCCATTGTATATGGCATTCTCATTTGAGATAAGCGTTTTGGGGGCTTCATTAGTACCTTTAACCTGCACAACAGGACCGCGGCCAACAAATAAGCCGGCCATGTCAACAACATCATTCAAAGAGCCACCGCCATTATATCTAAGGTCTAATATGATGCCCTTTACTCCGGCGTTCTTCAGTTTTACGACTTCGCTATCTATATCAATTGCGCACCTGCGACCATTAATGCCTTGGAAATCGGCATAAAACTCTGGCAGGTAAATATATCCTACAGGGCCATCGCTGCCTTTAATGATAGCAGATTTCGCGAATTTATCTTCTATAAGCACCTCTCCCCTTATGATTGGGATCACTTTGGAAGTGCCATCTACTTTTTTAACTGTAAGTTTCACTACAGTGCCTTTAGGTCCGCGTATCAGGGTAACAGCATCTTCGATTTCATAGCCTTGTATATCCACGGGTTCTTTATCACCCTGGGCCACCTTGGTTATTTCATCGCCGGCTTTCAGCTCGCCTTCCTTCCAACAGGGGCTGCCTGTTATTACGTTGGCTATTTTTATTTTGCCATTATCATCTTTTAGCTGAGCACCTATGCCGAAAAAGGTGCCCGACATATCTTCGTCAAAACGTTGTTTTTCCACCGGGGGGAAATAATCGGTATGAGGGTCTTCGTTTGTGGCAATTGCATTTACATACAAAGCATATCTTTCTTCAGCTTTCCATTTGTGCAGTCTTTTGAAATAGTTTTGTTGGTTCTTACGCACACTTTCACGGGCATCAGCTTCCAATTGCGCATCTGTTTTGCGGGGAGTGACCGTTTTTGCAGTATCGGCTTTGGCGATCTCGCTTTTTGCGGTATCTTTTCTTGCCCTCTCGTCTTTCAGTTCCACATATTTGGCCAGTACCTTGTATTTAAGGTATTCGCGCCAGCGCTCCTTTAATGCTTTGTCGTCATTTGCATAAGAGAGTTTTGCACCATCTAGTTCTTCCTTTTCATTGCCTGTGAACGTGTAAGGCGTTTTTAGTATTTCTTTATAAAAAGTATCGGCGTCTTCAATGCGTTTTGTAAAAATGTCATCCAGCTTTTCGTAAAAATCTACCGAACCGTTCCTGATCTCGTCATCTATCTTAAATTCATATTTTTTAAGTGAGTTGATATCTTTCTGGGTGAAAAATTTCTTTTCATAGTCCATTTCATCCAGCACCTTATGATACACCCTGTCTGAAAACGTATCATTTATCTCGCGTGGTGAGAAGTGTGCCTGGTTAACCGCTTTCACCACAGATTCTAAAATCAGAACTCTTCTTTCTTCCGTCGTTTGTCCATCTCCACCACCATACCTGAAAGAGAAAAAAGCAGCCAGGGCCCCGATCACTACTAATGGTATAAGGATCTTATTCTTCATGAATTTCAACATAATAATAAAAAAAATTAAATTTTCACAAATCTAATCGTTTTGCCGTTAATAAAATCCTAATCAGACCTAAAGAATGAGTTAAAATAGGGTGATTTTGGCATAGTGTCGTAAATTGCACATCATTTATCAATTATGCAAAAAATATTTTTCCGCGATTTAGGGAATATTGAATATGGTGCTGCATGGCAATTGCAGGAAGAATTGATGAAGCAAAACCTTGAAATAAAAGCTGAAAGGCATACCGGGCCGGCCATTGGGGAACACAAGGAAACTAAGAACCATTTACTTTTTTGCGAACACCCCCACGTTTATACTTTAGGAAAGAGTGGAGCTATGGAAAACCTATTGGTAAATGATACGCGTCTGAAAGAGTTGAATGTTTCGTTCTATAAAACAAACAGGGGGGGGGATATAACCTACCACGGGCCCGGGCAAATTGTTGGTTATCCGATACTGGATCTGGAGTTGTTTTTTACAGACCTGGGCAAGTATATGCGTTGCCTGGAAGAAGCCATCATCAGGACCTTGTCACATTACAGCATAAAGGGTGACAGGCTTCCGGGGGCCACAGGAGTTTGGTTAGACCCGGATCTTCCCGGTAAAGCCCGCAAGATATGCGCCATGGGGGTGCGCTGCAGCCGCTGGGTTACCATGCACGGTTTTGCGTTCAATATTAATACGGACTTGCGATATTTTGATTACATAGTTCCTTGTGGCATTACTGATAAATCGGTTACATCGCTTCAAAAGGAACTAGGAAAGAACGTTGATGAGGAAGAGGTAAGGGAGCTACTTAAAGCCGAGTTTGGGGATGTTTTTAATGCTGAAATTATATCAGGTTATATGATCGAATCGGTGTAAATTGTATTAGCAAAAGACTCTTAAATTGATAAAGAGGGAAATAACATATCACTGGGGAAGCGATCATTTTCTTATCAATCTTGGCAACCGTATTGAGCCACGGCTTCGTTTTTTATTTTGTGCAGAGTTTTTACTTACATCAGGTATAGCTACCGTTTTTTTGTTTCAATCGCTTCCTTTTTCCGGCGATGTGCTTCATTTTTTCACTGGCATTATCGCGGCCCTTATATACTTGTTGGCCGCTTACCGATTTTTATCACGCGTACTATTCAAGGAAAAAGTGCAGGTATCAAATTCTGGTATTTCCGTTATACAACAAACGCCTTTTTATAAGCAGGTGAATTCCTATTCCTGGCACAGCATGGGGCCTTTGCATTACGTGGGCAAGCCAACCAAAACCGACCATCCTTTAAAAGGAAACAGCTTTGATTATTTTGGTTTCGAAACGCAGGAGCACCTTATACAGAGCCTGCACCATAATGGTAACCTTTGTTTTTATTGCAATGGAGAGGAAGTGCATTTTGCCCGCGGCGTCTATTCCTGGGATGCGGAAAAAATGATCCGCCTGGTCAAGTTGTATGTTGGCAATGCATTGAGACTTGGTCCCGAGTGGGAGTTAATGTTGCAGGAGGACGAAATAGATATATAGGTGTGGTACGCTAATTGATAATGACATAGCCCATGTCAAAATCCTTTTTGTCTTTTACAATTATAAACCTGTATATCCCCCGTTTCTGAAAATTACGTTTGTCAAGCATCACAGGCGAAGATTGCAGGCGAGGCACCTCCACCGCCATTTTGTTTTTCTGATCGTAAAAGCGGATGCTATAATGATATTTTTTCACCTCCGGTAAGTCTATATGCACATGCCCTGTCTGAAAATCTGTTTTTATGTATTTCGACTTAAAATAGGTAGCTGCATCGGATACCGTTGTGTCGGCGGCGAGTTTTATACTGATCTTATGTTTTTTGTTGGAAGAAGAATCTGTTTTTGAGAGCGTTTTTGCAGCCGGGGCCAAACTGGCGGCATCGGTATATAGCCTCAGGATATTGCTGTTCCAGGTTAGCGAGGCATTAAATACAATATCCACCCTATACCAGTTATTGCCGGGCAAAGGGTTCAGGTCGGTAAAAGTTTGCACTCCTTTCCGCAGATCTTTTACAGTCCCGATTACAGCATAATTCAACACGCTGTCTGATGATCTTAATACTTTAATGCTTTTCATACCTGCAAATTGGTTTGTCCAGCTTAATGTATTAACGCCATTCGCTGAGGTTCCGGCTATATCGGGTAGTATGGGTTGTGCAATAATGTTTTGGCTGGCGAAAAATAAAACTATGAAAAACACCCTGTAGGGGCGCCCGTATTGCAGAAGGAAATACCTGCTGATGAACTGCCTTGTGAAGCCTAAGCAATTTCGGAACATTATATTCCAAACGTACATGAAAAATACCGGATTCAAAATGTCAGCTTATATGAATTTTATGATTACTGTGTAAAGATTGTAAAATTATGGATTGTATATTGTAGATTTAATTTTTCAAACTTTCATTGATCTATGGGTTTATTTGCCAGGAAGCCATTGAGTCTTCTCTATGCCGAAGCTGCTGAATCGGACAAGGGCCTTAAAAAAACATTGACAGCCACCAGTCTGGTTGCACTTGGCATCGGGGCTATTATTGGCGCCGGGCTGTTTTCTATTACCGGTGGCGCGGCTGCGAACAATGCAGGGCCGGCTATTACCATATCTTTTATTGTGGCTGCCCTAGGTTGCGCATTTGCGGGTCTCTGTTATGCAGAGTTCGCCTCAATGATACCGGTTGCGGGTAGCGCCTATACTTATTCCTATGCTACGATGGGCGAATTCCTGGCATGGATAATAGGCTGGGACCTGGTGCTGGAATATGCGGTGGGAGCAGCAACCGTTTCCATTAGCTGGAGCCGTTATTTTGTAAAATTTCTTCAATACTTTAATATCAATTTAGGACCTGAGTTTACGCTATCTCCATTCGATGGGGGTATCATTAATGTTCCGGCTGTCTTTATTGTTATTCTTATGTCATTACTGCTGATGCGGGGTACGCGTGAGTCTGCTTTTGTAAACGGCATTATCGTTGCATTAAAAGTTACCGTGGTATTAATATTTATTGCGCTCGGCTGGCAGTATATACACCCGGAAAATTACCATCCCTATGTACCAGCAAATACAGGCACTTTCGGTGTGTTTGGTTTTAGCGGTATCATTCGCGCTGCCGCTATTGTTTTCTTTGCTTATATAGGCTTTGACGCTGTATCGACTGCGGCCCAGGAAACAAAGAACCCTAAAAAGGCGATGCCGATAGGCATCTTATTGTCGCTAGGCATTTGTACGATACTCTATATACTCTTTGCGCATGTTATGACGGGGGTATCCAATTATAAAGATTTTGCAGGCAAAGACGGTATTGCTCCGGTTGCCGTAGCCATTGACCATATGGGTAAAATGGGGACAGATGGCGTGATACATCCTGATTATCCATGGTTGAACAAAGCTATTATCCTTGCAATATTGGGTGGTTATGCATCCGTGATTCTTGTTATGCTGATGGGGCAGTCGAGGGTGTTTTACTCTATGAGCCATGACGGGCTATTACCTCCTGTTTTTTCGAAACTGCATCCTAAGTTCCGCACACCTGCAAAAAACAATTTCCTGTTTATGTTATTTGTCAGCCTGTTTGCCGCATTCGTACCGGCAAGAATCGTGGGCGAAATGACAAGTATCGGTACTCTGTTTGCATTTATATTAGTGTGTTTTGGCGTCATTATCATGCGCAGGAAAATGCCGGAGGCGCCCCGTGCTTTCAGAACACCGCTTGTTCCTTTGGTACCGATATTAGGCGTTGCGACTTGCCTGTTCATGATGGTCTTTCTGCCTTTGGATACCTGGATCCGATTGATAGTATGGATGATGATAGGTTTTGACGTGTATGTATATTATGGAATGCGCAACAGCCATCTGAATAAAGGAAAATTTGATTCCAGGAGTTACAAAACAGTTGGCTTTACGGGGATCGGGATGGTGGTTATTCTGATTGTGGTTGCATTATTGCATCATAATAACCCCGAAACGGATGATACTTCGTTGTTCATGTTCTCCATGATCTTTGCAGCACTGCACGCTATTATTTATTTTGTTATAGCAGGGAAAAAGAGGGCTGAAATTGCGTAGGTACCGTAAGGGTATTTTTTGTTAGGGAATGAAAAAGTCAATAAATTTGTAATAATAGATATCAAGTTTATGGGAGTTGTAAAATCTTTGGATAATGAGATCAATCAATATCTCCACTACCTGAACACGGACCAAAAAAAAGTTGTTCTGAACCTTGTGAAAGCATTTGCGAAACTCCAATACACTGAACCAATATGGAAAGATAAATCGTTTGTGAAAGAGATGAATAGCCAGGTAGAAGAATTCGAAAGTGGTAAAGATAAGGGCTTGGGTTGGGAAGAAGTAAAGATTAGTGCAAAGAGGAAAAATACTAACAAGAAAGAGGGCTCATGGAAAACAAAATAGACTACAATATCAACCTTGATGTTAAATACCCGCATCTTGAACTTATAGACATTCCATCTATTGTTGCCGCCTGTAAAGAGCAGTGGTGGAACCAGACCTTAACAGAGGTAAATGAAAGTGTAGTAAGGATAGGCATTGTTGAAGGAGAGTTCCATTGGCACAAGCACGACAATGATGACGAGTTTTTCTTTGTATTGCAGGGGCAGTTACTAATTGACCTTGAAGACAAAACCATTGAGTTGAACCCCATGCAAGGCACCACTATTACCAAAGGCGTAATGCACAGGCCCCGCGCGCCTAAAAAGACCGTGATGCTAATGGTAGAAACGAGTGCAATCATGCCAACAGGCGACTAAAAGCGCCGGTTTCGAGAGGTTATTAACATTATTATGCACAATTTCGCCATGTACGCGGCCTAATAGCTGCAAATAAATATATTTTCTGAAAAAAGATGTAGTTTGGCTGTATCTTAATTGCGCATTTCAGTCTTTGGTAAAACATTATAAATAAATTAAAAAATCAAACGAACATGGATACTTCAAAAATGATCAAAGCGTATTGCCTTAAAACAAAGGAAAAAAATGTTCCGATGCATGACGCTGTTATTACCAAAACTGCACGAGGTGGTTATATGGCAGCCGGCAACGATGGCAAAGGCAATAAAATGGCCGCAATAATGAATGAGGCAAAAGCATTGCAGGCTATAAAAGATGGCGTAGCTAAAAAAGGGTTCTGATTTTCAGAAAATAATTTTACCCATTATGTAAGGGGATTTGTACTTGCCCAAGAGCAAGCGCAAATCCTCTTATTTGTTTGCCTGCAATAAACTTGTCAGTAATCCCTATTATTTGTGCCCGGTTCTTCAAAGCGGGGGCAATCGAATGTGTTGAGCTTTTTCTTGTACTTGCCCCGGAAGAATAATGAGACCTCGTAACCACCATAACCATTGGATATACTGCTGGTAGACGAAGTGGTAATATCATAAGAGAAGGTTAAGGAGTATCGCTCGTACTCAAATTTAAAAGTGGGTATAACTGCGTCATTCAGCCGACAAAATAAGCCAGCATATATTTTTATCGACTTGCTGCTTATAAGATCCTTTCCGTTCCAATTTACCAAAAGTCCGAAAATAGTTTCCTGTTGCGGGTATTGGGTTGTGTAGTTGGCGTGCATAGTAAGAGCGTACTGCTCATTTATGCTGTACCTCAAACCGGCGTTCACACTCCATTTGGTATTGAGATTAATGACATTGTTCTGCCCCTCAAAGCTCTGGTTGGGTGTAGTAAGATGGTAGGCTGCAATGCCGGCATAGTAATTCACCTGGTTATTGTTACCTAAAGAACTATTAAAACTGCTACCTACAGACAGATCGTAACTGTGAATATTGCTGAAAGGCACTTTTTCATTGCTGGGGTTTGTACTGCTAAAACCTCCGTTAACATATTGGCTGCTAAAGGTCATTTTGCTTATGTCTACATAGCGTTCTATGTAACCACCGGCAAAACCCAGGGAGAGATAAGAATGGTGGGCATCTTCCAGAGACTTGCTATAATTGATAGCAGGATACACCTGCAGGCTGTTGAAGTCTATACTGCCCGCATGGTCGAAACTCGCAGCCAATCCAAAGCTGAGGCAGTCGCCAACTTCATTCAGGTTTATCCTTGTCTCTGCCGTAGTTATTGCCGTTGTAAAAGGCACTTGCAGGCTGCTCCATTGAGTGCGGTAATCGGCCCCATATTTATAGTCGCCACTGAAAATGCCGGTAAGTGCCGGGTTGCGGAAAATAGCCACGTCATAAAATTGAGAAAAATGTATATCCTGCCCGCGTGATGATTTGGCTATCATCCCAAGTGCAAAAAACAGGAAAACTATTTTCATTCTTTTTCTCATGCAGCTATGCTATCTTATTATCGAAACGTCTCCTTTCAGTTCAATTGGTTCGCCAGACTCGCAAACTGCGCTCAGGAAATAAACATATACATCCGGTTTCAGTTGTTTTCCCATGTAGGTGCCGTCCCAGCCATAATCAGGGTTATTCAGGGGGATATTGCCGCCGTCATATATCAGCTCGCCCCACCTGTCATATACTCTGAATATTTTGATGGCTGAGATTCCTTTGCCGCTTGGATAGAAGCGGTCGTTCAGGCCATCCCCGTTCGGTGTAAAGGTATTGGGTAAAAATATTTGGTCTGCTTCGCATTTTACATCAATTGTTATAGTTGCCTTTGCTGTGCACCCACCACTGCCGGTGACAAGGATTGTATATGCAGTGCTTTTTAATGGCGTGGCTACTGGGCTCAGGCAATTGCTGCAGCTAAGATCTGTAGCCGGCGACCATTCATAAGTAAGCCCGTTTTGCACAATAGCTTGCAATGTGAGGGATGTACCTGAAATGATGGTCTGACCGTTTGGGACTTGTACGGTGGGCTCAGGATATACAGTTACATGGACATTGTAGGTGTCAATAAAACAAGTGCCCTGTTGGATAATAGCTTTGTATGCTGTGCTGGTATCGGGCGAAGCAGAAGGGTCTGCGATCTGGTTATTATCCAAACCTGTTGGGGGCAGCCACAAATAACTTGTTCCACCCTGCGCTGATAAATTAGCTGAGCCGCCTTTACAATATGATGCATCAGGCCCGACGGAAGTTGGCAGCTTTTTGATAATATGTATAGCCACGCTTGTCGAGTCCGTGCATCCATTAACGTCAGTTCCGCTAACAGAATAAGTAATGTCATTTACAGGATTGGTGATTGGGGACTGGCAATTGATGCAAGATAAAGCAAGAGGGGGCGACCAGTTATATAGCAAAGCCCCACTAGCGTTCAATTGTACAGAAGCACCATCGCAAAGGTTGGTATCTTTTGTGGCCGTTATTATTGGCAACGGGTTTACATAGATCTGCAGTTGCCCTGAAGTATCCCTGCAACCGTAAGAGTTTGTAACCTGTATATTGTAATTACCGGAAGCACTTGCCGTGAAAGCTGTATTCAAAGCACCCAGAATAGGAACCCCATTGTGAAACCATTGATAATTATTGCCGGGCTGTCCATTTACCACAATTATTGTGCTCTTCCCAATACAAAATGTATCGGGACCAGATGTGTAAATGGAGTCAGCAGGTAACGGGTTTACTATAACTGCGATATTTTGGTTGCCTATACAACCTGCGGCATTAAGCAGATAATCATAGTTAACTGTAACAGGATAGTTTGTATTGTTTAATAATGTTTCATTGATGCCACCGTTTCCATTGGTTGCCGGGTTAGCAATGCCGGGCACAACAGCGCGGCTCCATAAGAAAGTAGTGCCGGGTGTAGCGCTTGTCGGTATATAGTGGAGTGAAGTTTTATCACAAATAGATGGCGGATTTAAAGTGCTGCTCAAAACAGGACTCGGTTTCACCGGTACAACAACATTTTGAGTGTCGGTGCAGCCATTTGCGATCAATACATACTTGTAAGTAACATTTACGGGCAGAGATGTTGTGTTTGCTAATATTTCATTGGGGTTACCGTTGCCGCTGCTTGGCGCATTTGAAATGCCGGGTATGAACCCTCTGGACCAAGTAAAGTTTGTACCACCGGTCAAACTTGATGGCAGGTAGGAAAAAGTATCATTATTGCATATAGCCGGAGGGTTAAGTAAACTATTGAAAACAGGAGTGGGATTGACTATAACAGAAATATTCTGAGTATCCGTACATCCATTAGCGGAGAGGATATAAGAGTACGAAACATTAACAGCAGCAGCGCTTGTATCAAAAAGTGTTTCACCAATATTGCCAGAGCCGTTTGAGGGGGGATTACTAATGCCGGGTATTGCAGACCTGTGCCAGCTAAATGCAGTTCCGTTAACTGTGCTGGCGGGACTGTAATGTAATGCTGTGTTGTTGCATATTGCAGGTGGAGTGAGTGTGCCTGAAAGGGACGGCGAAGGATTAACAACAACATTTATATTTTGCGTGCCTGTACATCCATTGGCTATAACAGCGAAGTTGTAGCTAACAGTTACCGGATTGCTTGTATTATTTATCAATACTTCATTTATGCTGCCTGTGCCGGTTGCCGCTGAATTGGAAATGCCATTAATTGCAGCTCTGCTCCAACTAAAAGAAGTATTACTGAGATTGCTTGTCGGGGTATAATTAAAAACTGTGTTGTTACATATAGATGGAGGGCTCAAAGTTGAAGTTAACAGTGGCGTAGGCTTTACAGCCACCACAATATTTTGCGTATCGCTGCAAGCATTCGCACTTAAGATGTATTTATACGTGACATTCACTGTGCCTGATGTGGTATTTGACAACAACTCGTGAATATTGCCAATGCCAGTTCCAGAAGGTTCGCTGATGCCCGGGACCGCAGCTCTTGACCATGTAAAGAAAGTTCCATTAGTGGCACTTGCCGGCGAATATTGAAATGTATCGTTACTGCATATTGCAGCAGCGGCCAGCGGGCTTGATAGGACTGGTTTCGGGTTTACAGTGACGGATATACTTTGAATATCGTTGCACCCATTAGAAGACAGACTGTAAATGTAAGTCGCGATTACCGGGGATGAGAATGTATCGGAAAGCACCTCATTAATATTACCCGACCCATTTGCTGAAGGATTTGCAATTCCTGGCACCGCCGTGCGCTGCCAGTTAAACGAGGTAAGAGGAATAGTGCTTGCAGGTACATAAACTACAGGGGTATTATCGCATATGGCAGGCGGATTAAGGTTCCCCAATAAAGATGGTATCGGTTTAATGCTTATGGCTACATTTTGCGTATCAGCACAGCCGTTGGCCATTAGATAATAGGTATAGTTCACAGACAAGGGGACAGGTGTAATATTATTCAGCGCTTCATTGATGGCGTTGCTGCCTGTGCCGGCGGGGTTACTTATTCCGCTGATTACCGGTCTGCTCCAGTTAAAGGTAGTATTGGCAAGATTAGATGTAGGTATATATTCAAACGTGTCATTGCTACATACTGCGGGCATAAGCGGCGAACTGCTAAGATGTGGTAGTGGTTTTATTGTTACGGAAACATTTTGGGTGTCTGAGCAATTATTGGCGCTTAATACATAAACATAAGTAGCTGTTACCGGGTTATTGCCTGTGTTGTTCAATATTTCGTTTATGGGCCCTGTTCCGGACGAAGCTGCATTACTTATGCCATTTACTGTTGCTCTTGACCAAGCAAAACTTACTCCTGTTGTGTTGCTGGAAGGGCTGAATGAAAAAAGATTTTGGCTGCAAAGGGGAGTTTGGCTCCCTGGTGCCAGAAGCTGAGGAGTAGGCTTTACTGTTGTGCTTATGTTCTGGGTATCAGTGCATCCGTTAGCATTCAGGTAGTAGGTGTAAGTTATTAGCACTGAGGCCGTGGTGGTATCAAAAATTGTTTCGTTGATGCTGCCCGTGCCACTTGCTGCCGAATTACTGATGCCGGCTATTTCGGAACGTGACCAGCTGTAGTTTGTCCCGGTCGTAGACGTCTGAGGTATATAA